>Ga0065711_1001907_pt1 | contig 38266 bp, 15 predicted proteins | sample Hoacrofraction12_FD_59098 | JGI IMG/M metagenome (GOLD analysis project Ga0065711, IMG submission 59098) | Hoatzin crop microbial communities from Cojedes, Venezuela - Epithelial fraction 12 v2 (version 2) | ecosystem: Host-associated > Birds > Digestive system > Esophagus > Crop | place...
TTTTTTTTTTTTTTTTTTTTTTTTTTTTTTTTTTGTTTTTTTTTTTTTTTTTAATGTACACACAAAGTGTTCCAATTTTCCTATGGAGAACAGATTATCCTTATTTCCTTAGGCAGTATTATTGGAAATATGCATAAGTATTGACTCTCAAGCTAGAGCCTACTGACAGCCATCTAATGAAAACCTCATAAATTCTTTAGTTACTGCATGGATACTACTTCAGTTTTGTTTTCCCTGTAATGTTCTTCACACATGGAAAAGCAAGCCTCTCCCCTATGCATGTTCTCCTGCAATCCTCACCAAAAATGAAAAAATAAAATCCACAGATTGAAGGGAAGAATGGAAAAATATTTCAAAGAAAGATCTCTGAGTTACTAAGCAAACAACGGTGTCAGAAGTCCCTGAGCAGAAAATAATCAGAGAGTTGGAGAGTGCCTGAGGAAATATCCAGCATACATCATCTGTTATTACTCTTCCCTGGGTGTCTGCTTATGGGTGCTGCTGGAGACAGTAAATGAGTGAAAAATTCCTTTCGTACCAGTGAGAGTGGGTGTCCTTACATCCTCAAAATCAGCTCAGTCAGATTTATCAGGGTGCTGCATCTATTTGATTCCTTTCTGTTTATTATCACTATCGTTAACAGTATCACTAAACACAGACTTCCAGAAGAGTATTCATTTTCTTTTGAAAAGAAACAGAAGTTTCTTGGGGAGGGAAGATAATCACGTGTACTCACTGAAGAGCCAGTTACACATTATATATTCTGCACTGTGCCTTTGGTTCCATTTATGTGAATGGAAATTATTAAGATTTTACTTACTCTTTAGCATGTAGTGTTATAAGGGATCAACAGGCAAAAGGGGAGATGAAGATTTTAAGGGCTCCAGGAGACACAAAGAGAACTTTTGAGTACCAGAGAAGCCTTTTTACAGCTAAACTCTGTTAAACAAAAGGCATAGGATATAAAAAGAGATATCCATTCAGGTGTTTTTAACAGATCTTGGATACCACAGTGACTGAGGTCTTTGACACGCTTAACATAAAAGTGAAAAACTAGTCTAGAAAAAATACAAGAGAATACACTGTAGGGAATTACTATGAATCTGTGGAATGGAAAGAGATTTTTTGAGTTATCTTTAACTCTAAGTCTCTAGAGTTATTTGAAAAGCAGAATAATTGTGGTAGTTACTGCACAGTCTGCTCCATCCGGCACAGCTGAGATTTCCCAGACTATAACATTTAGCAATGAATTTTGGCACTGCCCACTGCCTTTTTCACAATGATGTTACTGGACGTCATATTTAGTGTGACTGAGCAAAAGCCTACACATCATCACATGCCCCAAGCAGGAGGAGATCCTCTCTCCTCAGATACGGAAATTCAGCTTATGATATGAATGAATACTTGACAAGAAGCACAGCGGCATTGAAAAAAACAAATAAACAAGCAAAGAAATAATAAACCTGTAACAGTTGTAGTCAGATCTCTGCTTTGTTCTTGACCTGCAGTTGGCAGCAGTTGGAAGGATCAGACGAGTCTCAAATTATGCTTTGCCAAGTCTCTGTTTAGAGGTCTTTTGCCTTCACTGTACTGGATTCCTACTTGTTTGGAGGTGGTAGATTTCTGCATCATGACACCCCGGTCCATCGGTTTAAGTGACATCTAAAAGCACATGATTCCTCTAGGTCTTCCCCTCCTTAATAATGCTATATTGCAGCTGCATCTTGAAATAAATAACTCCTTCCTCCTCTGTGACAGAAGGTTCTGTGTAACCCAGAGTACAAGCATATGTGTTGCAGCAGTAAAGAAGTAGGAACTGGGCAGACTGGGAGGGGAGGGATCATGCACACTCAGGAGACCACTTTGGCTGTTATTCCCAACAGTGAAGATGAAGATGTGAATCATCATGAGAAGGATGGGAACACTCAATGATACATGTCAGACTGTGTTTTAGACCAGCTTCATCTTTTCTTCTTTGGTGAGGAATAATGAATATTTAAGGGGAAAATGTGATGCTACTTAAAAAGCACTTACCTAATTAAACCTCAAATGCAGAAATTTCTCTTCACTCAGAGATTCAGTCTGTGATGCTCATCACCTAAGGCTATACTTCAGCCATATGGCACCTTAATAGATACTAGCAGAGGGAACCCTTTTTATATTTTAACAGATGGGTGCATGCAAGATACTGGGGTTGGAGCAGAGGGGAGAATGAAAGAAAATGTACGGAAAGAGAATCAAGAAAGAAAGACAAGGTTCAAAGGATGAATTCTTATTGAACTCTTCCATTTCTGCTCAAAACAGCTGCAGATCTTGTTTCTTTCTGAGGAAGGACTTCTTTTGTTTCCAAACCCTTGGACTCAGACTCACTAATCACAAACCTTCTCACAGCAGGGTTTCTATGTGAGGGGTTGTCCTTATGGCAGGAATACCACTACTGATTTCAGAGTTTGCTGGCCCAAACAACAGTTGGATGAGTTTAGCAGTAGATTCAAGTTTTTACCGTGTTTCTTCTGCAGTCCCTTCCCCCTACCAGGGTCATGTACAGTGTATATTACAAACTTAGCAAGTTTGGGCTGTATCAAATAATTACTATAAGATTTCAGAAGAGAAAATCAGTGCTGGAGCATGTTGCAGAGGAAACATGGTAAATACAGACTCCAAGTGAAGAGTCAGAAAAGAAAAGCTTATTTGAAAATAAGCCATTTATTGGAATATCTAGCTTTCAGATAGGTCCTGATCTGGTAAGACTGCAGTTTTAATGCAGATATTGCATTCTCAGAATAAGGCTAACAGCCAGAGGGACCATAGGGCTAAATTAATGTGGTTCCATTTACATTATGGCTGCTACATGGTTTAATGTTTCCCGATTTGTTTGGATAGCTGCCGTTTCCTCTTCTGGGGCAAATATCAAGGATTTCAGAAGATTGTGGCTTTGGTGCCTGAGCCAAAATGGTATGCAGTACCTATGACCCCTTCCTATCTTTACCTAACAGTACTTCCATAAATACCATTCCTTTCATTGTGTGCATTTGTTTCCCACTTCTCAGGCAAAGTTTGATTTGTCTCAAAAAGCCTTTGGGAACTTGGTGGCAATCTTTTGTCCTCTTGGGATTGATAGGGACCTCTTTCTAGGCCAATGTGAAAGCACAGCATGCAGAGCCACTGAGCTGTGCACCAAATGGAGGACATTAGTGATTAGCAGCAGTGTGGCTGCACAGTCCAACGTCGCACTTTAGATAATTTGCTCTGCAAACATTACCGATTCTGGGACTGTATAAGCCAGGGTTATCTATCTACAGCAGCTCAGATATCTTTGTTGCAAGGATACACAACATCTAAAGTATGTTATATGTGCTCTTAACAAAAAACAGTGTATTATCTGGGTCTATAGAAACTGTGAACACACAAGATGTATTACATATATACTTAATCAGTGACCTTTCACTATTTGTTCCAACTTCTGATGTCCATCTATGTAGCAGAAGAAACAATGTCTTGTGAACATATTCTCAGAGCATTAATTCCTTTATTGAGAAACTGTCTTGTTATTTTAATCCTTCATCTGAAATCTTTAGGAAGAAAATTACAATTAACATATGCTTTATTTTCATTATTATTCATCACTCTCTGTAACATTTCAATATCCTAAAAAGGCAGAGCTGGATGTTTCCAACTAAGCACAGCTTTCATATTGAGTTCTACTGAATTTTAACTCCAAGACATAATAAACAGAAAAGTGTTAAGCTGTCTCTGTTTATTTCAAATTTAATTTCCCAAAATATGCATAGATCTATGTCAGATTTGAGTGCCTGTGTAGGCAAATTAGATCAATTTGTGGCTGCCACCTTGCAAGTCTTTTAATGGGCCCAGGAGGTCATGCTAGACATGTTATCAAATTATATGCTTAGATCATTATCAATTCTTATACTAAAATTGCCTTCTATACTAAAATTGCCTTCTACCTAACACTCTGAAGATTTTTGACTGGAGCTACCTGGTTTATTGGTTTTGGTTTGTTTTATTTTATTTATTTGTATTAGTGACTAATCCAGAGTGTCTCTCTCAAACATTCATGATTTTCCATCAGACTTGCTTACAACACCAGCTTCTGAAAGGGGTAGCACTGATATGTAATAGCACATCTGACTACTGTTTTCTGCCTTCCTTCACCTCACCCTGTATCCATTACTTCGCTTGAGATCTGACTTTGCTAATAGCTGGAAAAGTCGTTGCCTTCTGCACATAAAAGAAAATACTGAAATATAACATGCTGTTCATTTCTTCCAGAATTTCCTAAAAAATTGATGACATAAAGCCAGAGATTGCATTGTGAATTTGCCAAATAACATAGCAACGTAATAACATGACTTCTTTCAGTCATTTCCATGCATGGGAGTTAGTGTCTATGCCCCCACGTGGAAAGCAACGGCAGAAGAGGTATGTCCCTGAATGGCCTACCTGGCCAGTCTTGTTTTGATTAAGTTGTACTCAATAATTGAGAACAAATTGTCATGGATAGAACAAATTGTCATGGATCAACTGTACACAGGGGTAAGATATCCCTAAATTGAGTGTGTAGCTGATGGAGCCAATAACATAGTTTCAGCAGTGCATTTGTTTTTTTATCAGAATTCTTTTGATGGATCTTTTCTAGCTTGTCCAACATCATACGACCAGAAAGGAAGAAGAATTTCCAACCTGAGAGACAGAAAGCAGCTGTGATAAACCGTCTGTCAGAAAAGGGAAAACAAGCATTAGTGCAGGAAGTGTTGTACCGTCTTTGGGAGGTTGACTGTAATACTGCTGTAAATACAGAGGGTCTGGTTCTTACACTAGAAACATTTTATGCTTAATGTAATTCAGTTTATGGCCCCAATGCACTGCAAGAGCAGTGTAAAATGACATTAAAGTTAATGAGAATCAGGCCTAGGGATTCTAATATTTGCTTTCTACTGTGCTTGAAATTACTCCTGTTGTTTTACAGCAATGTTTAGAAGTCAGTACAGAGACATTAGGAAAAAGAAAATCCTGGGTCACTTCCATCCATCCATCCATCCATCCATCCATCCATCCATCCATTCATCCAAAAGAAGTGCAATGCAGCAGGAGTGACAGAGTCTAAGCCTTAACTAAACTACAAGTAGGATTAATTTGGCCTTTGAAATTTAGATGTTGATAGAGTACTTTCTCTGAATCCATGTCTTTCAACCATTTCAAATCAGCAACACTTTATTCAAAGGCAAAAGTTTTCTTGAGCATTATTTTACAGTTCTTCTGTGAGCAAAAAATGAATCGAGGATAACAATGACAAACCTAAATAATGTATTCTAAATATGTTTCAAAACACTGACAGAAAATATTTGCCCTTGCATGGAAGAAATGCTTGGGGAAAATAGAAACAGAGATTTCCTTTACCTTCAACTCTAATATCCTTTATAATGACTTGTGAGCCATCTGATTATTTGTGATGAAAGCTCCCTGTTTCTGCTTCTGTAAGGATTTTATTTATTATTATGGTAGTATTTTATTTATTATTATGGTAATTTTTGGCTTTCTGTCTCCAAAATTGGTTGGACTCCAAAGGAAAGTATTAAAAAAGAAATCCCAAATTTCTGATATTTCATCATTTCAACAGTTACATTATAACAATTACCCAGATCTCCCAGGTACTCTCAGGGATGTATTTTGCAGAAGTATTATACTTCTATAAGTCTGGAGAGAAATATAACAAAAATCCAGTAATACAAAACGTATTGAGACGATTCTGCAGTTTGGAGGAGTGAAAGTCTGTATGACTACAAAAGAGTAGCTGCAACACACACAGATTTTCTTTGCATGTATCATTGCATTTTCTCACTAAAAATGAACATTTCTACCTAGCGCAAAAAAAACCAAAACCAACACTTCATGTATATTTACTACCATACATGCTTTGAAGGTAAAGAGCAGCAAATAAACTTTCAATTAATCAAATTGGATTATTTGTTTGGAATATTTCTTGAAAAATGTGTTAAAAGATTAGTGTTATCTGCCTTGCAAAACATAAAATACAACAGAGCAATGTTCAAATGACGTGGTGAAGGTGGTGTACTATTTTTTACATATACTTATACGTTCTTACTTTTTGTTAATTTCATAGATATTTAAGGTTGGTGATTATATTGCATAAAAATCCTGATGAAGCAAAATTTTGTAACATGCAGTATTAATTTGGAATTACTGTAAATGTTAGAATATATGTCAGATGGGAATCTCTGTACAGCTCAGTGACAAAATTATGTACTCCAGGCCTGAGGCATCTTCAATACAGAGGAGAAAGGATACATAGGAATCCCAACAAGAATGAAAACAGCCTACTGAAAACATAAGCTGACCTCCAAAGTAGAGTTCAGAAGATCATACAAAGGCTGTGATATAAGCCCTTACATAAAACTAGAATACATATTTTGAAAACCCAAGCAATTCTGATTCAGTATTCATGCAGACTGAAACATTCAAAATACACCTTAATATAACTATTTAGCTTGGGCTAATGTTTTGGATAGGCATTACAGAGGATGTTTTAGGAAGGGCCTTGAAGAAGAAAGGGGAAATAGACTTCCTTTCCTTTCTTTTTCCAAAGATCAAGACAGCAGAAATTCCTCATGCTAGTGAGCACTTCATGCCTTGAAACACAAAGGTTAACAACTACAATTTCTCTTTACAAGTTCGTGCAATTTGCTCCCCTCCAACGTATGCTAATCAGCTCTGGAAATACATAACTTTTTTGTGTAACTTGGTGGTTGGACAGAAATTCCTAGTAATGCCATACTTTTTCTTGATGCTTTTCTCTGCTTTTAAAGTACTGCCAGTGGAAGAACAACGTTTCCTTTGTAGAAACTGTTTCTAAACCGAATAGAGTTATTTCCAACCTGTTAAACCACAATTCTTACAAAAACAAAAAAAAGACAGTTTGCTGAAGAAAATTATCCCTTGAAGAATTCACAACTATATGGGCTACCCTCACCAACATCACCAGAGCATCATTCTTTGACATGTTCGTGAAACCTTATACAAAAAAAAAGCTAAATATTCCTTCACCAACACACCCATCTCCTTCTGCTGTATGCCATTTCCCTCCTCATATTTGCATTTGAAAGCCTTCTACTGTATTGCCTTCATATCAGGTTTGAGTAAGAGACCTCAGAAGAGACAGTTTGAAAGAGGAACATCTGTCATGGGCTCTCATGTAACGTGCTAGAAGTGGCTTTGTTGAGGTAACAGTTCATTTGGAGTTGATAGGCGTGTTTTTGATACTTTCACGTGTTTTCTGCACTGCTTATGCTATACCATGAAGCCTTGATACCCATATATTTTTTAGCCCATGAACACTAAATATGTGCCAAGTTCTACCATTTGTATGAGCCATGTCTGAACATAAACTAAAACTCACCGGTCTTACTGGTTGGAGGGAAGATAGGCTATTGCCTCATCTCTGGGGAATATAGCTTCCTGTTGCCTACTCTAATTTAGGGCTGGTCTGGGCTACCAAACGCACTGTCTGGATCCAGAAAGACCACCATGTGGACCCTGGAGTGACAGACTTGAGACTGAAGAGTCCAAGTCTCACTTAAGTGTTTTACAATAGGGAACACTTACAGTGATAGAAAAGCTTTAGTGGTTTTCTGCCAAGAGTTACCGCCCCCAGAATTGGTTTAGGGAAAACAGTGCATGCCATTACAGTTATTTCCAGCTAATAATTTAAGCTAAGCATGAGAAGATACCGAGCTGAGGACAGTAATGCCAAATCCATATGGAGGCAGATATTTCCGGATGAAAAGTGAGGGTGAAGAGCTGGATTAACTGCTTTCAAAATCTTTTGAAATAGATCCTCAAGCCCACGTTCCTCAATGCCCTATTCCAAGGATGTAAGTGCCTGAAAACCTCTCTTATCCTACTGGAAAACCTCCAAAATCCTGCTGGATGAAGATGTTGTGTTACGCCCAGGGTCTCCATGAGACTGTTTATGATTTTAAAATAAGCGCGAACTGTGGGGTGCTTTCCTCTTCTTTTTATAAAATATTTGGAAGAAGGACAGAATAGAGGGTCTGTTACGTTTTCTCTTTTAGCAGTGTCTTGTTGCATATAAAGTCATTAAGAACGATTAAGGGATAATGTTGAACATTTTAATAACGTAATTAGAAACCTGAGAAACTATGGGAAATGTAAAATCAATATAATTTGAGTCTAAATTCACGCAGTTCTGCTGCTGTTATTGTTTTGTGTAGATTCAGCACAGCACACTGCATGGCCTACATAACCTCTACCTTGGCACAAAGTGGCCAGGACTTGTTTGAATTCCACTCCATTTGTGAAAATAAACGAAAACTAATTGGATTTTAATATTAAACCCCACTGACATGGTTTGTGTTCGGTTCAGAGAAGGAAGCCATGTTTTTCAAAATGACAAATTAAAAAAAAGGAAAAAAAACCCAAAACATTAATTACAGCTTGAAATGAAATAGTTTGGGATAACTCGTTCAAATTCCCTTATGACTATTGAGTCAGTGAACTCGTAAAAATGTGGAAAATGTTATGTTATGAAACTAATATCTTTTTTTTTTCTATTCTGATAACTGATGTTATGGTGATCAGTCTTAATGGAATACCGAACAGGGTTCCATAGTTTGTTTTAGAGCTTCTAAAAGAAGCACTGAAGTTTGGCTTTTGATTTCAGCTCTGCAAAAAAGGTCTTGGGTTTATTGTGTCTGCAGCATCACTCAGTCCTTCTGGTGCCAAACTCCAAGTAGCTGCAAAGTTAATTCAAAAACAAAATCCTATCATGAGTGGTTAGATCAACACTCGAGCTGAAACTAGTCAGCAATGGGACTATTTTTTTTTACAGCAAAACAAGAAAAGATGGGCATTTAGTCAGATAAATATTTCATCACCTGGTTTACTCTTCCACTTTGAACACAAAATGCTGCTTAAGCAGGACTAGAAGGCAGGCAGCCACCCACAGAACTTCCTCAGGCAGAAATCACATGTGCTTTTTTAAGTTAAACAGAAATAGGACAGTGACATTTTTTTCCATTTTGTTCCCTTAATTGCCAGACAAAGTGCAATTTTCTGTACTGTTCTATCAACCAGATGCCCTTGTCATCCACCATCTTACTACAGTAATGGAACTTGACGTCCTCTTTGTTGTTTCTCACTGCATTTGTGTGACTCACTGTGCAAAATAAAAATGTACTAAGGATAGCAGAGGTTGTGTTAATGGCAAAGCTAAGAAATTCCCTTAGTCTAATTGCTTTCAGATTTTTTCAGCGCTAAGGCTCTTGAAACTGTCTTGATATGCTATGAGCATTCAGCCATGAAGCTATGTACCAGCCAACACATCAATTTCCTGCTAAGATGAAGTTTTTGAAGGTACTTCAGCACCTAAAGGAATAAGTGCAGACCTATGCAAACTTCCAAAAGATATGAAGGCTGCAGAATTGCTTTTGAATACTTTACTTTACACAGTTGAAAAGCTGTCCAGAAATGACAAATGGCCACAAATTACTCTGGAGCATTACAAATCAGCTGAAGTTGTGGTCCTAACCGCTTGAGGCATTGGAGCACAACAAAAGGCTAAGAGGAAAGGAAGTAAATGTGTCATTGTTGAAGCTAAACTACGCAGGTCAGTATAAGTAGGAGAAATGCTTTTCGTTTGTTTAGAATTAAGAAAGAAAATCAGCCATTCCATGACTGCTTTAAAACTCTACATCAGCAAAAATCTTGAAACATTTATCTGTGAGGCCAGTGCAAGACTGAGAAATTAATTTTTCTTAGTAAGATATGACACACTGAAAGATGAATAGAATAGAATAGAATAGAATAGAATAGAATAGAATAGAATAGAATAGAATAGAATAGAATAGAATAGAATAGAATAAAGTTTAGTTCAGTAGGAAGGGATCTAGAATGATCACCTAACGCAACCATTACATGTTCTCTTTTAAAAAGTTCAGATCATTTTGCCTCTTTACACCAAAGTAGGTGCACAAATGTCAAAACAAGAACAACAAATACTGAAGCAAGACTGAGGGCCTGACTCTTGCGAAAAAATGAAAACTGTAATGTCTTTTATTTTCCCAAATTATTTTGGAAAGTGGTAAGAATTTGCAACAACAGGCAAATGTAAAATTAATAGTGGCAAGCTGATCATTTCAAGCACAAAACAGAATGCGATCAAGAGACATGTGGTGATGGAGTGACTGGTAAGAGGAAAATAGTCTCCCAAACAAGAAAAAAAGATTGGGAAGTTTGTTATGCAAATTCAATGACATGGCAATGTAGTTAAAAGCACATAAAATAATCACATTTTACCAAAGTTAATATGTAACTCAGAATTAATCCAGAATTATATAGAAATACAGAATAAGAATAAATTTTATTATACTGAAAAGCTGTGTTCAAAATGACTGATGAATTCCACAATGTATACCTACATCTGGACTGTGAAATTCACTGCCCTAAGAGATTAATAGTTTTAAAACCCGGCTTTGGGATTAGAGATTAGTACGAAATCATAATTTGGTCAGGGTCAGAGGGGAAGTATTTTCATCCTATACTTAGAGTAGCCTGCATTTTATTCTGAATATCTGCATCACAGCTTAGCAACGCTCTGCTCCTGTGTTCCTGATCTAACTTGAGCCAAAAAGGTTACCAGCTGAAGAGTAAGAATAAAAGTTGACATGTAAATCAATAATGTTCTCAAAGAGGGGAGAGGTGAAAATCCTGCAGCAAGATACATTTATAACAAAACTACACAAATCACTTCAGAATAGCACCTCAGTCAGACAGGAGCCTCTCTCTGCAGCATCATGCGGACTGACAGTACTGTGGCAGCATGATGGCCTTACAGATCATTTTCCACCTTCATGTCTTGTGAGGTTTGTATATATTCTTATTTAAAAGGATTTTTTTTTCTAACATACACCCTTATAAGTTGCTCTTGTAAGATTTTATGCAGGCCTGAGCGAGTCAGACATTACATAACCTTTTCTACTCTGAAATGGTGCTCAACCCAGAACAGGAGTCACGCTGTAAGAAAAAGCTACGAATTCAGTTATTTTCAAAGTCAAAGGAGTTTTCAAAGAAGAGGCAAATTTCTTAAACTCAGAAATGATAACCTTTGTTTCAACGGAGGCCAGAAGGTCTCCTCCACACTCCTGCTCCCATAATGAATGTATGATTTCAGGTACAATGAGCTGTTAAAAAAAACTTTTCTTGAGCCAGGGAATGAAACACTCAAGATTTCATCCCAGAGGAATTTTTCGGTGTTTTGGGTTTCAAGAGGCTAATGTAAGAGGTAGTTTAAGAGTCCTTTTTGAAGACAGTGAATTAAGCAATGAGAAGTTCAAATGGCTTACGAAGAGCTACACAATAAGCATATGATAGAATTAGGTTTTTGTCCCAGAAGTGGATAATATAAAGCTCAAAATTCTGTTACAACAGCTGTTGAAGACACTGACCCATGTATTTTAGTACCATTTGTTTCACGTGCATTTATTCTATAATTAGACAGTACACGGTATTCCCACCTTCTATGCTGAAGATGCCTACAGTTATTTTAAGCTTGAATTTCTGCTCCCCAAGGATTTATCTCCATTGTCACACAGTTTATCGGAGATATTCAGTCACTGGTTATCTCTGAACAGCAGGTAGAATTAACTGGCTTTGTGAAAATCTTGGCATTTTTTTCCCTTCTTTTTCTCTCTGTTTTGCTGACTTATTTTTTTTAACTTATCTTCTCCGGAGTTTGTAATGTGCTAGTGTATCTGTTGTTCTAAATAACCTTAGCTTTAATAGCCTCATTGATGATGCCATAAGGGGGCACATAACCATTTGAATGAGCTTACCCAGAATTACTCTCTGCCAGAAATGCTTGAAACATCATGTCTATCTTTACCTCCCTTTCAATGAGGGTCATTCTTTGCTCGTTGATTACCATAGATCTCCTTACTGAAATGTAAACTCGGTGATCTGATGAAACTTTACTTTTTTTTTTTTCCCCAAATATTAAAATATTTTTTAAATGCTTTGCTGAGAAACTTTAGTGTAGCTGTTTTTCAAATAGGGAACTAATACTGGCAATCAGGAATATGGTTTTTGTTATTCACGTGAAAAATATATTTGGCCAAGGTGCAAGGTTATGTTTGCCTGTACCTACTGTAAGCATAAGGATGTACATTTTTAAATTCTTCAGGAATTTAAAATTCTTTAGAAATACCACCTGTTTGAAGCATGATCCATCCAGCTGCTGCTGTCTTTAACCCACGAGCTCACGAGAAATGTAGGCAAAGGGAATGCCTCTTCCATGCTTGCCTTCCACTCGCAGGGCAAGAAACTGTCCAAACCTTTGGGTTTCTCCAAAGCTTCTGGGCATGCACAACTGCTATTAAAATCTGTTCTGAACATACAGACTATCACCTAGCTCAGTTCTCTGGAAAACACAGGCAATAAGTATGCATAATTTGGCATCCAAATGCCAGCAATCACTTTTGACAATAACATGACTGCACTTCAGGTCCTCATTCATAAAATGCAAGCAAAATAGTTTGCCACATAAAAGGGATGTTGGGGAGGTAAATTCAGATATGCCATGGTTAAGCAAGAAATGGAAACTCACAATGAAGTGATTAACTTTACATTCAGAGCAGGATACCACTGTTGTGCAGTAAATAAGACCCGTGACCACAAGTTGGTGAAGATGGGAAAGACAAATGATCACTCATTGACCTCTCACCACCCTGTGCATAATGTCCTGTGGATCAGATCACTGAATTTTATATCATACTAAAATATATACACAAGAAAACTGAAATAAGTTACATAAGCAATATTAGTTTTGATGTTTGCTAACCATTAAACAGTTTGATGTTTTAAACTTGTCATTTTTTTGAAGTTCTATATCTCTGCATAGATAAATTTTACCCACTTCACATAAAACACACCACTGCATTGCTACTGAATCACATGATTATTCTTTCTTAACAGATAAAATTTAAGTTATATCTATGTGGAAAAGTGGTAGCTTTTACATGTCAAGCATTGTTTCATTTGAAAGTAACAGCAGACCACAATGAAAGTCAAACTGCAAGTGCAAAATGCTTCATTCAGACATGATGGCTTGCTTTGCTCTTTTTTAGGTGCTTTACACCATGCCACACATTTTTGGGAACAGCTTGTTTAAATCCAAATGCCAAAGACCTCCTCTCTGGTTAGATTTCAAGGGAAGGGATTAGATCTAACTACACAGCTGGTTGTTCATCCTTTATGAGGCTCATCTTGTTTTCCAGCCTACTGCTGAAGGCTCATTGCTTCTCACAGTGTGTTAGATATCACACGATAGAATGTGACTTTAGGTGGTTCTTACTCTTCATGTTGGTGGAATTAGTTGCAATCGGAGGTTAGCGATTACAATATATCAGTTTTGTCAAGGCTGCTTTAGAAATAAGCCAATCCATCGACATCTGTGAAGAAGCTGAGATACCTTTCACATTCGTGGCAACTTTCTTTTGACTTATGCAGAAGGTTTGTGGTTTCAATATTACCACTTGTATTTCATTTAATCTAACTGTCTAATGTAGGACTCCTTGGCCTGATGCTTCCCTGTCACTGCTCTGACCTCTGCCTCCCTCGTGCTGCTGTGCAGGGACAACAGGAGTATTGTAAGGAGTAGCTGCTCATAGTGTCACTGACTGAGATGCAGAGGGGATTTTTGCATCTATGCTCATGTTGACAAGGCTGGTCTTAAAAAACACCCTTTTTCTCTGTATGCTGTAGAATATCGACAGACAGGACAAGCTGTGGCAGAGGTGGAGTCATACAGCAGATGGTTACAGAGCCTGATAACTTTTGCGATTTCCATAGTGTAGGAGAAAGAGGAGGGAAGAATAGGAAAAAAAGTGGTGTACCACCCACACAGAAAACAGGAGGACCCCTCCTACAAGGAAAGGCTGAGAGACTTGGGGCTGTTCAGCCTGGAGAAGAGAAGGCTGACGGGAGATCTTAGAGCAGCCTTCCAGTACCTGAAAGGGGCTTAGAGGAAAGATGGGGAAAATCTTTTTAGCGGGGCCTGTTGCAATAGGACAAGGAGTAATGGTTTTAAACAAAGGGAGGGTAGATTTAGACTAGATATAAGGAAGAAATTTTTTACAGTGAGGGTGGTGAAACACTGGGGCAGGCTGCTCAGAGGTAGTGGAGGCCCCACCTCTGGAAACATTCAAGGGCGAGTTGGATGTTGCTCTGAGCAATCATATCCAGTTTAAGATGTCTCTGGTCACTGCATGGGGGTTGGACTAGATGACCTCAAAAGGTCCCTTCCAACCCAAAGCATTCTATAATTCTATTCTATAATTCTACATCACAGAAAGTAAGGCAGAAGGTTGGTTGAGAATACGGCATGGCTGTCATGTTCTCTTGGGCTGAGTCTTTCCAGCCTAAGCTTTCCAACCAGTCACCATAACTCAAGTGACATTTTGGACTCACACTGAAGTGACACAGCAGATTCCCCGCCACCCTTAATAGAGGGCTCAGTTGCACTCACAGCACTAACTCAAGCCACTTGACTGTGCGAGGTTCAGCACTATTACAAACAGGTAGCATGGATGAGGCCACCTTGTTTTGGGGAGAGGAAAAGAGTTTAGCTGTAGGGACACAAGCCATGCTAGGCCACTTATCTTGAAGGTCCAAGGACGTTTCCTGGCCAGGTATATTTTCTCCTACAGCAAAAGCCGAAGAATAAATCCCAGAAAATATTTTATAAGGTATAAGGGATCTATAATATGTATTTTCTCTGCCATTTGGTTCTTTTGTGTCAGAATACATTTTCTCGTCACTGTACAAGGCAATAACAGAGCCCACAGAAGTACCACAGCTACTGGTCATAGCACCATTGTCACACAGGTCCAGCACTGAGAGGATGCATCCACAACACAGGCTCCAATTGCAAGGCTTAGATTAGGTTGTGTGTCTTGGCTGGCACCAGTGGGAAAGAAAACCAAAACACAAAAAACCCAATCACAGTATTTTGTGACCTTCTGGAAAAGTATCTTTGTGACGTCAGGGATAGGGAACTGCATAATGCCACCTAATAAAGGGATTTCCCAGGGTACACTCAACCAGCATCTAAGATATTTCACCATTTCAATAAATATCACAGAGGTTGGCTTGTTTTGATTTACTTGTTTTGTTCTAATACACATACAGAGCTTTTTGAACAAAATAACAGGGCAGATTGACATGCCCATATGCCCCCCTCGCTTTCTAGGCTATGGACCTACCAGCATCTTCAAGGGAGAGCCGCTAAGTAGCAAGCCAGCAGACAGGACCACATGTGCCCTCAGACAGCCTTATCCACTACAGCTCTAGTAAAAAGCACAAACCATGCCAGGATGAACTGCATGAGAAAATACAAGTGAAAGTTAATCCATTACAGCAGACTTTGGGAGCAGAGCAGCTGGGATCCTGCCACACACAGGATGGCCCATTGGCTAACAACAGCCTTCAAATGTGTCTTCATATAAAGAGAAGTTTCCTTTATCTGCCTTCTGACAGGTGAGCAGATATTTAGCAGCACTTCTTCTAAAGATGCTCAAGAGAAGCCTCGCTGCAGAGATTTAGATGAAAGCAATATCAATCATCTTCTCAACGCTAGAAAGTCCAATTTGGTGGCAGTCACTTTGCAGCCTCTCCAAAGCAAAGCAATAGTCTTATCACCATTCCTGGGGGGCCTTGATAGTTAAAGCTACCAATGACACTGGCCATGCTGCTAATATCTGGAGAGATGCCAAGCGCGAAATCCTTTCTGTGTCTTAAAGGTTTTAGTACCCGACTTGGAGAGGCAGCATGGAGCCTTGTATGACATTAGGTGAGACACTTTATTCACCTCACGAGTTTCTTGAGTTTTGATAACACTTTCTTCCTTACAGAGGAGATATGTGCACTTACATATGTATATACAGATATTTTTATCTGCCTTATATAAATTAGCAGTTCAAATTCAGGATATGAAATGGAGAGGACGCGAATGAGGATGTGAAAGAAGTTCTCTTGAAAGACACATCATTCATACCTTGAATTGGGATCTTGAGCAATACTTTTCTCTCAAACTTGGAAAATGTACTTCCTCCCCATTCTTCAGTTTTCCCTCCTCTCCATGTAGCATTTCTCCTAGCCCACTACTTCACCCTAATCTATGTCAGTGGCAAGGATACTGGGGTGACCGTAGGTGATCCCAGTGTGCACAGGGACAGTTTCAGCTTCCTCCTTTCTCACAGTCTGTGGAAACCAGCAGTCATGCAGGCTGCACAACTGTGAGTGCAGCGCAGTTGATCCCTTGGGACATCATGCTGCAGAGAAAGGCATCACAAGGCTCTTCCCTACTCCTTCCATGTGCTGGGCGTAGGATCTTACTGCACCTTCCCATTAAAATTAGCACTGCATCTATACACCAAAGCGTGGGGATTTTTGTGGGCACAAACTTAAAGCTGTTTGCCAAATTAATAAAGACAAAAATAACTTTTGATTCTTTTTGATTTATCTTCCCTAATGATTAAGCGTGGGAAAGTTCCTAGATGTCTCTGAAAAAGCAATGCTTAAATTTATTTAGCATGGGAACTTACAGTCTTAACTAACATTGTAGTTAACGCCTCTCATTACAGGCGACCTTCTCATGTCCCAGCTTAGATCCCCTCATGCTTTGTGTTCTTCTGAGATACTGAAGAAGAGAGAAGAGCTGAATAATCTATTCTGGAAAATGAATGCACTTTTAAATAAGCAAATATATGAAGAGAGTCAAGATGTCAAAATTTCATCTTTGTGTCTGCAGACAGGAGAGAGATGTATCAAAGTTGTTTGGCTCGTGGACTTCGCTATAGATCATCTGCATAGCCATGGCTTTGTTTTTTCTAGATAGCAATGCATTTTTCTCTGCAGTTCTTCCTTGAAGCTCTGACATTAATTTACCTGAATTCTTTAACTGCTTTTTAGTCATTAAACATGAAATGCTATTATATCACATTTTAAAGGTTACATAGTTTTATTTTTTCTTGTCCTTTCCCTCATGTTACCTGGCTGTAGAAACCTAAAATGATTCAAGAGAAAATGCTTATGTCCTAGGATTTGAAGTATGCAAATAAACAAAAAGGGATACCTAAAAGTTATCATTGGCCTTGAGAGGTATTTTAATTCTGAATATGTAGATTAAAAAAAAAAAAAAATCAAGATCTCTTAACAGCAGAAAAGGCACTGGGATTTTGCCAAAAATAAAAAATTTAAATAAAAGAAGCAGTGGAATAAATATCTGTTCTTTGATGTTTTCAAAAGCAAATGCAGGAATTGAAAGTTAACCAAAAGTATTTCTGTTTAAAATTTCAAAGTTAAGAAATGAAATAAACAAAAAATAAACTGAGGAATTTACCTTGACTTTAATTTTTACATTTATTTTGCAGTCTTTTAACAGCAGTTTTCTAAAACTTTGGTTTGGCTTGATATTATATTTTTTCTGTTTGTTTATTTAGATCTATTTGACACTAAAAATGACCATTATTTACATAAATGTTAGAATAGCAATTGTTAACAATAAAAGACTATTAAATAATGGGATCAGTAGGATCCCATACCAGGAAAAACCCTTTTCTAATAAGCTCAAGTAAACTAAGGAATTTAATTACAAAAAAATACATTTCTTCTTAGCTTTCATCACCACAATCTGTCTGGGGGATAGATCCCTACAGGTGCTAAAACCCCACCATAATTTCAGCCATTTAAAACCAGACCACATACAAACATGATAACCCTTTATATACTGAAGTACAAAAGTGTGTTAGCATTCTAGTGATGGTAGTGGGCATTTTCTTGGGATCAGTCCTCCAAATTGACCTGCCAATGATCCCCAGTTTTAAATTCACTGTAGCACAACATTTTTTAGCTATAATCTCTATTACTTATTTCTGCACTCATTGGAATTGCTGCAGATAGATGTATTTTTTCCTGTGCACGAGTGTAATTTTGTAATTTGATGTGTCAGCTCCAAAGTTATTGGGAATCATTTAAATAAGTATTTGCTACAGAACTCCTCTTGACACCTCCCAAGCTACTCCAGATGTCCTACAAGCTATCTTCATTACATAATTAAAAGAGCTGACACCCTTTCTCTAAAGCACCCTGCTTCAGACACTAAAGTATTATTTTCATAACTCAGTCTTCCCTTCCCCAGGGAAATCACTATGAGTTTAGCCATTTATTTCCATGGTCACAGCACCTGGACTGGAGGCCTGACCATGCAGAACTCTTTCTGGTTGACATCTGATCCATGCTCTAATGCTACAAAAAGCTATGGTGCCCTAAAATTAAGGCATTTCAGGGAAGTCCTCATTAATGTCTGTTCCAAAGTGTCCCTCCTCTTAGCTTATGTCCTTAAACAGAGCATCTATAACAGCTAGATCCACTAAATACACAGCAGCAACAGTTCCAGGTCAAGGTCTGAGGCTGGAGAGAAACATGATTCCTAAGTGCTTGAAAGCTTCACTATGCCCTGGACATTTCATGGCACTACATGTTGTCCTCTCTGAGATAAACCCAAACTGTTAGACATTTTGTTATTAATTTTCAGACACCACTGGAGGGTTTTGTGTTTGTTTTTTTTTTTTCTCTTCTTTACATAAGAGATAATCTAGGATAGGTAATAACAATGAAACCATCTTTTAACTGCTTGATGGGTAGCCTTCAGCTTAGACATGCATGTCATCAGATAGGGGTAAGAAGCTCATCTTGTCCCCACAGATGCTCTAAACCCTAACTGTTTCCAAAAGGCCAGCAAAATGCTGATCAGCTGATGGCAGCTATGATGGTGGTGTTAAGTGTTTGAAGCAAGATTTTCAAAGGTACGAAAGCACAGCCTCCCTCCTACTGAAAGCCAATATATAGCTGGATATAGCATTTTATACTGCTTTGGACCTTTGAAGGGCTCTTGTTTTTCAATTAAAACAATCATCTTCTTGCTGACTTACTCTGTGCAGATTTCTTACTCAAATAAGCCCTAAAACTCAGCAGAAATCTGCATGAGTAGGCAAGTTCATGTTTATGCATCTGCCAAAATAACTGGGACTCCAGGTAGGTGTTAACTTGAGACCTCCAGCATAGGTCAAACAGCATCTAGACAAATGCATTGATTGCAGACTGAGAAGGAAAAAGACTATGTGATCTCTCCTCAACCCCAAAGCCTTTTGGACTGCAGTACCTTTCCAGATTTCCGTTCCCTCTGTTGCTACCTGAGGTATTCTGAATTTAAGCTAGCTTTGAAGGTAGCACAGCAGTAATAATGATGGAAAGCTACAAAGTTATGTGAAGAGAGCACTTGCAAAAACCATAATCCTGTAGGAATAAGAGTTCCCCTATACCATTTAGCACACTCCAGGAATTTATGTTTTTGGTGCATTTTTTTTTTCTTCTAATGCGTAAAGAAGATGCACAATGTGCTATCCTGTATTGGGCATTCATGGGTTTGTAGTCTTCCCCCAATTCCTAAAGAGTGTGCTTAAAGTGAAAAAGATATTGCATGAGTGGGCTGCTGGCATTTTTCCCAGCAAGGATCTGAGTACTGGCAATTTTCCTGAACTAAGAGGGACATTTCTATTTTGTCCCTTTCTACTTCACTTGAAGAAGGATAAAAAATGTGCAGCAGTAAAAGGAATCAAGAAGCCAACTAATCCTGCAGTTAATTCTACTGCGGAGTCCTGCTGTTTCACTCCAACACAGGGCATAGCACTCAAGCCACTCTCGCGTTCTCCTGGCTGTCTCTGTATAACACACGTGTATGCTGTGGACCAGGTGGTGAGCATGGAGAGCAGCTGTGCCCAGGCCTGAATCTGAGTAAGCAGCTTCATCATCAAAAGGCTTTGCATGGGATTCGTTCCGTATCTGTGATCGGCATCGCTGCCTTTCTTTATACTTGTTTGGTGTTACCACAACTTTCAGAGGCAGAGCAATCAGACTGGCATGCAGCTTTCTGTGTGAATGCCTGTTGCGAAATTACAGGTGTACTGTGAAATTACAGGCTGCCTTAATGATGTTTTCTCATTTGTTCTCAAGTCGTTTGCTAATAATTCTTATCATTTTATTTTCCTTTTCGGTTGCGAGTGAGCACTGAGCTGGCATTTCAGGGTATGACTGTACAATCCCTTTCCTAAGCAGAAATACCTAATTCAAATTCTGACAATGACTACACATGGTTTCCATAGTTTTTTCCCATGCACCTGGTTTTATTTTTGTCAACAGAGAATTTAATTGTTTTGTGTAGTCATTGAGATCCTTTGAAGGCTCTTTAATTCTAAAAAATCTGAATAATTTTCTATCAGCAATAATTTTACCAGATCATTACCTCACCCCCTGAAAGAGTATTATGCATAGCACAGCTAAGGCTCCTGCTCATATATTCCTTCATCGTGAAAATTAATCCCTTTGTTTCTGGTCTCTTTTGTTTCTGATCTTTTTCTCGTTATTAGTTGTCAACTTTCTGTCTTACACTCCAACAACTTCTTCAAGGTGGATATGAAAGCATTTCTTTGGTGCAGGGCACTATGGGAACCAAAATAACCTGTGCTGACCACTTATTCTTGCCTGTGTATTTTGGGCTCTGACTCTCTGGGTCTGACCCTCTGCTCAGTTTCTTAAAAGCCCCTTTTCACTGTGCTTCACTTATCCAGCACTGCGAAGGATCCCTTTGAGACATTATCCTGCTGGATTGTCATTTAAAGTTCGTAACCCTGAAATTGTGCCAGCCAGGCTGAGAAAGACTCACAAAAGCAGAACAGACAGAGACAGAATAAGAGCAATGCAGAGGATATGACAAAACCCCAGATAATGAACAGCATATGCAACTGTAGACTTCTGTTGAAATAAAAACAGATAAATAGACAAAGATGCATTTTCAGTAAAGCTCTAAGGATGTGATCTCCAGTTCTGTAGGCCGTTCTGCTTACACTTGCATCCAGTCACAGCTATCTAAAAAATACATTGTTTCGCTCATCCAAATCTTGCCTTAAAACATCTGACTGCTTTTATAACATCAAACTGAGTTTATTTGTTTGCTGGGCAGAAGCATCTTCTGGAGTCTAACAAACTGAGTTATGCGGACTGACTGGGTCAGTAAGATAGTCCCATTGCCTCAGTGCTATAAATGATAAAATAACAAGAATTTCATTAGGGAAGCACGGTAATCAACGTAGGACTCATCCTTTGAAAGGGAAGTCACTGAGAATTAAGAGCTGTACTGCTCCATTCCTAACAGCATATACTTTCACTTCCAAAATGTTTTAATTTGAATTTTCATGAGTACAGGGCTACTATTTTCTGATGAAGGTATAGTACTGCAAATAAAGTGTACAAAAAAAGTGTATTGTTATCTCCCTGGTAATTAAAAAATTTGGATGCTTGTTTTGTGTGGCCAGCTAAACAGATATTAATGTCTTGATGTTTCCTGGTATATTAAATTTTGTCTGATTAAAAATAAAGGTAATAATCATTTTCAGAGGCAACCATCAACTTCAGAGGAACTGGGTGAAGGCTTTCTAAAGACGCTTTTTCTTCTTCCTGTAGCATGAACAGGTCTATTTGTGTAAAGCACGCATAAGAATAACTACAAACATAAATAGGTCTTCTGAACTCTCTTTGAAAAAAACACATTATAATTACCCACACCTACTTTTTTAATATTTTCACTAGATCCATGGGACTGTTGTGGAAATGGAAAAGCACATGGTCAATCTTCCAAACCTGTTGTTTTTAGCGTAGTGTTCAGTTATTTTTTTGAAAACATGAAACTCATATGATTTTTACCTTTGGATGAACAATATTTAGACAATGCTGGTATGAAATTGTATATGAAATTATTTGGAAGTCTGAAGTTGAGAAATTATAATGCCTCAAAATGAATATTTTTGCTATAAGTCTAAATCAAGAACTAGAAATCACCTTCCATGTCTCATTAGAACCATAGAGTCATAGAATAGGTTTGAAGGAACCTCGGAAGATCATCTGGTCCAAACCTTTCTAGTAAACAGAGCCTAAATAAGATCAGCTAGTACTGTGTCCAATGACAGCTTGGAAACCTGCAGTGATGGGGACCCTACCACATCCCTGGGAAGGTTGTTCCAGTGATCAGTTGTTCTCACTGTAAAAAATTTATTTCTTATATCAAGACGAAACCTTGTCTGGTGTAACTTGTACCTGTTGCCCCTTGTCTTCTCCATGTGGCTCCTTATGAAGACAGAACCTCCATCCTCTTTGAAGCCGCCCTTTCAGTACTGGAGTACTGTGAAGAACCTTCTCTTCTCCAGGAAGAGAAGACATAACTACTTCAGTCTTTGCTTGTTATTTACCTCATTATTAGGGTACTAACGAAAGAAAGCATATATTTAATATTATGCAGCTCCTGTTGGTACCTCTGTAAATCTCCCATCACCATTGTAGAGTTATAAATGCAGTCTGTCTTGCTCTTTTTGAGCCCGAGGTGACCACAGCATCCATTCTGATCCCGAAAAGCTGCTGTTAATTGTCTTCTACAATTTCACACACCATGTGTATCGCTTCCTGACCTCACAGTCCTAGCTTACAATGAAACTCTCCTTCCAAACATCTCCAGGCCCCCATACTAAGCAAGATGGGACATTAAGGACACTTTGGGGAGGGTTTGTTCAGCTTGTACACTCTGCAACCCCATCTTTTTGCATGGGATGTTAAATTCATGCTAAGTAAAGCTGAAAAAAAAATGTTTCTGCTGCAACTGAGTGTTTGCAGGGTCGTTTTCCTACTGTTTCCTTTTTTAGGAGTCAGAACTAGTAAGTTTTACTAAAGGGAGAGGTGAAAGGCCCCACCAAGGGTAGCACGGGTGTTTCTCTAATGCCTTAGTGAACCAACCTAGATGAATGCCATTACATCATTGTACTCTTACCCCATCAAATTGGAATCAATACTACTTAGGACAACATTTCATTAGAATTTTATGCTCCTAATTATAATATATACTGCAGCTACTGGACTGTCTGTTCTTTGCTTGTCGATTCAAGTGCCCTTGCCAAGGTAACCTGTAAACTGCATTATATAGGATTTATTACATCATTTCCTTTGTGAATATAAGGTGATTATCACCTTCATTACTAGTCATAGATGTAAGTGCTATTGTGTTTTAAGTGTATTAGTGCCTTCCACGTGGCACATGGTAGTTTTCAATTACAATTGCTCCCTCTTAATCGTTATACTATAGTCTGTTAGCAAATCACATTTCCTAACGCCTAGAAACTTAGGTTTTTAAAATCATCCTTGAAACACAAGGGTTTGGGCTTCTTAGTGGTTGTTTGATGTTTCACTTTTACACTAACACCTAAACGGTTTTTCCTGCTATGTTATCACCCTGGAAACCAGTATTCTGAAGCTACTAACCCAAAAATGCCCACTTTCTTATGCTGGAAAACACAAAGATACCACAACCTAGGACTTAAGATGACACTGAAAAATACCAAAATGAAATGCAATTGCCCCTTATCTTAGTCTTTCACACTGAATTATTTGATTCAGAGCAGACATCATCTCAACTGCAAAGCATCTGCAAAGCAACTTCTAAACCAGATCTAGATGGGAGAGAAGCTGGTACTTCATGCCCTTGAGTATTTTTCTCAACATTTTAAAACTCAATGCTATCAATTAATCATCACTGTCATCCAAGTGACACACTCTGCACAGACTGTCACTATGCTCATTGCTAAAATGCAAGCCCCTTCCCGGCGGAATAGAGAACACATTTAGAGGAATAAAGGAGAATATTTTGCTATCTGTGTGATAGGATATTTCTTCTCCTTTAACTTAATCTTCAGTCTTCTTGCCATATAAGAAGTTGTCTCAGATTTTTTTTTATACTTTTTTATGCACATGCATTGCTTACTCTTCAATTTATCAGGCCAGATTGGAATTGTCTGTATATTTTCTGTTACTCAGGGGCTTGGATCATATCACAGAAGTTAAAAGAAAATTGTAAAAATGCTCGGAATGAAAAAAAAAAAGGTAAGTAGAACATAATTATCTGTCCTCAAATTTGATCCCTGTGAAAGTGCACTGAGATCTCCTAAAGACTAACAGTTTGACAACTCAATCTGCATCATCCATGTTTTCTGAGAATATTCATTTACTATTGCTTCCGAAGGAAGACCACATTTTGAATCAAAAACAATAGGATGAAGAAGACCACTTACTGAATCAAAACCAATACTCTTGAATCCATTCTCCTCAAGGCTTTCTGGAGAACAATAGCAAGGAACAAAAAAATCTAATTTGAGGCAGCACTGAGTAACTCCACGGTGTAAACCCAGCTGCATGCTTGAACCTAGGAATCCATCCTCTGGAGCCTTCTACATGACAGTGAATAGATCTTTGCTTGTGAGAATGGTTTGGGAAGTGACAGCAGAACTGAACAAGAAATGAATTTTGTATTCAGACCTGTGATTCTCCATCAGAAAGGTTCTGTGTGAGTGAAGTTGAACAAATGAGCCCTGAACAGATATTCTGGTTCACTTATCTCCCCACTGCAGTCTCCACTTAGCTTAATCACAGATTTCATAATATCTGGTTCGCCCGCCTTAACGTCGAGGAATGATGGGATGATCATTCAAGATTGCAAGGTAGACTCTTCCTTTCTCTCCATTTGACATTTAGAGGTTTAATCCTTCGCAATCTGTGTGTGTCTTACTGTCCACTATAAGCTGATTTAACTTTTGAAGCAGGACTGAAAAGCAGGAAAAAAAAAAAAAGACAGTTACAGAGTCTGTTTGAAAACAGACTCCAATTCACGGACTGTCTGACGGTCTGTAACCAGCACATGAAAGGGAAAGGAGAAGAAATTATGTACAAAGGAGAAGCTGCATTTGGGCCAATGCATTAATGTACTCACAATTACAGGAACTGAATCTGTAAATCTTTATCAGCTGGAACCTCCCTTGGAAAGGAATTAATATTTCTAATGGATTTACAGAGAGTATTTGTATCTACTCTCTGACTCCTGTTTGCAAATTGAAACAACACAAATGCTTTGTGAGTTTTGTCACATTTCTTTGCACACAGGAACATGAAAGTCCTGAGAGAGACGATGTGGTCATTTGGGAAAGTCACTGGAAGAGTGATCTACATTATCTCTAAGTCGGATCAAATGCCCGCGCCCAGAAATGAAATATATCACCATTCACAGTCAAGCTGAGCTAACTCTGGTTCCTCTAGAGCTCCAGTTGCATGGTAGCAGAACCTCATTAGTCTCCTTTTGTAAGACAAGGTCTCCACTATCTTAACCCTCTTTGTAATCTGTTTCTACCTCTGCTCCATCTTCCCATCTTGAGTTTCTTTGTCTTAACCATAAGTACATGCTGTATTCCAGAGGGAAAACCTGTCATCGCCTGTGCAATGTCATTATTGTTTGTGTGTCTCAACTAAAAATGGGCTAGCTGATAATCCCCTCATGAGCACTCCACATCGGTGCCTCACAGCTACCCTCCAATCAGTCAAGTCACTGGATTACAGAAGGAGTGGTATCATTTCTCTCAGTGTCTTTGCATTTTACTGGCAAAAATAAGCTTCACTTCTCTTAAGTATCAATGTAAAGAAAATAAGAGGGATCCTACACTGCCTCCTATGTAATGTACTATATATTTTGTCTGAGTACCTATGACAGGATGTACTATTAGTAATGATATGTGATTCAGAAAGAATGGGTGGATTGTCATGATCTGGTCTGCATCAAGTAACAAAACTTTACACTGACAGGCAGAAATGTCAGCTCATTTTGTAGGAGTGATTTTCCTTTCTCTTTCCAATGGAGATTTGCTATCTTGGGAATTCACTGCAATGCAATGTTGAACTTATTGTAGTACTGAAGAAGCAACTGCTTTTGTGAGTAGGAAAGGCAAGTAAAAATGCTGAATGACCATTAATCTTGATGTTCTGATCAAATTTTAATGAAGAGGAATATCTTTATTTTCTCTATTTTAAATGATCCCCTTTAACACTTAAATAGTAAAGTGGGATTGAGAGAGAGTAAAAAATCTATTGTCTCTCTGTTCCAGTAGCACCCTCTGACTTTATGTGAAGAGGGAGAGATTGACAGGTATTTTGTAAAGGTAAGGGAGATAAAAGGCACTATAGAATGTATATGTTGCACAGCTGCAACTGTTTGAGAATACGTAGATGAGCAACATGCAAACAAATGGTTGTCTGAGATCCCAAAAGTAAGAGGGAAGAGATTAACAAAGTGCAAAACCATTCTCTTACATTCCAAGAAACAGCAGTAAGATCTCACTAAGTCCGAAGCAAGTCAGAAACTGGTGTCATTTATCACAGTATACTAGAGATATATATGAAGCTTTTAATAAAAAAGTACTACTGAATTTTCCTGGTCAAAAATAAAGAAAAGAAAATCCAGGTGCAAATGTAATCAAAACTGGTCTTTAATGTTCCAAGACCAAAATCCATAGCTTCTTATGCAGGAGAAGGCAGGGCTGTGCTGACCACTCTGACAGAATGGCAAGGATCAAGACAAAACAGCAGATAATATATGTGGACAAATGCTAAATGCTTAGCCATATAGGACCAAGGAATTATTTCTTAAGAGAAACAGTGCAACCCTCTTTGCTTTGTTGCTATAAAGCTGGACTAAATAGACAGCAAATACAGCCTTGTATTTCAGAACATAATGGAACAGATATTCTTTTTTCACCTGGTTTTGGTTTGGCCTGGATAAATGCCACGTACCCACCAAAACCACTCTATCATTCCCCCTCCTCAGCTGGACAGGGGAGACGAAATATGATGAAAGGCTCGAGGGTCGAGACAAGGACAGGGAGAGATCACTCACCAATTACTGTCAGGGACAAAACAGACTGAACCTGGGGAGAAAAGGGAGCTTAATTCATCACCAATCAAATTGGAGTAGGATAATGAGAAATAAAGCCAGATCTTAAAACACCTTCCCCCCACCCCTCCCTTCTTCCCAGGCTCAACTTCAATTCCATTTCTCTATCTCCTCCCCCAACCCGTGCAGCACAGGGGTACGGGGAATGGGGGTTACGGTCAGTTCATCACATGTTGTCTCTGCCACTCCTTCCTGCTCCAGCACAGGTCTCCCCACAGGATCACAGCTTTCTTCAGGCATCCACCTGCTCCAGCGTGGGGTCCCTTCCACAGGCTACAGGTGGATATCTGCTCCACTGTGGACATCCATGGACTGCAGGGGGACAACCTGCCTCACCATGGTCTTCATCACGAGCTGCAAGCGAAGACTCTCTGCCCCGGTATCCCAAGCACCTCTTCCCCCCCCTCTTTCTTCACTGACCTTGTTGTCTGCAGAGTTGTTTCTGTCACGTAGTCTCACTCCTCTCTCCAACTGACGTCTCGTTGCAGTTTTTTCTTCCCTTTTTTAAATATTTTATCACAGAGGCGCTACCACCATTGCTGATTGGCTTGGCCTTGGGCAGCAGTGGGTCTGTCTTAGAGCTCGCTGGCCCTGGCTTTATCAGACATGGGGGAAGCTTCTTGCAGCTTCTCACAGAAGCCACCCCTATAGCCACTCTGCTACCGAAAACTTGCCACACAAAACCATAACACACCTCTGATGCCTTTTCTAAACAAAGTTGTGCAAAGATAGCTTATAAGTCATTGAACATCTAGTACAGTACAAATATCTTATATGGAAATGCATTTTTAAGAAGAACAATATAGTATATAGTAGGATTATAAAGGTATTTATGTTTACATGGTTATCACTGTTTCTCAGTAAAAAAAAGATTGGGACCAAACCAAAATTTTATCACTTTACAGTTTTATTTTCAACCCCTAAATTCCTATTTCTTTGATAACCCTGTTTAAGAGATTCACTTCTTGGAGTACTAAAAATTAATGACTGAATTTATAAGCATTCCTGACTTCAACAGATATGTAATTGAGGAATCTATCCTCCCAGTATTTGTGCTGGTGTGACTCCCTCACTCCCAAATTACTGGTTATGCTTTCAAGCTACACAAAATATCCTAAATCCAGAAGTTCATAAAAAGAAAGAAAAAAATCTGAGATAATTAGAATTGGTGGAAGTTGTAGAGTTATCTGCAGGAGAAGGCTGACGTCTGAGGAGTTACTGGAGAGGAAAAGGCGATTACAGAAAATCTGAGCTCTTTGAGCCAACACATGTTGCTGGGCAAGAAGAACAAGGTACATTAATTTTTGTGCATTCATGAATTTATTTAGACTATGCGGGCTGAAGGGCATTTAAAATGTTGTCCTGGTTTCCTGTTGGCAGGCAGAACCATCCCAACACAATTAACTCCAAAATCCATTTAATAAAGTCACAAATCACATTTAAAAACAGCAGTAGGTCTCCCAGATACCCATGGAGCCAAACATATAGCACAAAAGCCAAACACATCGAAGGGAATTTGTAAGGGAAGTTCATGTCACTTACTACCTACTTGCTAATGGAATTTGCAAGAAGCTGAAAACTTGATCACACTGCTGTCTGAGGATGTTTGGCTTTTCGAGACAATCAGGTCTCCAGTATTCTGTCTCTAATTATTGGCATTTGGAATCACAGAATAATTGAATGGTTGAGGTTGAAAGGAACCTCTGAAGGTCAGGTTGGACGGGGCTTTGAGCAACCTGATCTAGTGAAGTATGTCCATGCCCAAGGATCTTTAAAGATCCATTCCAGCCCAAACCATTCCATGATTCTGTGAGATTGTCTGGTTCAACCCCCCCTGCTAAAGCTAGGCCACCTACAGCTGGCTGTCCAGGACCATGTCCAGATGGCTTGTGAATACCTCCAATGATGGAGACTCCATCACCTCCCTGGGCAACCTGTGCCAGTGCTCAGTCACCCTCACAGTAAAAAGGTGCTCAGAGAGATTCTCTTGTGTGTCAGTTTGTGCCCATTGCCTCTGATCCTGTTACTAGGCACTCCTGAAAACCTTCATCTTCTTTGCTGCCTCCCTGCAAGTGTTTACATACACTAAGAAGATCCTCCCTCAGCCTTCTCTTCTCCAGGCTGAACTGGAGACCTCTCTCTGCCTTCCCTCATAGGAGAGATGCTCCAGACCCTTAATCATCTTTGTGGTCCTTTGCTGGACTCTCTCCAGTGTTTCCATGTCTCTCTTATACTGAGAAGTCCAGAACTGGACACAGTACTCCAGGTGTGGCCTTAACAGTACTGAGTAGAGGGGAAGGATCGCCTCCCTTGACCTGCTGGCAATACTTTGTCTAATGAAGCTGAGGATACCATTCACCGCCTTTGCAGCAAGGTCCCATTGCTGGTTCATATTCAACTTGCTAGCGACCAGTACCCCCAGGCCATTTTCTGCCAAGCTACTTTCCAGATAGACAGCTTTTTGGTTTCATAAGTAGAAGGGCTGGGCTTTCCTGAAAGGGCCAAAATTTCCCTTAAGTGCACCCAGACCCTTGCTAAAAAGTAGGAAAGATGCAATACTTGAGTTTGAGATTGGAAAAGGGCAGCAAGACAGCCAAAGTACACAACCGTGTGAGGACATTAAGCTGTGTGGAATGCAACTGGTGGGTCTTAAACCAAGGTGGAAGACAATTGTGTGACAGTCAGCAGGATGATTGGTTTATGGACACAGATCATTACCAACCCAGATAGTCAACATATATTCATGACTTGTGAATCTCCAGCAGTGTATGTACAGTTTTAATTTACCAGATTAGGAAAATGCATTTGACTAAGAATATCATATCTTCTTGCACTCATAGTGGGAAATAACACTGTATTTGAGATTATTGTTACAGAGACCCCACTAATGTTATATAAACCATGATAAATTTTAAAATATCACTTTGTGGCTACAAGTTTCAGAATTTCATTAGTGTGCATGATCTGTCCCCACAAACTACATTAAACTGATAAAAATTTGGTTTTAACTCATGTATTGCAGTCTATACTGAAATTACATTGCTCCCAGTTTTAAGTACTAGTTGCATTAGCACACAGGAGACAGCAAGTCTAGCTGCTGGCTAAGGGACTCAGTCACTTGACGAAGATTATTAAAGTATTTAGCCATTACTGATAATATGATTTACTGTGCTATTATGCTCATTATTATCAGTATTTATGCTGCTCCTAGAAGTTCAAATCATGGACATTTCATCTGCTAAGCTGGGTTCTACCTGAAAACACAATCTTTTCCTCCACTATGTTCCCCAAGCCCCCTGGGACCACAGGGTCTGTAATAGAACACAATAGGCTTTTTCAGATCACAGAACTATTCCTAGCACAACTTTGTCCTGGGCCAGCTAGAACTGCCTAGAAGACCTCCTAGCTATGGCTGAACAGTAGCAAGGACCAAGGGCAACAGACCATGCCCTGTGTGGATGTAGAAACTCCATGCCAGGTAAGCCTTGATATTGTTTGCTAGAACAGATGCCATAAAAGAGTTATGCGCTTCCCAATCCAGGAGACAAAACCAGGAGAACATGTGCAAGGCAAAACAGAGATCTATTTATGTTACTGACTTCACAGCATAGCCACATGTCAGACTCTGCTGATGGCAGATATGGGTCTGCGATGTGTCTCAGAAGAGGCAACCTTGACTTAATAAAAGTATCTGTCCTAATAGTAGCATTGAAGCTAAGCAAAGAAAGAAATGTGTACCTTTGCATTGAGAGTAGTATACATGCTATTCTTTATTTTACCTTTTCCTTCCATTACCATAAAGTCCAGATGCATTTTGCAAACTGGGACTGCTAAGCAGGACTCGGGGGAATTCACTTGAGCTGGTGCACGGCACTCATTTTGCAAGATGTCTGATCACTGTGAACCCATTGCAATGGCCCCTCAAGAGCTCCAGGGATACTTCAAACGAAACATGTTGAGATGGGGGAAGAAAATGGGAAGGAATTTGCATTTTAAACGTGACTCTTCCGTGAATGAATAATAAGGGATTTGTAAGGATGGCCACCAAGAATTAGAAGAAAAAAACCCTCTTCATTGGTGCTATAGCTAATTCTTCAGGCCTGTTTTTCAGTGATATTAACACACAGTTTCTTCCTGCAGAGCTTTTGTACAACCAAAACGATTAGAAAGGTGCATCAATTAAATAACAAGCTACTCTAGGGAAGGTGGAGCCAGGAACTTAATCTTGTGACAGTTGAAAGGTGTCAAAGTGGGTGGCTGGACTTCCACTTGAGGTCTTGGCCTATACAGGCTAATATTATGAAAACTGGGCTATCTCAATAAACATGATGAAGTTTTCACAATATGCCTTTAAAATTGAAGTGTTGGGGATTTTTGTTCTGTTTTGTTTTGGTTTTACCTCTAAAGCTTCAATACTGAATGTGCAGCAGGTTAGGATACTCATCAGGAGTAACTCGGCAACATCTCCTCTGTGCTTGGGCCCTGCAATGCTGTGAGAGAAATGGGAGAATAGAGTGGCACTTTCACTGTGGTGCTGTGTATCCTTCATTAGCACTGACCTCATTATTGTAAGCCTTTTAATAACCTAAAGGAGACAGGACAATTTGGGGTATATCATTTACAGCCCATCAAATACTGGCCTTCCAGCAAGCAAGTCTCCTATGACACTGTATGTTCTGAGAAAACGCAGTGATGAGCACAGCACAGGAACCCCATTAGAAATAAAAAAGAGTTCTTGTTCAATTGAGTCTCATCTCTGAGTCTCAGGCAACTCCTCCCCTCAGTGGCCAAATTGCATCCTAAAAGTATGTTCAATTTGAAAGAGAAAAGATCCCTTCTCTCCTGTCATCATAGTAACAATAAAAGATGGATTCCTCATTAAATCACACCTAACAAAGTGTGACTGGGTGCGAGAAATTCAACAGATGGAAATGGTGGAGAGGTTACAGAAGAGCTAATGACCTGAGAATAAACCAGGAGGAGATGTGGTCCTAGGCTTAGCTCTCGTGTAGTGTTTCATTGTGATACTGGGAAAATTGCTTAACTATGTTTCTTCAGTCACTAATGCACAGTTAATATCATGTGCTTTCAAAAGCATTTTGAGATCTCCAGATGATAAGTTGAGCTACAGAGGCAGACAGAATGCTACTCCTGTTGATTATGATTATTACAGGAAAAAAGGGACAGAACTGGAATTGCTTTCTCCTCTGTAGATTCCAGTATCAGAGAGAAAGGAAAACAGAAAGCTATTTCTGGAATCATGCAAGACATGAAATAAATAGCATAACTAGTATCTCAAATGATTATCAGAATTATTTTTAAATTTAGATGATTAAAAAACAAAGAATTATTGGAACACACAATACTCTGCTTCTAGTAGCTGAAAACTAGCTATATATGATGTCATTTGAGCTGTATTTTCAAGACAAAGTTCAAAGAAAGAGGTTGGAGACATGAATAAGAGTTTATTTTTAGACACCTTATTCTAATATTTGCTTTATTTTTATCTTTCTAATATGACAGAGAAAATGAAAACACTTTTCTGCAGAAGTACAATTTGCTTTTTGTGAGGCTGGACTCCTGTTCATTGTATTGAGCAGATTGTTTGTAGATGTGAATCACATTACAGTGAAAAAAGACAGCAGTCCTAGTTTTGATACAGTCTCCCTGAATATGGAGCCAGATTCTATAAAATATTTAAGCAATTATTTAAGATATCTTGAAGCCAGTTTAGTAGGTACTAGAATATGATTTCTACTATCTGCTGTTTCAGCAAAGCCAAAAAGGAATTAACACAAAGCACTGGAATAGTTGTAAGAAAGCATACCACAAATCCAGCATGTTACGTTTATTTAAGGACTACTTTTAAGTAAGTATTTTTTTTACCTGCTATCCTGACTATAACACTGTAACTAGGGCTAAGGCAAATGACCAATAGTTTGCAAATATCAATACACTAGGTAGTCCTTTTTGTTTGTCAGTATCTAATTCTTCTCCAGCCTTGTCATGGTGTAACCCAAGCTGGCAACTAAGCACCACACAGCTTCTTGCTCACTCACCCCTGGTGGGATGCGGGAGAGAATCAGAAGGGTAAAAGTGAGAAAACACACAGGTTGATATAAAGGCAGTTTAACAAGTTAAACATGCAAGCAAAGCAAAATAAGGAAATCATTCACCACTTCCCATCAGCAGGCAGGTGTTCAGCCATCTCCAGGAAAGCAAGGCTCCGTCATGTGTAACAGTGACTTGGGAAGGCAAACGTCATAACTCTGAACATCCTTCCCTTCCTTGTTCTACCCCCAGCTTTTTATATGCTGAGCATGACACCATATGGTATAGAATATTCCTTTGGTCAGTTGGGGTCAGCTGTCCCAGCTGTGTCCCCTCTCAACTTCTTGTGCACCCCCAGGCTACTTGCTGGTGGGGCGGTGTGAGAAGCAGAAAAGGCCTTGACTCTGTGTAAGCACTGCTCAGCAATAACGAAACCATCCCTGTGTTATCAACACTGTTTCCAGCACAAATCCCTAGCATAGCCCCATACTAGCTCCTGTGAAGAGAATTAACTCTATCCCAGGCAAAACCAGCACAAGTCTACACCCATGACCCGTCTGTCCTGATCTCTATTTTGTCCCCTGTTTCAGCAGTGGACTCTTCCCAAAAGACTGGGAGGAGCTACAATAGTTTCATGCACCTCACTACCCCCACCGTCTAGTTAAGTCATTTAGTGGCAAAAATCACAAAGAGCTGAGTTTAAGCCCCATGGTCCAAGTGCACCGTCTTTTAGACCTTGCAATGGAATCACAGAATCACAGAATCACAGAATGGTAGGGGTTGGAAGGGACCTCTGTGGGTCATCTACTCCAACCCTCCTGCCGAAGCAGGGTCACCTACAGTAGGCTGCAGAGGACCCTGTCCAGGCGGATCTTGAATATCTCCAGAGAAGGAGAATCCGCAGCCTCCCTGGGCATCCTGTTCCAGTGCTCCGTCACCCTCAGAGTGAAGAAATTCTTCCTCATATTCAGACGGAACTTCCTGTGCTTCAGTTTGTGTCCATTGCCCCTTGTCCTGTCGCTGGGCACTACTGAAAAAAGCTTGGCCCCATCATTCTGACACCGACCCTTAAGATATTTGTAATCACAGAATCACAGAATCACAGAATAGTAGGGGTTGGAAGGGACCTCTGTGGGTCATCTAGTCCAACCCTCCTGCCGAAGCAGGGTCACCTACAGCAGGCTGCACAGGACCTTGTCCAGGTGTAATACCTTTTACGAGTGCATTTTACAGAAAATAAGTAAGTATATATTAGGTTTATTTCGATTCTCTAAATGCTTCATGTCCTTTTTTTTTCATCCATTTTTTTCAACATCCCTAAATAGCTTCCATCAAAAATCAGGTAGTGGGGTGGATCGGTTTCTGACATTACCTTCTCCCCCTTTTTTTTTCTGTTTTCTGAAAGGCAATTATCCAGGCTTGTATAGATCCAGTAGAAAGGAGTAGGCAGCTCCCAAAGGTGTTTCATCGTCTAAAACAATATTAAGAGAGAAGCAGGTCTACTCAGCCTCTGGTGAAACCTACAATTTTTGACTGCATAGAGAAGAGTTCAGAGAGCTCACTTAGGCTGAAAATTAACTTTTAGCTGGATGAGTTAAAGAAGATGAATCTGCCTTTCTTCATTTGACTTCAATCTGCCTCTTCTTTGGGAATCCTTACAGCTAGTTCACATGGGGATTTTTGCATGAATCACAATCAATACCTGATGCAGACACAACAGTGAAATTATTAGGGGAGGGTGTTGGTGGGGGGATGTGTTTTCACCTGAAATACCTTAGACTGAAAACTGTAATGGAGTGGAAAATAATGAGATGCTACTAAAACCAAAAAAAATTATGCACACAAAGACAGATGACCTACTGTAACCCAATACAATCACACAGCATCCCCAGTAGATGGGATCAGTGTATTTTAAATACATGCAGATGAGTTCCTGGTACCTACAAGAAATTAGCAGAACGGATTAATCCCCAAAACAGTTCTACTGAAATCGTCAGATATATGCCACAGATATTTTTGCTTCATTTATCTAAATACATACTTTGAAGACACTGAGGTGCAAATGGAATCTTACAGCTTGAAAGGTGAGAGCTTGGGAGTAACTGACAAAATTGTCCTCCCCTAAAAGCCTCCATCAAGTTACTTAACCTCTTTATATCTCAGTTTTGCTGCCTTTAAAACAAGAGCATTGATAGGTCTGCATCTTAGAGGGGTGCTCGGAGTGGTAAGTTAAGACCTGCTGGATGAAAGGCATGCAGAGCTTTTATTAACATCTGTATTATAACATCTTCAGTTCAGCACACTGCCTTACAGTCCATTATGAAAGGAATGTGAGGCATATAACAGTGTTTAGCATAAAATGCTTCTACCTCCATTCATTCTAATGAGAACAGTACCTGGGTTCACGTTGAGCTCCAGAACTGACAAGCTGGGCTCACTTAATATCACCATCTGTCATATCCTTTTATAAATCCATTTTTAATTATTTTTTTTACACTTGGCTACATGCAATTCTACTGTCTATAGCTTGAGAATCAAGCACTTGGTCTAAGCTTTTGTAAAACCTGATAGTGTATTTCTCATTATGTCCATAGTAGTTTCAATTATTTTTCTTGGTCTAAGACTTCTGTTACACTTTGATGCCCGTGGACATTTTAAGTAACTACCTTTTTTATTAGCTGACTCAACACATGACAGAACATTATTCTGCCCAGTTCTTCTCCTAAGATCCTTTTATCAGCCCAAGTCCTTATACGCCCTTTCTAAATGTTACCATAATATCTGCAGGGCTGGAAGCACTTAGTGAACTTGCCCTCAAACCACACCTTTGGGTCAGAGAAGATTTTCACCCATTTTTAGCAAAATAATTGACTCAAACAACATACAATAGAAACAGATAATTTGTTCAAACACCATTATCCAAATGTGGGGCAGAGGAGCTAACACAAAAACGGATTGAAGTTTTTCTCATGGGAGAAGACAAGTGTCAAAATCCAGAACTAAGCTGGGATCATCACTTCTCCATCCAGTGTCTGATCAGCCATGAAATCAGTCCTTTGGTACAAAGATTGAAAATAAAAATACATTTTGTTCATTCTGAAACATAATAGCTTGTTTCCTGGGGTTTTCCTTACATAGAAAGAAAGATTGAAGTCCCTCAGCCAGGGCCATACGTCTTTGAGAAGTATTCTCACTTTTATCAATGTCTGTGTCTCACACTGGATTAGCCAGCAATGCTGGCTGTCCTCTATAATATCAGAGTACTCAGATATATCAAATCTGTGTTGCCTGAAGGTTCCCCTGGGATAGAACTGACATTCTCAGGCAGAACCTGCCACTTTCCTTCCATCCCTTTGTTGAATACCACCACTGCCAAAATGCCTTTGAGAAACTTTACCACAAATCCACATATATGTATTGTCTTTCTGTGGATGACTCAAGCACATGAGGTTTAGGCACAGTTTACCAGAACTATGCCAAAAGTCTTAGTGACCAAAGCTAAAAAAGCTCTATATCTTTAGTAGCAAGTTGTGTGACGCATCTTAGCTCAAGCTCCAGTCTTCCTTAGCAGAGTGTAAAAGTGTGGTTACTTCCAGAGTCAAAAACACAGCAAAAAAAAGTATAATAATGTCTTAGGACCATAAGTGAACCACACAAGACCCAGAGTCAAGCAATGTGAGATGCTACTCTCCACCACAGGATTGCACGGTGTGCTTAAACAACATGGGCTTGTAACTTGGCCTTGAGACTACAGATAATCTCTTGGTACTTTTAAAATAAACAATATATCTGATGCACCTGAAGGTTTTGCTTGAGCTAGAGCCAGGGCTATGGATGAAAAGCACATGCGTACTTAGATTCAAGCATACTTCTCTCTGCTTTTCAGTTGCATGGTAGGCATTTTTCCTTTCTGTATCACTATCACAGTGAGTTTTCATCTCTTTTTTTCCCCAGGAAAAGCAACAGCAAACAAAGTTTGTGTCTGAAGGAAAATCCTTAATAACATTCTGGAAGAAGTAGGGTATAATGTGACATTTCCAGGAGATCTTTGTCCTAGTGGGATTCATTTCTCCAGGAATTCAAGTCAAAACATACAGAAAGAAACATGAACTCCAATAATTAACTCCAATTAGCGGCTCTTCCTTCAAAAGAAATAAGGAAAAAAAATCCCCCACATAAAAAATCCTCAAACCCTCAAAAAGACTCCTTCAAAATCAAAGCCTTGAATTCTCTCTGAAATAACATCCTCACATGAAAAACGGGCTCAACGATAGGACTGCTTCTGCTATCTCAGGTTCTGGGTACTGTGAGTTTAAAAAAAAATATGCTGAAACTAATATTAAGTTCAGAACAGGGCTTAGTAATCTCACTAAATGCTAAAAGAGTTTTAATGCTGTTTTTCATTAACTTTGTGCCCTTTCATACAAAGCTGGAGGGCTACTCAATGATAAGAAAACCCCACCGATATAGTTGCATGAATGGATGCTAAATGCAAATTCTAGAGCACTGGGCAATGCTCACAGCAGGGCTTTGACAGGATAAAGATTTTATGGAGTGTCATATCAGGACTTGTAGAGTAGGCTGAATGTCAAGAGTAAAAGCAACAGCAGGAAAAAATGAAAGCAAGAAGATCTCTGAAGTGATGTTTTTTTTTTGTTGGAAACTGTAATAAAAAAAAATTAACTTTGCTCTATAAGTAGCTAAAAACCCAATAGGAAGCTTATCAAAAGGAGATTTAAAAAAAAATAAAAATCTGACAGAGAGCAAAACCCTGCCTTTCACTGGAAAGCCAGAGACAGGCTGACAAAATATTTCTGGCAGGCCTAAACTTTTCCAACACATTTCAGCAGAGGATTTGGTTATCTGAGTTGGAGCATCAAGCCTAATGCTTTGGGTGGGCTTTTTTTGGGGGGGTGGTTTGTGAAGGACTTGTCAGTAGTCTGAGTGGAGGAAGAAGCATCATGAACAAAATGATACTTCTGACAAAACCAAAGTATGTCCAAGATGGAAGTGGAGACATAAGAGGGCAAGAACACGGGGTTTACACCTAGTTCACTCACAGACTCACTCTGCATTTCTGATTTGCCAAAGTCCCTGCAGTGAAACATGCACCTGAAATTCAGGAGCAGCTTCAGCAGCTCCTACAAGACAGGAAGGTTACACCTGCTAAGCATTAAGCATGTGCTCCAGGCTCTGGTTGAGCTCTTCTTTCCCTAAATGTTCCCCCCCACATCC
>Ga0065711_1002657_pt1 | contig 38256 bp, 18 predicted proteins | sample Hoacrofraction12_FD_59098 | JGI IMG/M metagenome (GOLD analysis project Ga0065711, IMG submission 59098) | Hoatzin crop microbial communities from Cojedes, Venezuela - Epithelial fraction 12 v2 (version 2) | ecosystem: Host-associated > Birds > Digestive system > Esophagus > Crop | place...
CTGGATAGGCTGGAAAGCTGGGCAGAGAGGAACCTGATGAGGTTCAACAAAGGCAAATGCAGGGTGCTGCACCTGGGGAGGAACAACCCCATGCACCAGTACAGGCTTGGGTTGGACCTGCCAGAGAGCAGCTCTGCGGAGAGGGACCTGGGTGTCCTGGTGGACTACCAGTTGACCATGAGCCAGCAGTGTGCCCTGGCTGCCAAGAAGGCCAATGGGATCCTGAGTTGCATTAGGAGGAGTGTGGCCAGTAGGTCGAAGGAGGTTCTCCTTCCCTTCTACTCTGCCCTAGTGAGGCCTCATCTAGAGTACTGTGTCCATTTCTGTGCTCCCCAGTTCAAGAAAGATGAAGAGCTACTGGAGAGGGTCCAGCGGAGGGCTACAAGGATGGTGAGGGGATTGGAACATCTCTCCTACGAGGAGAGGCTGAGGGAACTGGGCTTGTTCAGCCTGAAGAAGAGAAGGCTGAGAGGGGATCTTACAAATGCTTACAAATATCTGAAGGGTGGGTGTCAGGAGGATGGGGTCAAACTCTTTTCAGTGATGCCCAGCGACAGGACAAGGGGCAAAGGGCACAAACTGAAGCACAGGAAGTTCTGTCTGAACATGAGGAAGAACTTCTTCCCTCTGAGGGTGACGGAGTACTGGAACAGGCTGCCCAGGGATGTTGTGGAGTCTCCTTCTCTGGAGATATTCAAAACCCGCTTGGACAAGGTCCTGTGCAGCCTACTGTAGATGACCCTGCTTTGGCAGGGGGGTTGGGCTAGGTGACCCACCGAGGCCCCTTCCAACCCCAAACATTCTGTGAATCTGTGAAAACATAATGCAAAATATTTCCTACAGATTTTTTTTTGTGACAATTAATTGGAGTTTTCCTTGCTTTTAGATTTGCTGATGGGAACCTAGCTGCACAACAAAATTACATGACTCGAGTACTCACAATGAATAAGTTAATCTTGTTTAACTAAAACATTTTATAAAGTACTAGGGATAACTGAGAACTTACAAAATCAAGTCCTGAGACCCTTATTCTCACAAAAACCTCTGACAAAATTCGAGACTGTGAGATTTGCTTGGGGAAGACTGATTTTGTTTGCCTGACCATTCAAGGCAAGTTTTCAAGTGTTTAATGAAATAAATGCTAAAGAACCTGATTCATGCAGTGCTATTAACTCCATCCCATAATCACGAAGAGTCTGTAAAAGGCTTTTAATTCATTAAACTCCTCTGTTAATGTATTTATGCTTCTTTTAAAATCATCTTGAGAAATTAGATTTTTAAACTTCTATTTTTGGCATTATGGACAGAAACTTCCATTTTTTGTAGCTAGTGTGCTGTGTTATGATCTGCTGCAGTCCTGAGAAGAGCACCAAATAGCATGAGATGCACTAATATTTGATATTGCCATCCATGATTTGGACTGAAGAAACATGCTTTTTAAATTATACACTTATGAAGATCCGTTGTAATGCCTTTGATAGAGTTGTATTTGTACAGAACATCCCACAAGACAATTGTATGTCTGTGCCATTACCGTGCATTTTACCTGAAGATTCCACTTCTAGACTGAGTGTGTCCAGGAAGCTACTTATTAACAAGTATTACAGTGCGAGAGAACATTTTTGGGTTTAAAGAAATAACACAGAGGAACAAATGTGTTTGGTAAAGCCTTCCTGTTGACCTTAAAGAGGCCAAAAGGCCCATTATTATAAAAAAAAAAAGAAAAAAAGTGGAGCTCCTTTTTTTGTTTGTTTTAGTTTTAATGTGCCTATGGACCCATGGTGTTTTATCTAGTGACTGATTTTTGATTCAATGTCTGTAAGTATGATTCTCCAAAGTCGACTGAAGGAATAATTGCCAAGGTTTCATTTTTCTTAACTGAGAGAGAAGTACAAGGCAAAATTTAAATAAATCAAGTGATACACTAAAGTTACTTCCACAGAATTTGCCGTACTTTTTTGATTCTTAGTCACAGTATGTCATTAAGACAGCTGATATTGAAGTTTGGGAATACGGTTGAGACTTTGATGGTGCTAGATATCGTGCAAACAACAATAAAATTATCTGACCACAAAAAATATGCACACTGATGATTGATGAATTTTTTAACTTGTAATTTTGACTATATTTAGAGAATTGGACTGGACATTTGTCCGCTTAGTTACTACCATTAGATTTTTGAAGACCAATTTTTGTCTTCAGTTTTGCACAGTTATCAAAGCTTGATTTCGTGCGAAATGTAAGATAAACACATATGTCAAGAAAGCAGCTGGCTGTTTCTTGAAGTGTTAAGTAGTGCCAATAAAAGATACAATTAAGGCTTTCGTCTGAAGATTCAGCTTCCTAGTTAAAAGAAGTGCAGTTTAACAGAAGTTTTTCTTTACTTTGCATCATAAATGAGACAGACCAACATAGCACTTATTCGCTCAAGTACTACAATTATTTTGTTCATGATTCTGCAGATTATTGTATTCCGTGATTTACTGTGTTTATCAGTAGCTTAATTATGATTGTGTTCATTTTTAAATGACTGGACTTTAGTTTGCAGTACAACAAAAAATTACAATCGGTTTTCTAAAACTTAATTGCCTTATCTAAGATATCTGCTTAGACTTCTGCTAAAATAGGGAGCAATTTGATTGCAGGAATTTATTGCAGAAAGGGTTTTCACTGTTGTCATTGAATAGAGAGCTGATTTATAGTTGTGTGAAATACTAGGAGGCTACTGAAGGTATTCCAGAGCAATTAAAAACTCTTAAGTGAACTTCTGCTCAGAGTCATCCTCCAGCAGGAGGCATCTGTCTACACAGACAATACGACTAGCCTCCTTATTCAAGTTACATGTCTAAATGTGTCAGGTACATATATTCTCCACCAACTCTCAGACATAATTTTGTGGATCCTGTGCCTTTTTACATTGTAAAATCATAGCAGGAATAAGGAGTCTACACTAAGCTCTGTACATGGCAATGGTTCGACATCCATGTAAAAGTTAAATGTTTCCCCCAGCCTCCTCTCTAGGTTGCGCCCAATGATTTGCTTGCTGAAAGGTGCCATTGGAAGTTGTCAGAACCCTGAAAGTAGGAGGGGAAAATCAGATGGCAGAACAGGAAGGAAAATAGGAACTGAAAATGCTTTTCTTCAAAGAGAGCTAACAGACAACTTTGATCTAGTTTATACATAAATGGAGTTTTGAAGAGCTTAGATATTCCCTACCTAACAGGGTGCCAAAGTTCATTATCATACAGTCTCTGACTATTCAAAAATTTAATTTTTTTTTCCTAATATTGACTTTTGTCTAAAAAGTGCTGCAATGACTTTCCCAGAGGCAAGTTTCACCTTTTGCAGTACAAAATATTATTTTTGATTTCTAAAAGAGTTAGGCAAAAGTATCTTTTTACTCTTTGTCATTGTAAGCTTTGGGTTTGCTTTTTTGTTTCAGTGAGATATCATTTGAATTATCTTTTAATTCTGAAGTGCCATGGGGAACTACTGGGATGTGTTTGTGTTTTTCATGTCTTTTCCAGCTTTGAAAGTGAAGTGGGGTGGCAACTTTAAGCTCACAGTGTCTGGTGGGGAAAAGGACTTCAGTTCTGCTGTAATAGTATTAAAGTGAAATGAAAAAAAACCAGCTTGCAATTTTAGGAGTCCTAAAAACTGCAAAATTTACATTAACATGTTTGATATATTAATGAAGAAAAACTTCTTTAAGTATTTGAAGCCCCTCTGATACTTACAGTATATGGAAATATGTACATATATTACTGTAAATACTTAGCTAAAGAGAAATGCAGTAAAAAAAATATACACAATAATTTCCTGTAGATGCTGATTATTGCTGTGAGTACTAGAGGAATTAATCATGTATTACAGTCGTATTATTTTTTATATAGAGCTGGTTGATAATATGTGCCGGCAATAAAAATAGTAATCCTAAAGAAATTATTATAGGAGTCTTCTGGAATTATTTTAGTTAATTCTTTTAAGAGACTAAATTTTAAAAACATTACAGAACTAGACATTTTTGTGTGATCACTACCAGTAGTAGAAACTTAATTTGTTTTCAGTCATCATCTGTACATGCAGACCTTTACTCAAGGAAAAAGTGAAGTGTGCTGAAATCAGACTTTAAAGTACTTTGCATTTGTCAAGTGTCTTGCTCCAATATTGCGTTGAGAACCCACTGCACAAATGTTGTTACAAGTTCTGTTTCTGAGGACTGCAAATGACTGGTTGGTATTCAAATTAACTGCTTATTTAGAGGTAATGATAAACCACAAATCTAATTTTTGCATGCAAATGTGCAAACAGAAAAGCAGAAACAAAAAGTACATATCAAGCAAACTGGTTTTTTTAAATCTTGTTTGAAGAGAACAGATTGAGTTAGAACAATGTGTTACACTTTCACATGTATCTTCTCCTTCTGGTTTTGTTCACCAGGGCAGAACTGTCATTGAGATCAGTTACATCTATGTATCCTCAGACTTTGAAAGTATTTATTGATGATGTGTGTCAACTTTTTAAAGCTATTTTGAAGAGAAAGCAATATTTTTATATATCAAACTACTAATTCCATTTTCTCATTAGCACACCATTTAAAAATAAATTTAAAAAATTAATCTTGGGGGATTTAGTGGAAATGACAATGGATGTAGATCTGTCACTTCAGGTCTGGCTTAGACACTTTCAAAATATGTCTCTTTTTGGTTGGAAAATCAGAAGGAAAACCTTTTTTTTTTTTTTTTCGAAGTGTAGGTCTAGTATAGCCTAATGTGGGAAACCATATAGCTTGAGACAGAACAGCACTGTCTCATGACCCTGAAAGATCAGCACGTCCTGTGCCTCCTTTCTCTGTTCTCAGGAGATAAGCTGTTTTCACACATCCAGCTGCAAAAGATCCTGGAAAACAGTAACTGTGAACTGGGATTCGCAAAGCTGCGAATCCAAAGCTGATTGGCTGTAGTAACTATTGTATTAGTATATAAGGTATTCACTTGAGCAACAAAATGATTCTGATCGAGCACAAGATTGAGGTCCGTGAAGTCATTCACCACAGCCTAATATATTTCTATTTGGATTTTGTTTTTCCTTCTTTTATTTGGCAGGGAATTGAGTAAAATGTGAAAATAATGGAAGCTTCTTAAGCACTTTAAAGGAAATTCTTTCCCTTAGAATATTGGATTTTATTAACAGTAGTCATCAAATATATGGTAGTTATACAAGAGAAGGGTGCTAATTTTATTTCCCTCAGCAAATGTGTTCCTTTGTGCGCAAAGACACCATAGTTAGTGCCTGCTGATCTGTTTGAAAGATGTTTATCAGATATAAACAGCTCTCCAAAGTTCCTAAGCATTTTATAAAAAGTGACTGCTGGATAGAAAAGATCCTTGTAGTAGTGCCTCTTCTGCTGGGAAAGCAGGGGGATGAATTCAGCACTTATTAAACATTAAAGGAAAGAAAGAAAGAAAAGTATTAACAATACCTTAATCATCATATAACTTGTTACTGGCATTGGCAGCTGACTAGACATCATAACTTCTATATTATAAATCCTGAGAAAAAGAGCTTTTGTTACATCTGTGGCTTACAAGGTATATTTTTGTCTTTAATAAGAGAAAATTAATTTTTAAGTCTTTAAATAGTATCTTACTAAGAAAAAGTAGTTTTAATTAAAACATTTTTGTTGCAGCGCGGGCTCAATGACTCAATCAATATGATCCGTAACAGTCAACTTTATTAGCAGAGAATCTGGATTATATAGACAGCACTCGGTACAGCACTCGGTTATGGTTGGTCACTATTCATAGAGCATCTATTAATAGCACACCTGTTTACCTGCAGCCGGCCTCTCAATGTCCTTGAGACCTGTGCTGCTACAGACCGATCAAGTCCCTATTCAGAGTGTCTGGGTTGCTCACAATATGTCCCTGTTCTTCCAGAAATCCCACAAGTTTTCATAACTATTTTTAATTTTTAATGAAAGTTAAAACTCAGAGCCTTAAAATGTGGATTTTTAAATGAAAAAATGTGGTCTTTATACCACTATAAATTAAACTACTATCTTTATTTTTTTTTAAGACTGAATTATCCACAGAAAAAGTAGGATGAATCCAGTCAAGAAATGACAGATATCAATATACTCTGCTCATTTTGCTGGTAACTGTGTGCTAGTTTGACCTTGGCTAGCTGCCAGATGCCCACATTTCCTCAGCCTCTGTGGTGGTTGCTTTTTATCTTGCAGGCTGTAGAACTAAAGGTTATTATCCTTGTCTTTGCTGTTTCCCTTTCTTGTTTTCTGATATCATTCTCTTCATTACTTATTGCCTGACCTCCACAATGTTGTCCCAGTTTGTCTATCAGAAATAGTCCATCAGCTTTATTATTTTTCCTAACCAGTCTGGCTTTATCCACCTTCTTTTGGTCTCCTCAGTTAAAAACCCATATTCCCATACTAACTTTTGGAATTACCATATATTCAAGATCTACTCATTTTACTGCATCAGAAATCACATCTTCCTTTTCAAATGTGTTTTCTATTACATGTCTATGAAGGAAGATAGTCTCTGTAATGCCCTGTTTGCTACACTCTCATGTTTAGTATGTTTTCTCTTCCTGACACCATAAAAAATGGAATGAACTTCCAGATCGAACGCACAAAGACACAAGAGGAAGATAACATACAAAAGCTATTATGGTTATTCAGTAAAGACCCTATGTTTATTTACAACATAACCCTATGTTTATTTACAGTATTTGTGAATCCTCCATTTTGATGTGCACTTTTCATTGCTGAAGAACAACATATTTAAGAAGGCAAACGTAAGTCACTTGCCCAAACTCAGACAGTATGAGAATAAAAAATAAAAATCATGAGCTATATTCTCCTATAACCCAAGTCTGTAACTGTAGACAACACTGTAAATGAAACAAGTTGCACATTAAAATATTTTAAATTTCACCTTTTGAACCAAGAAAGCTGCGGTTGGCTTACAGACTTGTATATTTTTGAAAAAAATATAAATAAATTTATAAAACTTGCTTGTTTCCCTAAAGTAAAATGCTTATTTAATGGAACCTTCCATTCAGAGTGAGTAAAGAGTCTCATTTCAAAAATCCTCTTTAGTGATTGTGATTAATTAGTGTGACGAATAAAGAGGTATCTGAATTGAGTGTACCAATAACCAAATTGGTTGCATTAATTTTTTTATTAATAAAAGCCAATTATTCTCATATGCAATTTGCACAAATTTTATTTGTATCTCCTTTTTAATAAGTTTGTTAATGCTGTCAGAAAGTAAACAAACTAAACTAATTGTAAATGAATACAGAGTTCAATTAAACCCCAAAACCCTGCCAAGCCAGCTTTGTGTACAGGTTAGTTCAAAGCCCATATTTATCGATGGAATGCATACAAAACTAATGGACACAACAATACTCATTGATGAGTGGATGATATGGAGAAATTTGAACATCTTTCATACCTCTGGAGACAACTAGAGGTTTCTGGGTTTTATAATGGGTTAGATTATTTTAGACTGTGAGATAATAGAATTTTTACCTGTTATATGAGGAATTATATTTGCTTTTATAAATATGTAAGATTGGTGCCCAGGAGCTAAAGCCAGTTTACAATGTTCCAAGAAAGCAGGGGAATTTTTTTTTATTTTGATGTCAAGAAGATTAATTGATTTCCCTCCGACAACAGGTTCTGTTTTGTTAATCATCACTGGAGAATATGATGAGAATGACCAAGAAAGAACTGTTTATAACAAGAACAGTATGAATGAGAACAAAAAAAGGTAAATATGGAATACAAACAAAAAGTAGTCAGATGCTGAATGGGACTTACTGAATACACTATTAAAAAGTAATATTTATTTAAGGAGAAGAGGATAGTTTAAAAAAAATGAAAATTTTCTTTCTATTTTAAGGTTATTTCTATTTGTTTTGTGAGAAATTCGTGATAACCTAACATGCCAGCTCTCTCTCTGTGAAGGTAATAAAGGAAAAGGAGGAAGTCATGGTAAGCTCTGTTACAGAAGAATCTATTCAGCAAAGAGGTGAATGTGTTTGGTTTTTTTTCTAAAAAACTGCAGGAGTCATTCGCAAAGTAGGAGCTGGTGATAATAAAAGCCTTAAATTATTCAATATCTGTTGGAAAAGTGAGGCTCAGATAACTAGAGATGTTCTTGGAAAATCTTCGGATCAGCATTATCATGAACTAGAAAATTATTAAAGGGTGAGCTATTTGAGATTGAATTTTGATCAAAAGTAGTAGGATAACAACAGAAATTAAATTCAATAATGTTTCTGATTTTAAGGAGAGAGAGGAGTGATAACAGTGAAATGAAGGCAATGGACTTAAGAAAAAGCAGACCTCAATGACCTGAGGAAACTAGTTGTTAGGAACCTGGGACACTATTCTAAGGGATAAAGGGTTATAGCAGAGCTGACAGGTGGTGAAAGAAATTGTATTAATCCAACAATAGCAAACTGTCCCATGTCAGGAGAAAGACAAGAAACCTAGTAAAAGATCAGTAGGGCTGTATCAGAAAATCTTGAGTTTTCTAAAATTAAAAATTGAGAAAAGTCACACACAAAGAAGGGAAAACAGGATTTGAAGAAATAACTCAGGCTTCTAGGAATTAAATAAAAAAAACCCCAAAACCCCAAAGACATGAATTTACATCCAAGAAAGTACTTAAAAGAAAACAATAAATTGTATAGAAAATAAAGAAAGTATATCTATTCCTAAGTGGGACAATAGAATTACCAATGAAGAGAAGGCTTAAAACATTCAACTCTTTCTTAACTTTCAGCTTTTCAGCAAAATAGGTGAATTGTAACCACATAATTAATGGAATTGTTTTTATCAGTGAAATAGAATACTACAGAATGAAAATGTTTCTTGTTTTTCTTACCATATTTAAAACTCAGTTTTTATTAACCAGTGCCAGAAAATATGCAACAGTCTGATCACAGGTAAGAAAGGCTCTTCCATTATCCATTTTTTTTGTATATTTTATTTTATTTGTAAAACCCCCTGTTTATTTGCTTTCTGACTAATATTTTTGTCTTATTTGAGGGGCTCCAAACTCACAATACCATTGTAAGTCGTAGTAGACAGTATTAGAATCTAAATTAGGAGTTACCATTTTGTTTTATGCCAGATAAAGTGGCTGTTATTGCTTGATTTTTTCATTGTTCTTATTCAATATTTGTGTAGGCGTGGTGAAGCAGAATGGGCCTTGTGTTACTTGTGCTATTCAGAAATATCTAAAGACAGACCATTTTCTGAAGACTTACTTTCACACTTTTAGGAAGTGCATTGCACTCATATGAATAAACACATAAGTATTTATAAAACAGTGCTCAATTAAAAAGGCAACTTAAGAGTGAAGGAAAGAAGGCATATCACCTCTTTTGAGAGGAAGAATACAGAGATTAAGTATACATAGGTGGTTTTGCAGGTATTAGATAACATTGCCTCTCTAGGCTCTTTTGTCTTTTTAACATATTGTAAGTCTGCGTGTAAGTATATATGATTAAAAATACAATATTTGTACTAAAAATCTGTCTGTTCAAACTGTCTGAGACTGTTTTCAGTGCAGGGTGATGAACAATAACATCCACAGACTTTTTGGTATGTTCTTGCTTTCTCTACTTCTTTATTAATCCGTAGATAGTACACCATGATTTTGTTGTTTTGCCACTGTAGCTGTTCAAATAAATTCATTCCTTTTTTAGATTTATTTTCTTATATAGAAAAATAGCAAGCTTCTAAAGTTGTCAGAAATACACAAGCTTAATGCCTCACTGATCACCCGGAGACCACAGCGAAAAATACATAATCCTAAATAGAGATGGTCTGATACCATGCTAGAAGATATTACTACTGTGAAGTTTAATAAAATAAGATTGACCTGCTGTCTTTATCTTCACCAAGATCACATTCTTATAACAATCCAAAATGACACACTGAAAATCGCTACTGAAATGCAGAACTTGGAGACTCAATACTCCGTTCAGTAAAAACTCTCTCCTGCTGAAACTTACTTGCTCCTGTGTTGCACTCAGACCACATGCTCTCTTCTGTGTAGTCAGGTTGAAGGCACGTTTCCAACTCTTTGAAACAGCCCCCAGCATAACTTCAGTGTCAGATCAAGCCCCCTTGGTTTCTTCCTCTCTGAGACTGTGTCTTTGGTAGCTGTGGTCTTGTCTGAACTCTCCAAAGAGACCATAGAAACAACTGTATAAAGCTCCTAGAGTCTGTGAAGAAATAATGTGACCAGAAGTAATTGCACTGATTCATGAAACCTTTACAAAACAAAGCAGTGTTTTTTAGTTAACTGGAATGTACTATACAAAGTCCTGCTGTTTGCATGACCAAGCCAAACTTTAATTTACACTGGCTTAGCAAAGTTGTCTGTCTTGCTTGCCCAAAGAATCTTCATTTCTCTCTTCTGATCTGCTGTAAAAATTAATAGCCACTCTGTTCACACTTGGCTCCCTGGCTCCTGGTTGTTAAAAGCATGATGTCCAGTCATTGTCCCCCACGATGGATGGATAGCTCTTCTGTTCCCTTCAGAGCAACCGAGCCCTCTATATGCTATAGCTCTGTTTTTCACCGTTCTCAGTCCTCTTAAAAAGCAATGCTCTCCAGGAAAGATTTAAGTCATTCAGCTCTGGTGGGTAATTTTAAAGACAGATGAGTACATTCAGTCAATTATCTTGTTCAGAAAAACATTATAAAACACCTTTATATTGTACATAAGAATTTTCATTTTCCATACAGAAGAGAAGAAGTAAATAACCTTTCTTGCAGAGAAAACTTAAAAATGAAAGCTCTAGAAATTCAAGCATTAAAAGAGCTTATAGAATTTTAAAGGCCAGACTATATTAAAACATCATAATCTTTAGCTTCTTGTTAATTCGTGGAACCTGAATAATGACTTAGGGAAGAAGGCAGATTGATTTTCATTTTGTATAATTTTCAATTAAAGCTGAATTTCTCATGTTACACATGAGCACAACTTTTAAACTTACAGAAAGAAAAAATTATGTTGGAGTCACAAATTATGTGTTGATAACATTCAGCCATCAATTCTCTCTGGTTATTCTTAAAGCTTGCTCAGATGAGTCACACAGCTGCATTCATATGAAGGTTTGTTTTCCTGGTGATGTATTCTTGTGGAGGCACAAAGATGTCTATGCAGCTACCTATAACCAGAGCAGTAATATAGGGATGTTTGGAATACTGCACGTTTGAAATACTGGTGCAGAGGTTATCACAAGTTGCCATGAATTTGGCAAATCCTTGGTCTTCCATTTGAGTGAGGTACAAATCACTCATAAGCAAGTCTGATAAAAAAGCAATTATTCAAAAGCCCCAAAGATTTCCTGTTTTTTCCTCTGTTATCTGCACTTACTAAATGGAAGCTGCCATAGGACTCTATCACTTACTACTTTTAAAAACTGTACAGTTCCTCTATTTTACTCTCAGGTAGACCATCTATGCACAAATTCTGCCTCCTCACTATGCAACTACTTAACTTCCAATAGTTCTTTGAAGGGGTTGTACAAAGTTAACCATGAGCTATAACACATGAATTGTCTTTTAGAGTGCTATATTAAGGATGCAGAGTATCCGTTAGCAAAGTCTGAAGAAAACACAGTTTGAGAACAGTATGCTTTTGCTACTAAACGATACCAAAGACAATCTACCAAGGATATTTTTTTTCTACTAAAATCCTGTCCTTACACTTCTGTTGCCACTCTTGTGTTCCCAACACACACAGCCTTTCATAGTCCCGAACATTGAAAATAACATAACTGCAGCATTCCAACTATCAGCTGGAGCAGTGCTTCTCTTTCTCTTTAATTCAAAAATCAGGATGCAAGCTCTTATCTTCCAGATCCCATTAGGACCAGCTCCATTGTGAAAAGTAGGTGGTGTTTTAAGTATTATAATAAACCAGCTTTGTAGTTAGGATTTAACCAAAGAGCTGATCTAAGTATGCTCAACTGTGTCCTGGTTTCGGTTTGTTGTCAGAACAATAAAACTCGTACACATATATAAATTAGCAATTTAGGCCGAATTTTCAACTAATATCCAGAAACAGAAGTAGAGTACATACAGTATGCCACCTTATGACTGAGCCCTCATATAATTCCATTCTGCACTGTTTATTTTATCATCATCTGCAGTGAAATGTGACTGTTAACCAAAGCTAGTCCATGGCTTAGAACACTCTTTTTCACAAAGCTCTGTGCAGCTGAGCCATTTGGCATTTTTATTCAAGGCATATAAAATAATAGGATTTTTTATTCTCTAGCCATATACTGTAAAATGAAGTGTCAGGAATAATCTCTCTCCCCCACACCTCCAAGCCTGCTGCTTATTTTATTTATTTTTTTATACACACACAAACATGCACAGCCAAGCTTGATGTTCCACAGAGGAGTGCAGTTGCAGGTCTTCCGTTTGGATTTGCATTGCAATAAAATGTCTGATAATTGCATGTTTTATTTTATTTATTCATTCAAGGAGATCACAAAGTCTAATAAAGAGCACAAAAACTTACTGTGATGTTTTGATGTTTGGCCAAACAGCAGGAGAGGAAAACCACCAGTTACTAATTAGAACAGTGCAAACATTGATTTCTTTCTGGTTTTGCTACTGAAAAGGTTAAATTGACATGAAATATTTTTCTGTATGTGTTTTTAAAGTGCATTTTCAAATGTTTGAGTTGTGGAATACTGGTACCTCTAAATTTCTTCAATAGCCAGTGGTGAGAGACAGCTTCTTTCAGGGTCTGAATAACCCTTGGAGGAGCATATGATTGTTTAATGAACACAGAAGAAGCCTAGAAAAACTGGTGTTCATAGGATATAATTAGCTTTTGTGAACAGCCCTTTCTTATTAAATCAAGAACTGCCAGCTATCAGTTCTTTTTTTTTTTTTTTTAGTTTGGACCAAGGCAGAATGCATCATTTTTAAGTTTTAACGGTAAAGTAAAGGCTAAATGCTCATGGCTAGGTTCTCTATTCCACTGAGTAACAACTTGCATATTAACAAACCTAGGTCATATTCTCTTGTCTACACAGGAGTCTCACAGCTCCTGACGCACAAGAAAATGGATTCAACTATCCGCTTCCAAAGCTGTGTAATGAAAGTGGGAATGAGCATTCCTGTCGCACCACTGGGGAATCTGGTAATTAGAGTTCAGTTTTTATTGCTGATTATTATTTTTATTTTACCTATCTATCTGATTATTTTTCCTATCAATCTAAATTTCAAATGCTTTGAAAGTGTCAAAATGAAGTTAACGGATCCAAAAATTTTTTGTTTCAGTTGAAACTCTTCATTTCATCAGACACAAACTATTTCAGTCACTTTGCAATTAATTTTTTAGGCTACTAACCAGTTGATCAAAAAATCTACAAACAAACGAAACACAGAAAAGAAGCCCTCTAATACAGCTGTAATCTTAATGTCTAGATGAAACCACAGAAACATGAGGTTGAGGAAAACTGTTGTGTTCAATGTCTGAGTAGTGTTAAGAGAGGCCAGTATTAGAATTTAGATGAGTGTTATCTTCTCTTTTGATAACGCAGCAGAACATACAAGACATTTGTCAAGCCTTAAACCAGACCCTGATTCTCCTAATGGAGATTGTTGATATTCACAGAGTAGGCCTCAGTTAATACCAGTGCGAAGATAATGAGTCAGTTTTGTTTTCATTCAGGATAAATTGCTAAAAGGCACATTTAAAAAAACAACAAAAAAAGTTTGTCTGTGTTTGAGATGAGATCCACTTTACCCTTCTACCTGAAAGTTTCCCTTTGTAATAGATATACACTTTTTTTTTTACTACCTAAAGTTTGATAATAATCTGTAGTTTTCCAGGGGGTACAGAGCGAGTCATGAGAACTTTCCCTATAAATATTCTGGTTTTGGAACATTTTTCTAGGAACTGTGCGACATGACTCTTAAACCATCCTTAGTAGGTGCATATGGAGTACTTTGCCACAGGACCACATTTCACTTTTCTTCCTGAAAGGGATGGTCAGTTAAAAAGTAGACATGTATGACTAAGGTATGTCCACAGGATCCTTACCTGACATTTATAACTTCCAGATTCACAAGGTTATGTAAAGACCCAACCCCTGAACTCTCAGCTCATATTAAAAAATGACATTCCAGTACCACGAAAATAAACACAGTATCAATGTTTTAATACGTAGAGTCGGTATATAGGAAGTTTGCTGTAATGTATTAACACATCTTCAGAACATATTTCATACCTTTATGTTTACAATGATACAGCCCAGTTGACATCAAAGTGAGTGTTTCAAATAGAACTGTTAACAGAATTTATGATGGGACTCTTCACAAAACATAGTTAGCAACATGTTGCTAAAAATATAGCAATGAAGAGTTGAAGACTTTAGCTAGATGATCTGGATAGCACTAAATCTGCAATCCCCAACTCTTCTATCTGAGATAACAGATTCCATTAAATCAACAAGACAGGGAAATGTGCAAACACAATGCACAATACAACACAGACACATCCTTTCTGCTAGCTTTGCATCTTGTATAAGAGGAAAAAAATTAATGGGTCAAACACAATACCTGTCACGTTCTCCTTTAATTCTACTTCCAACCCCTGAAACACACACTAAAATTAAAACTCTGATGAAATATTAATGTGTTAACTCTGCTATAAACTCTTCTTTATTAGCAGCATGGTCCTTTGTTACATTTCAATAAGCTTTCAAAATCAATAGCTGTCAGTTGCACCAGTGGAAGTTATATTAAAATTTATCTGGTGTGTTTCTTTTACACACTGTGAAAGATCTCTGTAGTTTCAACGAAATCCTTTGCTTGTTTTCTGTTGGACAGATATTGGTGACCTTTACAGAAGGAAAATCTAATTCAGGGTCCAGTGAAACCCATCACTTTGCCATAGTCAATTATTTTGGGTTAGTTCACAGCTGAATACTTCAGTGGAACTTAAACCTGCCATTTTCTTCTGAGTTACCCAGATAGTCTACTCTGAAATAGATGCAGACTCATAGAGGAGTACTAGGTAGAAAAGAAGCATTTTTCCTCATTTAGTCCAGTCACAACTTCTGTAACAAGGGAAAAAAGACAAGCTGACTCATAACCTAGCATAGAAAGTATACACAAGGTGTTCTCACCCATGCTTCTCAAAGGTGATAGACTTTGCATTCAGTTTTTTGAGCCCATGAATGCATAATTTAGCACAACAGCAGAGATCATCTTGATGACTCTTACACCTGTGCACAGCAGACTTCCTACTCCCTGGAGTGGCTGCAGCTGAAGTGTTTTATTGTGCTTCAGAGACATCAGGTAAGGATAAGCCATGCCAAATACTGAGGTATTAGTTAAATAGGATGTACTGAAGTGACATTACCAATGACACTGTGCCAGTACTTGTCTGTGAAGCGACCACCTCCTGCACTTGTGGTCTAAAATCACCTTAGATCAGAGCAGTTTCAGGGCTAAATTGTCCCCAACTCATGACTTAACTGTACACATGTTTTAGCTAAGCCATGAAATAGAACAGGCCTGAAAATTGGCTAGATATAGTTAAAAAAAATCAGAAACATGAAGAGTCTTGAATCATGCATTACTTGTGTATGCAAAGTTCTATTAAATTCATATGGATCCCTGTGAAAGGTTTTCATGAGTTTTTTGCATGATCTTCAGCTCAAAGAAATCAAGACCTCTTTCCTGTCTCTGACTTAAGATCTTACACTTTTTGTATTATAGCGTGTAAAAATGTATCCTGAATAGAGTATAGAATATTCCTGTCCTTATTACCAAATTCTACTTGGTATTCAGCTGTCTATTCATTTACTAGTGAAGATATTTTCCTTTCTGGTCAATATTTGGAAATTAAAAGATGAGGTTTATTGATCATAGAAATCACCAATATGAAGCATATAAGCAGATTTCGGACACAAGAACAAAGAATTTGCTTTTCTCCAACCTCTTCAGATCAAAGTGGAAAACTTTGCCTTGGCTAAGCAAGACTTCATCAAATAAAGAGCAGAGATTGACAGTTGTTTTATAGCCACTGTTGGCTTTTGCATATAAAGAATTGAAATGGACTCATTTTAGGTGTTGTTTCAAGAAGAGACTATCAGCACCCATCCTACATGCAAAAAAAACCCTCCTAGAAAACAACAAACCTTCCATGGGGAAAATACAGTATAGATATAAGCCGGTAGAAAGTTTAATGACTACCCTGCTTCTGTCCTCTGCCATATATTCCTGTTAGTTGCAGCAAGGTAAAGAGCATCTCATTCAATGTCACGAGGAACATTCACAGAACAATAATTTCTGAAGTGTAAACAAACACATTCATATTTATTACAACATTTGTAAGTCGCTCCTCTATGGTTTTCAGTCTCAAGCAGATGGAGATTCCTAACATGCATCTTGTAACACTCCTTGAAATGAAGATAATTTTTAAAACACTGATTTTAAATCACTTTATTCTGCTTTTTAGTACAATATATTTCTTGACTTCAATATCGTAAACACTTCACTTTAATTAGCTTTAGTATTACTTTCAAATTAATTTCTTGCTGACTTTTTATCTACTTAGTGACAGTGCTCGAACAGTTGGTGCCAAAAAAAAAAGCCAATCAAATTGGCTTTTTTATTTGTTTGGATTGACAAATTTGAATAATAAAATGGGAGTAGCTGCCAGATAGGGAAGAAGGGAGAAACTGGATGGCTGTGAATTTGTGTTGCTGTTGTAACCATATGCAGTTGCAGTTAAAATATCTGAACTATTTTCATTGGTATGTGCTAGTCATAGTATAGTACTCAGACAGGGGAATAAAATTTTACCTCAGTTAAAGTGTACCTGCTTTCAGAGATTATGAGACTCTTCTCTACTTGTGACAACGATTGAATTTGTGACTACTCAATAATCTGTGAAAATCAGAGATTAAGTACCAAAGGAATAATTAATCTTCTAAGCATGTCTCTAATAGAACTCCTACTAATTTCAGTAGGAGAAGAATCTGGCTTTCAAACAGCAGCTTTGGTCCAACTGTAAATAGTCCAGTTCCTGCTGTTTGATACTTCCAAATAAAAGCTTAGTCACGTTCCAAAAGTAATGCAATGCAACTAAAGTAAAGGTTAATCTTCCTCTCAGGAATAAATTGTCTCAAGGTTACACATGCAATTTCTTTAAAGAAGGTTTGTTCAAGCACACATAACCTGGCAGTACTTGGAGGAACATCTGGAAATATTGGTCTAAACTGAGTAATGAATTCTTAATTCCAGAGGATAAATCAGAAAAATTATGGTAGCTTCCCAACAAATTAAGATAAGAAGTAATTTATCTTCTGTACTTTGTTCAAAAGACCGCAAGACGTCTTAAGTGTATTGACAAGCATTTTTTAGCTCTAGCAATTATATAGAGAAAAGTATCATTAAATTAGATTGTGTCCCTTGGAAACTACTGTTAGTAAAGAATAAAATGTTTTCCTCCAGCTCCCAGTTTCCTACTGGAGAATTATTTACTGTTGTCACAGTTTTACTACTTCAAAATGGCAGCTTATCTGAATGGAAATGGATTTGAAATCAGTCTTCACTTATTCTTCTTAAGGTCCCTCTCCATTCACTACTGTAGGATCAGACTTACCTTGTATGTTAAGACAAGCTCTTTGCAAGAGACTTTGAAGTGGCTTGGGTTTTCTAACTCGCTCCATAGCTTGCAGTCCACTTAAGGGCACTAACATTTTCAGTAATGTTAAATACATGCCTGCTCTTTTCTTTTCTGACAATATTTCAGAGTCCTGATATTTTGCACTTTATACTCCTAGCTTTCTGGCCACTGGTGCAGGAATTTAACATGCAAAGAAATGGCTTTCTCACTCCCTTTAAAGTTTGCCTGTTTTCCTCATTTACTAAACCAAGAAAATATTTTACTCTTAAATATTCTTCTTCTCATTCTGCTCACCTCACGAAAAATACATACTCTAACAAATCTGTCCTTGCATTTAATGTCATAGTGGTTTGTGCTTTGAAGATACAGACTGAAACAAGTCCGTCAATTCTCTGACTCTGGGTTGCTTACAATCCATATCACAATAGAATAAGAATATAGCAAGGACACTGAGTCATTTGGGAAGTTGACAGCATGTCTAGTTATCAGTGAAAGTGGTCAAAACTAGGTAGACATTATCTGATTGAAGATTTTACATAATAAAATGCCAGCTGGTAGACAGAAAACAAAATCCCATTCTTGGGAAGCAGTTGAGTAGTGGCTGACTTCCAAAATACAATCCAATAATCAAAACAATAAAATTTAATCATAACTGTAAAATAGAATCATGAGTATTCTAATACTAACCGGAGAAGGGAAGCAGGATACATAAGACAGAGTAAACATCTGAATTGAGAATCCATGTATCCTTATATTTCTTCTGTTTTGTAAGAATTGTCAGTAGACACTCCGAAGTATAAGTTTTCTGGCCACTTGAGAAGACCAGCTGGGGAGGTATATCATACGGAAGGAGTAAACTGAAGGTCTGCCTCTGGATGTAAGACTCTTAGTTAAACGTTAATTAAGTTCTTGATTACTGAATCCAATCCAAGGAGTAATTGTGTACTCTAAGGAGTGGGAGACACAGCTCAGTTACTAAGCTAAACTGAGAATTTTTCTCAGAAAGAGCATAAAGTTACAGGTAGCAAAATAATCTCTAACTGCATAGATCTAGTAACAGAGGAATATCAGCAGCACAATTTGATTAGTGTAGAAGATTTGGAGAACACAATAAGAAATGTATCGATACCAAAAATCTTATTGCTTTTACTCTAAAATCTCTGGTTTTGGAATATGAACTAAAGATTTTTGATATAAATACATTTCTTACTGTGTCATTTACTAGTTTACTGATCTGTTCTTTACTGTGTTATGTCCTAATAACTGAGGCATATTTTATTTTCTGAGAGAAAGAAGTATGTGGAGAATCAGAACTTGAATATCTGTAGGGTTTTTGAAACATTAGTATAACAAATAAGTCATGCAGCAAAACTTTTATCCTCTGTAGGACAGAAACAAAACATACAAGTGATTGGAAGGCAAAGTCTACATATTCATCTGTTTACATGCTTTCAAAATTTTCCTCAAAGCTTAGTGTCACTGAGAGGAAAAAAAAAAAAAATAAGAAAAGAAACAATTCAAAAGAAAAGTTTGTTTGAAGCAGAGGGGGAAAAAGTTGAAAAGGCGTTTCCATGTACAATATTAACCACCTGTGAAGTCTATGTTTCCTTCAGTGTTTTAACATTAAAACTAACTTACCATGATGCATATTATAATAAATTAAGAAAAAAAATTTTAAAAACATTCTTTTGTCTAAATGAAAACAAAACAATGCAGACTGAAAAGCATGCAAATAACTGAGTCTATACTTTGTATCTCATAGGTGAAATGAGGCTACGTTTTCTGTCTCGTAAGCTACTTGCACAGGTGTAAAATATGTCAAGAAAAACAAAGCTATGATAATTACTGTCCTCACCATCATTTTATCTCCCTTATTGTTTGCTGGGACTCAAATGCCTGCTAAGTCATGTACTGTTCAAATAAAAGACCAACAAAATGTTCATTGCTGCTGGAGCAATTTGCTCACAAGTGCTGTTGTTTGTTACTTTTCTGACTTTTGCAAAACACTCTAGGTTCTTGAAGTAATTGACATTTAGCATTTCTGAAGTACGGAGACAAACTCCTTTAATAACCCTCAGCCAAAGTTAGGGATGCATCGAATAAGAATATCATGAGTCATATGTTTAGCATTATGGATGATATAATGAACTAATTCAAGTGTAGAATCATCTCTAACAAAACCTTACAAATTCACAAACTGGAATTTAAGTTTAAAAATTAAAACTGGATAGGTTTTCCACCTGTCTTTTTAGCCCTTTAGATTCCTCAAACTGAGAGATTTTAAAATGTAATTATATTATGTTGAAATTACTTTTGTATTGTAGTATCACTTTTTTTGCAGTATTGCTTTTTTCTTTTTTTTTGGTTATTTTTTGGGGGGTGTGATTTTTTGTTTTTGTTTGTTTGTTTGGCTTTATTTGTTTGCAAGCTTATGAAGCAAATTTCAAATTTTCTGCTTCTCCTCATAACAAAGAAAATAAAAGAAAGCAGCTTAAAAGTCCAACCAACACCAAATCTCATGTGATCAATAATGTTTCTACACAGTACTTTTTAGGAACTGCAGCATGATCTCACCTTTTTTCTGTTGTTGTATAGGGATAGAAAATTTTCCTTAATATTCTACCCTATAAAATTATAGATGTGCACTGTTAATCAGATCTTCATGCAGGAGGTCATTTTCTCAGTAGCAGGAAAAGTTCTGTGATATATCCTGTCACTTTCTCACAGGGTTTTCTGAAAGTTAAATATTTTTCAAAATGTTTTGAGAATCTTGATTTATAGTTTCCGTGGAACTGCACCATTCTCATTATCACATTAAAGACTTCATTAACATTTTTTCCCCCGTGCATTCTTTATTGTTACTTAAAATTTGGGGGGGGGAATTATGAGCATTATATAAAATAACATCTATCTGTCAGCCTCTGCAACTTCACCATAATGCCTTTACCAGCTCAACAGCAGGCATTTTGCAAGAGGTTGTGTGAAAACCTACTGTATAAAACGGAGTGGAGTCCTCCCTGGCTTCAGTGCTCTTGCACAGCTGACTTCATTTACAACATTTAAGCAAGACTTGCAACATCAGACCATATGTTTGATAACTGGAACATTTGCAGTAGGGCAAAGCCTGGGTGTATATTGATCACTTGGCTGCTGGCTCCTACATCTGTTGTAACAAAGAAAATACATGTCTAATGCTGCACCTTACCTAAAAGGAAAATTAGTATTTCTGAAAAGGTAACAGTCCAGCAGATTGCCAGATATTTGAAGGGGGACTGCCAAAATCTGATCAGCAGAGGATCAGCTTTAATGGGGTTGAAGTTCCTTCTGTAACTTCTAAGAGAAAAAGGTTGCTGCTGGATATTTCTTTCAGTATATAAAATTGCTACATTATTCTTTGTACAAAAAGTAACTACATAGTATATTATAAACAAATAACAGTGCTTTACCTTTTATAGCACCTTCCTTCTAAGGATTGAAGTGTATTTTAATGCTGAATAATGAAATGTCACAATATCCTTCCTAGATTCAGGTATATGAAAAACTGAGGGACAGGAAAGGAGACATACTTGCAAAACTGCATCAGGGACAAAGCAAAGATACTGGGAAACCTGAGTCAGTGCTTTGTAGGTGTGAGGGATTTGTTGTTGGGGTTTTTTGTTTTTTTGGTTTTTTTATTAAAAGAAATGATCCTTGTCACTTAGGATTTTTACATATTTCATTATTAAAATAAGTAAAATAATAAAGTAAAAGTGAGATTTTTTCATGCCTGTTTTTACCTCTTTCTGCTCTTTTTGAAACACAAGCTTTTGATACCTTTAAGTGTCTCCTTGTTTCTTTTTTTATCTTTTTTAAGGAATTGGGATTTTGTTAATCAAGTAAATTGATTCACACTGCATAGCTGTGGCTCTTTCTTCTCTGATTTATAGCAGACACAGTTATCATGTGGAATTAAATTTTTATGATGTTCCAGAGATTCCAGAAAACAAGTTCAAGCCTATTTCAGTGTACTTGATTTTACGTAATTTTGCTGACATAGTAAAAGAAAACTTCTGACCAGAGGACGATACTGTCTACAAATGCAGAACAGAATTAACAAATAACATGATTCAATCATCTAAAAATCTTGTTCAAAATGTAAAAAGTACAAGATCATACCAGAGATAAGAGTCTTAAATCATTAGTCCACTTTGCATATGGAATAATGTAAACACAAGTGTGCTAGTGTGATGAGACATTATGTTCTTGTCTAACACAAATACACCCATAGCCCTTAAAAAGGTTAAGAATGTTAAGCACTTGCTATTTTTGAGTGTCACTATTAATTTTTTTCTGCAGGTGACTTAACTTTGTTAACTTAAATATGAGTTGTGAAAGAGGAAAGAAATGCCTCTGCTTCTTCAGTCATAATATTGAGAGCACTAGGCTGGAGCAGAGCTTAAAATCTTAGCTGATTTTTCTGCCAAAGGCATATTAATTCTATTGTTTCCATTAGATATTTGTCTACCAACTCTTCAAACACTGCAATCACAGAGAATTTGCAATTTTTCCATAAATTTGATCCTTTTTTAAAAAAACCTTGTCTTAATAAAACCTGATTTATTCTTATTGTAAGTCTCATGGTATTTACTGTGAGCCACAGTTTGCTCTCCTCTTGGATGTCAGCCCACCCAGAGCGCTTACAATGTTTGTGTTCAGTCTTCTCATCCTTACAGTTAGCAGCTCCCATTATTTCCTCATTCCATGAGCATCATGTTTACTAGACTTCTACTCACACTTAGTCTGCTTCTCTGTCCTCAAACACCCTTCTTGAAGTGCTAGTCCAAAAACAGGACTACAGCTGAGGTTTCGTGAATATTCAGAGATAATGCACTTTGTTTCAAATCTGCCACATGCTCTTTCTTTTCACAAAAAGCACAACCCTGTGGTCAGCTTGGGGACAACTAAATCTCCTAAATCTCTTTCTGCAAAGCAGCTGTTTAGCCAGCTGTTTTTGTTTACTGCTTACCCTCTATGCATGAGGCCTTTCACTTTGTTGTAGGAGGAAATGAGATGAGATTGGTGGGATTTGTTCTTGGCTAGTTAGTATTTGCTGTCAATCATTTCCTTGTTTGCTTTTAGGAAGTCTTTTTCTTTTAAAAATGCTTGTTAATGTAATTGTAAGAATTGTGGCAATGTAGTAGTATTTTTATGAGAATTTACCTCATGTCTACATATGAAGTCCTGTAGTATGTACACAAGTACACCACTGGTGAGCTTGAATCAGCTTCCCTCTTGGAGGAACAAAGATCAAAATCACGTGGTAAGGTACCAGATAGATGTTGCACTTGCAATATAGGCACAAAGTCCTTCAATAGTTAACACTCTGTACATACACAGTGCTTACCAAGGACCATCAAATTCTCATAATTTTTTGTATTTAAAACATAATATTCTGGGAGCATAATAGACCCATGAGAGAACACTGCACATTGAAACTCAATTCTTTCCTCTTTGTGCTGTTCCGGTAACTAACACAGATATACCCAGCAACAACATTGAAGGAAACTGATGCAATTACAGTTTTTTTTCTGAGCAGCCTGTGATGGAGGTTATCGGACTCACTTGACTTGAAAACAACTGAAATATTTAAATAGCTTTTAATCTTTTCTTATGAAAGTTTTATTTCTTTGTGTCTGACATTAATTGTGCTTACCACCCATGTTGCTGGTTTTGTGGGTGTGGCTAATATAGAAATATACTAAAAGTATTAGCCTGCTGGACTTCATTTTCTTATAATTTGTCTGGTGAATGTAGATTTTCCTCAGACTTTCTTTTGTTGCTGGTGTTTCAATTGATTGGTTTGTATATGATTTTTATCATCTGACTCTTTTTGTGCTTGCTTGCTGTGTCCTAATTATTTGTATATGTTTTTTAATGAGACTTATTTGAATTGAAAGTGGACTTCAGATTAGCTAAAAATACTTGAAATATGCAATACATCTACAAGAACATCTAGAACCTAAATCTTAAGAAAACTTAGGTAGTAACACAAAACGTGAAACTAAATCGGAAAGAGCTAAAGTTTCTGTAACTGCAGTGTTGAATCACTTTATTGTTTTAAACTAGTCTGAGAAAGAATAAAAGAAGATACTGCTACTACTTCTGCTAGTGAAGTTAAGCTTCACTTGAAGCTACTGAAGGTAAACAAAAGCTACACTACTGCATTAGTCAGTGTAGTCACACTACGTGTGAGAAAAAGCAAATGTGATTAAGAAGTGTGTTATGGAACACTTAATTCCTTTCTTGAGTAATACAGAGAATGCAAGCTTATAGTTAATATATTTTCGAACTTCTTTGAAAACAAGAATTCTCCTTAATCTTGATGCAAAGTGTTATATCATATAGTTCAGATTTATTGGATTAAGTTCTGCCAGTTTAATAGCATAACTTCTCATGTGTTCATACTCCATATGTGTAAATGAGTTTACTCTATGCACACCTCAACATAATACATTCTGAATTCTTGATTTTTCCAATCTGCAAAAGGGGAAAAGGCACCAGGAAATATTATTTTATTATGGACAAAATCCTTTTTGCTCTTGGTTTACCAAAACCAGTCCATTTTTATCTCAAGTATTTTGGATGTAAAAATAGGAAACTTAGAAATAAAAATAAAAAATAAATAAAAAAGAGACAGGTCTATGGAATGTGGAAAGATGGACAGGCCACTTGCGATTAAATAAATATATAGTCACGGTATTAAAATTTTTGCTCATCTAGATTAATTGACTTGCTTTTGTAATGGATAGTTTGCTCTAATAAGTTTTCTTTAGAAAATCTTTTTTTTCTTTCTATAGAAATGCACAGTGCCAAAAGAAATATGAGGGAATTTATTCTATGGAGTGAGAAAAGAGTAGGATTTAAAGGACTTCCTCTTCAGATTTGGTGATCATACAGTTTTCCAACTTTTACAAGCTGTGCTCATCAGTTCTGATGAATATATATGGAGTTTTGGAATTGCTTTATTGCAGAACACCAGGAGAAGGGGCAGTTTCTGATGACGTGATGGCTCAAACTGAAGTTTGCTCTCTGAGATACATTACTAGTGGAATGTTGCTGGGATCTTTGCTGGAGTATATGTTGCTCATTATATTCAGATATGTTCTGGTAAAAGGGGCTAATAGTGAATTGACAGAGTTTTCTGATGGTATAAAATGATTCAGACTAGCTATAACTAAAATTGACTGTCATGAGTTTGTCTTTTACTAACAGACTTGGCAATGAAATGGCAAATGAAATTCAGTTCCTATAACTGCAAAATAAGGCACACAAGTGAAAACAATCCTGTACAACTGTGAAGCTCTAAAATAGTGAGGTTTTTTTAATTGCTTAAGAAAGTGATTTTCTGAGTCACTATCAGCTGAAAATTCAGCAATGGTCAACAAAACCCATATAGAACACTAGCAATTATTAGCAAAGGAACTGAGAACTAAAGAGCGTAACTGTACCTCTGAATGGAGCAAAATCTAGAGTATTCCATGCATTTCTTTCAAAATAGGTGCAATAGAGCTAGAAAGATATGGAAAAGACCGGGAACATCCTGAACTTCTGGAAAAGCTGGTGCATGAAGTAAGAGCAATTTAACCTTGAAAAATAGATGAGGGGAGAGGGAGTCTAGTCATAGACACCTTGGAAGAAAAACAAATGTTTCTCTCAACACAGAAACTGCAGGGATGAAGATTTCATATTTCTTTAAGAGGTTTAAAGGAGATATTTTTTTCCCTACAATATGCAATAGTGATTACCGCAACGCACTGATGCATATATGTTGTTTATGATTATACGAGTGGATTAAAAAACCAAAATGGACAATTTCCTTGATGAAAATGAGCAGGGATTATTATACACAAAGATGCATTGATAAGGCTATGACCCCTCCTCCAGGAAAATCCATATGATCCATATTTCTGGGAGCCAACAAGATATGAAAAATCAGTTTCACTCTTTATGTATGTTTTCCTGAACCACCTGCTTCTGATTGCTGCCAATGACAGCACACCAGGTTAGATGGACCATCTTTCACACAGCACAGGTTATTCTTGACTATTGGTAACTGAAATATAGTCACAGTATTAACATTTTTGCTGATCTGGATTAGTTGACTTACTTTTGTTATGGATAGTTTGCTGTTGGTAAACACAGAGATTATATTCATGCTTCTTCAGAAAACTTATTCATGTTAGTCATTTGAAAGGAGTTTTGATATAGGCATGGGAAAAGAAAGTTTAATGGGTGCTTGGTGCTTATTTTGGGGGGAACACTAGGCGTTTGTAGTGAATCATAGTGAGAGACAGACATAAGTACCCCTTTATTATGAACAAGTAAAACTTAAACTAGTTGCAGAAGATTCCACATTCATGCACAGAAAAAAGAAATTTGCTTTGTCCTGTCTATAGCTGAATTTTTTCTTTGTTTTAATCAGCTTCATATTACACAAGAAACATTGGATTCATTCTGTCAGTGCAAGTGAAATATTCCCCAATTACTGCATGTGTCACAAGGGCTAAGAACAACAGTACAACATCTGTGATGGAGCTGAAAGAGTTTTGCAAAAAGCTGCTTGGCCAGCAAGTGCTCTTACTTTTTTTTATAGCCTACTAAGCTCATTACATAAACGCATGGGATGATATTAAGCAAAGAAATTTAAGATTGAATACTAAGAATAATTTCCCATGACAATGACTCTGTTAACTTCCTGAGAAAAATGTGAAATATGTAAAACTGGACTAGATGAAAGATTGATAAATGTGTGCCAGGAACATCCATGCTGTTCTCTGGTATTGAAAGATGATTACATATTCTGAAGGGTCTTCTTTGCCTCTGATTTCTATGGTCACAAGAAACTGGTGACACACTGCTCCTGAACCATTGTTCATACACACCCTGTGCCACTGCAAAGTGCTGTTTTGCTGTCTGAACCATTGGTGCCTGTGCTACCAGAGTAGTCCATTGTTGTGGTAAATGCCAAAGGATATCAAGGAAAACAAGACAGGCAGCAATAAAGCTCCGTAAAAACTGTCTGTGTCTGGTTTGCTAAGCCCAGCCTTCTCAGGAGAGAGCTACTGCCATTCCCTCTCTGCTCAGGGGAAGCAGAGTAGCAACAGAAACCAAGGCTGGCAGGGTGGTGCTGTAAGGAAAGCCTGAGTGGTAGGGAAAAAAAGTACATGTTATGGTGGAGAATGCCCGCATCTTCTTCTGTCATGACTTTGGTAGTTAAGCACTTGTCCAGCTCTGAGGGACCCTTTGAGGATAATGGATGAGCTCATTGTCTCTGCTTGTATGTGGAAATCCCAGTTGAAATTACTTGTATCCATGGGAGCAGAGCATAGGACATGAGTGTGGTGATCTGGAAAGCTCAGAGACAGATTGATAGAAGGAAAAGTTTTGGTGAGGAAACTACAAGGGAGAAGGGGCAAGAAACAGGATTATGGGCTCCTCCTGTATGAGAGCCACTTGGCCTGGATGCTGCTGTCACCACAGCTGCCAGCTGCAGCAGGCATTACTGTTCCTCCTGTGACAGTGAAATTCTCATTATGGATATGTAACCAAGAAAGATAAGGTGGCTGCCATCTTGTTCTAGAATCTCATGATTTATGAGGTGCAAAAATTCTAGAAAGTATTTTAATTTCAGGCTTAAATGCAAAGTCAGGAGTGTTGTTTAATTTTATCCTTGAGACAGGCTTTGTCCATGCTTAGAATTGGGAAGGAATGAAATCCCTTCTAGTGCATTTTTTTGTACCTTCTGCTTCTGAGGATTGGATAGAGTTCTGTGTAACACCCTCTCCCTCATACCTATTCCCACATCTTGGGAAAAGACTGTCCCATAAAGTTTATTCTCCCCACCCTGCTCGTTCGTTTCCTTGATGTAGTATTTTACCCCTCTATTCCCATGAGTAGTGTCTGAAAGGAAGTCATGGGCGGTTCTAATTATTTTTTGTTTTCTGTGTCATATATCCAATCAGATCTTAGATATCTGATATACTATTACACAGTTTCCTAATGGGTTACGGTCATGTAAATGAGAACATACATCTTCTTTAATCTTGGCTGATTCCTTCCAGATCAGTTTGGAATAATAGAAGGGAGCTGCTCATTTTGCATCTATTAGATGCCTCATGGTAAGCTAACACCAGAGCTTTTTTAATTTGAAATTCGTTGCTGTGTCAAGCAGAAAGATGCTTTTATTTAACACAGGAAAACAATTGCATGCCTCAGGCACCTGCGTTCCATTCTTGTCTGCCATTAATTCACTATGTGTCTTAAGCAGTTCACTGAGACCAAGATGTTTACTTTCAATCAGCGAAATATAACTGAATAAACAGCATGATTTTACAGTTCTTTAAATGAATCTGTGGATGTTCAGTGTATCAGAAAATCATACTTCACTATTAAGTGCTTTCACGTGAATTTAGATTCCTAACATTTCTAAATTTGAAAAGTTTAGACTGAAGGTTTTGATTTTTCCCTTGGTTTCAGCATTTGTTTCATGGACATAAAATATCCATATTGTAGACTGCTTTAAGAAATGTTTAGCCTTTTAAAGTACTTTAATAGCTTTGGATATAAATATTCTATGAAACCAAAATATGATAATATTCATGCAAAGAGAAAACATTATAAAGTGTAGGAAAGAAAGAAATATCATTTTGTTCTCTTTCTCCCTGTTCCATCCACCTCCCTCGTACAAAATCAGGAAGGACCTCGCATCCTGTTTCCTAATCCCTGCAATTCTCATCAGCAATCAAGCTCACTGATGATTTTCCGCTTAGCAATGTTGCACACTGCACCACAGCAACAAAATCCGGACCATTTTCAGACAATTCAGTCCCCTGTTACGCATTTCTCCATGATTTGCCTTTGATCAATGCTGTGAGCCTACAAATTAGCAGAAATTACTGAATTTCTACTGAAATCTAAAAATTTCTAAAGCACTTTTTTGGATCAGACACTAAACTTTGGACTGGGCTCTGAGACATTGGGTAGTATATTCAGGTTCTGCTTACAACCTTAATGTCTAAATGCGTTTGAAAATGTTTTCTAGGCTAAGCTATATTTTACATGAGGATAACAAAATCAAGAATACCTTTAAAGCTTGGATTTGTTCTGCTGATGTTACAAAAATATGATATAAAATCACCAAACTTGAATTACATTCGTGTCAAGAGAAGTCAATTACTAAGTGCTGATCATACAACCTGTATTCTGGCTACCACAAACAGATGGGATTAAAAAGCCTCTCTATATATACCCCAAGGAACAGATGGATATGAGTACTCAGATGCTGTTTTCTCTGACCCATCAGCATTTTCTCAGCTCTTACCATGAAATTAAGCTGACATGACTTTATGGGTTTGACCCATTCATCTGCAAATCACGATTTGTATGCTGTGTCTTGAAAATGTTTTCTGGTATAGCAACCAGTGTTGCAAAGACAGAAGTGTTTCCACAGACAGGAAACATTCAAGCATGTTCTCTACACTTATGTGAACATTTTTATATAGTTATATCTAGGTAAATGGTAAGTCAAAATAGTCTACCAAAACCTGTAGATGTAGAAAATACTTTTTTCTTTTATTTCATATTTGCATTTATCCTAAGTTGAATTTTGTAATTGTTTCTTACTTCTTTGAACTAGTTGATCAAATCTCCTACTCCATATAATTTATTTGCCAGATTAGATTGTCCAAGACTGATATAGATTTCAATTATGAAGCTGTAAAACAGATGTACCTCCAGTGAAACGACAGTGAGAACCAAACCTGTTATACACAACGATATATTTCCTTCTTAATTGAACCTTATCCAATATCCTAATGAGGGAATTTTATTTTGTACCCATTTCTATTATATCTGCCACTCCAGAGGTCTGAATTCTCTTATAAGGAGAAAATTTAATCTTAGCCTGCCTGTGGACTTCACAGTAGGTGTCTCAAAACCTCTTTTAAAAAGTTCTTTTTCTCAAGCTGTCTCCTGCCCACTGCCCAATGTATTGCTTATTGTATCAGAAATCCCTTCAAGAAGATTTCTTGTCTTTTTTCCAAGAACATGTATTTTAAATCATCAGATGCAGGTGTTTCTGTAGGTTGTTTTTCTTAAGTCGAGATTTCTCTACTTCTTGGTTTGTCTTTTCCTAAAATCTGTTTAGTCTGAATTTGGTAATCATTCAGGGTCCATAGTGTTTGAAATATCATTACTCAGTGAGGCAGTTCCAAATTCTTCTTAATGAAATGGTGTTTTCTACATCTTCATTCATTACTTCCTGTTTCTGAAAGCCAAGTCTCCTAAAATACCAGATATCATAAAGCTTGCCTCACACATTCAAGCCTATTCATTCCTTTGAAAATCAGAATAGATCAATGAAAAACCAGCAATGTTAACAAAGATGAAAGAAAATTACACGTTCAGCCTTTGAATAACCAAGTATGTGAAAGTTTGTTTGTGATTTCTGTTAATTTTAGTGTAGACTCATATAGGACTTCATGTACTTCTTACACAAATCATTTCTCTTTGAATTGGAGGATGAGTCTAATAGTCTGCTTCATTATGCAATCTGAAGAGCATGAAAAAGAAACATCTGAAAAACCATAACCAAAGCGTCATGGATATATGAGATCTTCAGTCTCAGTCAGACAAAAATGTCAGACAAAAAAGGCTTAAATCCTGAAGTTATGTATATGTAAACCAGTGAAGTCTTATGGCTGAGCCCAGACCATCCCCATATGGGATTTCAAAACCTGTATAATGCCTTTCCAAGGTCAGAGATATGTCGTCAAGATAAGCTTTAGTGGCTTTTCATACTTCTGCAATGATCTACCTCAAAACATTTTGTCTTCAAGTACATTCTGCCTTTGATAACAAAGGGACACTTCTGTTGTGACTTTTGTTTTCCCCTTCTTGTGACTTTATAAGCTAGATGATTGTTTCTGATTTAATGTTGACTGATTTTTAGTGTTACCTGTACTCAACTGCCAGCTCACAAGTTAACCAGTCAAGCACTAAAGAGCTAAAGCCTCTTTAGAGTTGTGAATTAAACATTAGCATACCACAATGAGTTAGTATAGATATCTCTATTTCTGCCTCTTAGTGGGTAAAAATAGAGCATTAACTCTTCTTTTGTTCCTAAGAAACTTACATAATAAGTTGGGGGGATTTTTCTTCCATGGTACCACCCCAGACTACAATCCACATGAACTCCGTTATCAGTCTCTTAAGAAGTAACACAAGGTATTTCATAGTAATATGCTGAAGACATAATCAGCTAATTCTATTTGTTTACAATATAGTGATTTGATTTATTTCTATAATACTTTGTTGAAACTGAGAAAAATTCAGCTAAAAACATTGTGTATAGAAAATGTATGTTGCCTTCTAACTTGGTGAGTTAAAGCTCAGAGCTTTAACTGGGTCAGATACGCAATCTGGAGAAAATGTGGGAAACCCAACCTGACAGAAAAACTCAAGGCATCACTACTAAATGACTTCTTTCCCTTCTGTGTTCCTAGCCTGTTCGTATTTGAAGTGAATCTGAAATAAAAGTGCTGTTTCTCGGTATTGCTATCTTTGGTTGGTTAAGACCATCTGGTTCATTTCCTAGTTGATAACAAACCTGAAGGACATATTCTGTCTGATGACAAAGACAGCATAGAGTCAGATAAGGACAAGATCAGTGTCTGTACATTAAGAAATAGTCAAGAAACATGAAGGTTCTTTAGGAATCTTCAGCAAATTTGTATCAATTATTTCTGACTTCAATTTCCTTAACCAGGAAGCTTCACAAATTTAAACTAGGTTACTGATATCAAGTAAAAAGAGAATTGCTGTATGTGTTAATAAAGCTGTGGAATGATATCATATGAGTTTGTGAAAAGCATGACATATATATGGGAGGCCTAATAAATGCCAGACTATTTCAGTCCCCTAAATTTTATTTAACACAAAACTATCAGCTAGTGTTTTCACTTTATAGACTTGGTTTGTTGTTCTTCCACACTGATTATGTACCTCATAAACTGCAGGAGGAAACGATCTTTGATAGATGATTGCAATCAGGATGATAATATATAATTTTGATTAATCAAGGGAGTTTGATTAATTTGATGTTGAACTTAGAATAATCCTGTGATGGAAGAGATAGCTGTTTGCTGTCATTCAAAATGGGTAATAATACAGAGTTAGGAGAATGCTTATTTAGGACTGCTCCAAACATTGAGCTGTAGCTTTTGTAAATTTTGGCTAGAAAAGATAAACAAGACACAATAATGTGTAGTGAATTCCACATCAGTGACATATTCATGAGTACATATGTTGTATGCTATGCCTGTCTATTGCCTGAGAACTCTGGAATAACTTTCATTGTTTTCTGTGTATCATTTCCTAAAAGACTTTTGTCTTTTATTATGTTCACTATTTGTTTCTCCTTTTCTTTTTCCCTGTGTTACCTATGCTGCCTTTTCTACAAAAGTCACACTAAGTGAGATCCGTGAAGTCCACAGTTATTTCCTCTTGACAGTCTGTTATATACTGTATGCAGAAGTGATAGTCATTTTGAACTGGAAGTCAGTTCTCTGTGTTAATTTGTGTAGGTTGTCCTAAATTTGCTTAGACTTGTCAATAGACATACTACATATTGATTTAGTTAATCTTTTTCACATCATTCCATATCAGTTAATCTGATCTTTCTACTTCTTTAACAGTAGGACAACCACATGTATCATGAGAGACTCGAAGAAACAGTATTCACAGAATCACAGAATCACAGAATGGTAAGGGTGGGAAGGGATCTCTGTGGGTCATCTAGTCCAACCGCACTGCCAAAGCAGGGTCACCTACAGCAGGCTGCACAGGACCACGTCCAGGCGGGTCTTGAATATCTCCAGAGAAGGAGACTCTACAACCTCCCTGGGCAGCCTGTTCCAGTGCTCCAACACCCTCAGAGTGAGGTCTTCCTCATGTTCGGACGGAACTTCCTGTGCCTCAGTTTGTGCCCATTGCCCCTTGTCCTGTCGCTAGGCATCACTGAAAAGAGTTTGGCCCCATCCTCCTGACACCCACCCTTCAGATATTTGTAAACATTTGTAAGATCCCCTCTCAGCCTTCTCTTCTTCAGGCTAAACAAGCCCAGCTCCCTCAGCCTTTCCTCACAGGAGAGATGCTCCAGTCCCCTCACCATCCTCGTAGTCCTCCTCTGGACTCACTTCAGTAGCTCCTCGTCTTTCTTGAATTGGGGAGCCCAGAACTGGACAGANTNCTCCAGATGGGGCCTCACTAGGGCAGAGTAGAGGGGAAGGAGAACCNCCCTTGACCTACTGGCCACACTCCTTAGTGCACCCCAAGATCCCATTGGCTCTCTTGGCAATCAGGNCACACTGCTGGCTCATGGTCAACTGGTAGTCCACCAGGACACCCAGGTCCCTCTCTGCAGAGCTGCTCTCCAGCAGGTCCGCCCCAAGCCTGTGCTGGTGCATGGGATTGTTCCTCCCCAGGTGCAGGACCCTGCACTTGCCCTTGTTGAATTTCATCAGGTTCCTCTCTGCCCAACTTTCCAGCCTGTCCAGGTCTCGCTGAAAGGCAGCACAGCCTGCTAGTGTATTCACCACTCCTCCCAGTTTAGTATCATCAGCAAACTTGCTGAGGGTACACTCTAACTCTTCATCCAGGTCATTGATGAAGAAGTTGAACAAGAATGCACACTGCATGTGATCAAAAGGGTGTATTAAAAGTTGAAAGAAAGGAATCCATGGAGTTATGATGGGCCACTGACTATCATTAAAATCAAAACAGCTAATCCTGGCATTTATATTAATTCGAGGACAACTAGTAGGATTAATGGTTATTCGCATCAGACAGCAGGGGTACCCAACTGACACAGATTGTGATGGGGTAAAGAAATACAATTTTAGTTACAGCATGTGTTAAACTCACATTACAGATTACGTTTGTTTCTCCTGTATTCTCCTGAATAACTTCTGTGGCAATAATTAACTTTATGTAAAAGGTGCGTATTCCAGTGCCAAGCAGAATCATGTGTACTGTGACAGAAAGACACTTATAATGCATTTCATTCTGTTTTATTGATCTAGTCATTGTTTTGTACTGTAAATTTAAGCAGAACTGCAAGGATTACAGAGAACGGGAGAAGTGATAAAGATACGTTTCCATCACTTTCTGTGCATGCCTGGATGAATGCAGGGCACTGAGCATCTGTTCTAAACCAGAGAGACATGAAGATTATTGTAAAAGCCCAACCTAATGCTCAGCGTTTGGTCTGGAATATAGACATTCTCGTCTCTATTACACATAGATAGGAAAAGCACACTGAAAATCTGTTATGACAATATCACCATTTGTAATTACGGCTTAGCGGAAAACTGCTGTATGTTATGCTTGAAGGTTAGCATACAGTGACAGAGAGCCATGCCTTCAATCCCATTGCTCCACGAACAGCCAAAGAACGCTGAAGGTCAAATACAAGTCGAGCTATAGACATGAGATATGAAATACATTACAAGATTTATTACTATTGTAATAATAGCAAGAAACATTCCAGCTATAACAAATAAGAAACACTTCAAACAGATGCAAAGTTCCTAGGGATAAATAGTAACTTAATTTGCTCATAGCTTTCAGCTGCTACACTTGCATGGAAATACAAAGACCTGCAACAAAAAAATGCATCTGTGTTTTCGGGTTAGAAAAATTTTAAACCCAAGTAGTGAATTGTTATTACTAGTTCTTAAGTTCTCTTTTGATTGCCTCTTTGTGGATTTCTGTGAGGCTTGCTTACGTTCCTGCCTGGCCTCAGGTGTGTGATGTGATGATGGCTATAAGCAGCATTCTTCTCAGAAAAAAGAAGCTTCAGATTCCAAGGTCTCAGTCAATGCATTCACTCAGAGTTATGTGGACTCTCAGAGGTGCTTTTCAGTACAAGTGAACAACACAGAGATCTCAGCTGATGAATACAGTATGCAAATACACAGAAGAACAATTTTCTAATTTAGATGTAAGCACAAGTATCACATTTTTGTTCTGGTTTCAGAAAAGTTCTACAGATCATTCTTTATAGTTTGCAAAAGTTAAAGGATATTTTGGATCAGACTACATTAATTTAAAACACTAAAATCACGAGCTTAGAGACTGTATCTGGCTTTCTTAAAAGCAAAAAATAATAGGTTTAATACTTCATATGTTCTGAAACAGAAAAGTCCCAATCTTAGCTCCTTTAAAATCAAATAAGTGAAATTTATGAGGGAGGTAAAAGTGAAGTGATTTAATATATCACTAGACAAAAAAATATTGCCCAATAGGAACTGTACAATGAAGTCGAACATGATCTGTAACAGTGTGAGTTTTGAAGACAGAAAAAAAACCCCAGCAATCCAGGATTTTTCTTTTTTTCCTTTTTCTTTTTTTTTTTTTTTTTTAAACCAGGGAATACCAGTACTGTTATAACTTAGAATAGGAGTAGAATAGTAATTTTTTGATGACCTAACTCTGGGTAACATATTCCAGATTTAAACCTGTTTAGGTATGAAATTTAAAAGCATTGTGACTGGTCTCTCAACAACTTCTGATTCATACAAAATACAAACCATGACAAACCACTACGTTGCCAGCATTTTCTGCACATTGTATTATAGCAGGAACAGAAGGCTGCTTTGGCAAGAAAAATTTCTACTGTTTGAAGAAGTTTGCACGTTTGAGTTTCTTTTATCTGAAAGCTGTCAGCATATCATGTCTCTGACTAGCCAAATAATCTTGTATAAAAGCATTAAAAGAAAAGGAAGGGTTGGGTATTTTTTTAAACCAGCTTGCCTAATCAGATTCAGGTTACTAAATTTGAAGGCAAGAGTATGTTCATTTATTCTTTCTTGCATGCTCAACAAAGTTCTAAAGTTCCATTTTTACATTACAGATTTGACTATTTTGAAGGGGAGAAAATAAGTTTTATATGATATGGCACCAAAAAGGATCCTAGATCCCTTTGCTAATGCAGTGGGCTGCCTTGAAAAGTACAGAAGTCAACACAAACATTTACAGAGGCCTTCTAGACCTACAAATTACACACAGAGTATGGAAAGCTTTTCTTCTAAGAATGCTCAAATGAGTTACAAAAGAATACTTTACTTTTATGTTCTCACAGCCCATTAAATCTTTTTTAATGCAGTGTTCTTTTGAATAAATAAGTTTTGAATGTACCAAAGTACAAGAAGCTGCTTTTTTCACCAGAAAGAGGGCTTCTTATTCAAATATATCTATTTTCATCATTCATTCACTAAACAGAATTAACCTCGGTCTTAAAAATGTGGACTAGGATTCTACGATTTATTCAGGCAAATAGACTTTTCAGGTTCTGGATGCAGTGTTAAACCCAGTTTATCCCTGTAAGTATTCATATTAGCCTCTTGTAATTTAATACAGTGCTTGTGAATTTTTTCCCCTTTCTGCTCCAGTTTTTTTATCACAGATTCTGAAAATTACTATATTGTTTTAATTCGGTATCTATGTAGCACTATTCTCAATGAGAGACTACAAATACAAACCCTGTTTTGGCACTAAACATTGCAGAAGATCATGCAGAGGAAATAATTTCAGTACAGATCTACTTATTTGAGAAAACCAGTGCATTTCCAAATCTGTTACTGTTGGAAGACAACGATGACCTGCTCCTGGCTTCCAGATCTGCAGCACTGAGAAATTAGCATCATCTAGTTCCCACCTATTTTTGAACTGCAGATCAGCAGTAAATGCTGCTTTGTACAGAGTAGCCACTATCAGAGGTTGCTACTGTGGCTGAATTCAGAACTAAATATGAGCTATAATGACGAAAATTTGCTTCCTCATATATAGGCAAGATACCTGCGATCATCTGAGGGAGCTCTTTATAGCAGTGACTAAAAGTTGCTTCAGTAGTGGCTAAAATATTATGACATGAGACTGGCAAGAGAGCTTAGACTCTAAAAATATTTATTTGAGAAAGCACAGAAGAAATAAGTATTATCATTTCTTACATGTGCTGAACCAAAGGAAAGAGTTTTAGTTAGAACCTTGCTCAGAATGACACTTTATGCTGTAAGCTAACGTTTGTGCTAGAACTGGGATGTGCAACCAGCACTCTCAAGGTCTCCTTTTGACATTTAAACCTTAAGAATAACCTTTGTTTTATTCAATTGTATGCTAAAAGGATTTTATTTACTGGAAGCAAAATCTTAGTGTCCTGTTAAGCCCTGGGGCAGCCAGTGTGGTTTCACATCAAAGCAAGGGAGAGCAATAAGATTTTTACTGCTGTACAAAGAGGTTCACACATTATTCTTTGTCTCCCAGAAACAGCGTACAGCAAGACTTCTCATGGTATTACGCTTCAAGTATAGCACAAGTGATCTGGAAAGCAACCATGAGCTTTTTTGGCTCTGTCTCAATTGTCAGTTGACCACAGTCAGCAACTAAGCCTCCACCAGCTACTTGCTCACGACCTACCCATCCCTCTCCCCTACTTTCCCCCTAGTAGGATAACAGTGAGAAAAGGCGGAGAAAAAGTTAGAAAAAAATTGTGGTTCAAGGTACAGACTAAGAAATGAAGGAAAGAAAAAAAAGCAAGTGATATAAAGGCATCACTCACCACTTCCCACGAGCAGACTGATGTCCAGCCAGCCTGGAAGCAATGGCCACTTAAATAGGTTACCTTCCAGTATTATTGCTCTAAAGATGCAAGACGAGATCAAAATACTACCAACAAGCTCTGATACTTTCCTTGTTTTAAGAAAAAAAAGGTTTTTTCCTTTTTTGTTTTTTATTAATTTCATCTGCCTCTCTAATTCTTCTAAAAAGCGACCCACTTAACAAAATAAAATATGACCTTGTAAATTTCTTACTCAGTTTCACAGGTCATGAGTTTTGAGCTATGCAGATAATGTCAGCAGCTGTTCTTGATGTTTACCCAGCCTGAATTGACCCTGAACCTAATGTTTGTCACTAACAAATAAAATGTTCTAATGAATTAATTATTTATTTTTAAAGTTTTTCTTTTTGGAATTTGTTTTCATACACACACATGAAAATACTTTACATTGTAAAAACTCAGGATCCACAGGAGAGGTCAATTTGTGCTCTAGAAAATACTGTGATACAAAATATGTTATTACAGGTCCTTTTTAAAGTGCAGGAAAAGTTGTAACTAAAAGACTACAACTAAATCTGTCCAGGGACAGAAAGATCACTGAGCAGATCCTCCTAGAAACTATGCTAAGGCATATGGAATATAAGGAGGTGACTGATGACAGCCAACAGGGCTTCACTAAGGGAAAATCGTGCCTGAAATATTTGGTGGCCTTCTACGACGGAGTTACTATGTTGGTGGATAAGGGAGGAGCAACTGATATCACCTACGTGGATTTGAGCAAAGCATTTGACACTGTCCCACACAACATCCTTGTCTCTAAATTGGATAGACATGGATTTGACATATGGATCACTCAGTCAATAGTGAATTGGCTGGAAGGTCGCA
>Ga0065711_1028966_pt1 | contig 38256 bp, 15 predicted proteins | sample Hoacrofraction12_FD_59098 | JGI IMG/M metagenome (GOLD analysis project Ga0065711, IMG submission 59098) | Hoatzin crop microbial communities from Cojedes, Venezuela - Epithelial fraction 12 v2 (version 2) | ecosystem: Host-associated > Birds > Digestive system > Esophagus > Crop | place...
GTCCAGGCGGGTCTTGAATATCTCCAGAGAAGGAGACTCCACAACCTCCCTGGGCAACCTGTTCCAGTGCTCCGTCACCCTCAGAGGGAAGAAGTTCTTCCTCATGTTCATGTTTTGTAGCAGTCTCTTGCGAGTGAATTTTCCATCACAGTTCAACTGTCTTCTTTCAGAATATTGAAAAATGGGATCTAGACAAGATTCTTGAGGAGCTGGAGCAGCAGAAAGATAACACTCATGCAGCAGTTGCTTTCTCCTCAGCAGATCATGGTAACATTACTAAATTAATACCAACTTTGCTGAACACATATAAACATAAATAAAACTGTTTCCTGTGTTGAAATCATTCCCTGCAGCAGCATCTTGAATGTTGAAATCATAGCGGGTTTTGTAATGCCTCTGTAAAACATATTTTTAATTAATTAGCTTCTCTCAAGATTTCATCTTGATTTGTAGCTTGAAACCAGTGCTTTGTGGGCTGTCATGGCCTAAGAGCGATTCATGCAAGATAGATGAAGGTTTGAAGTGAGTTTGTCAGAGCCAGCTGACAGTAGTATCTTTATTCTTCCCCTTCTGACAGGCTGTAGAGAAAGGGAGAAAGTGAAAATGGGGAAAGGGTATACTGGATGATCCCATGGCAGAAGGCCACAACTGGTGATTCTTATTGTTGCTCTTCCATAGAGACCTTCAGGAGTAGGTCTGACAATCAGCTCATGGAGAAGCTGAAAGAGCTGTGTGCCAGGCAGTCCAGGACAGTGTCTCCACGCTGCAGGTGGCAATCAGCCAAGCTCTCCTCCTTTGAAGAACAGCAAGAAAATAAGAAGTAGGTCCTTTTCTGTCATATACACCAGGTAATAATGACTGCCAGTAAGGATACCTGGAAACTCATAGTATTCGAAAGGTGCTTTTCTCTAGCCTCTGCAGAAAGCTGATATCGTGGTTGGAGTACACTACAGGGATGTTAAAGGGGAAAAAATAAGATTCAGTTCATGTACATTTGATGATAAACAGTCAGTATCCTGCTACCTTAGCGGTCTCCACCAACCACTACCTTTGTCCAGACCTTACCAGATGCCTGGGACAAATGGGAAAGGCAGGAAAACAAGGTAATTGAGTTATCATGGCCACAGTGTTTGTTATCCAGAGTACCGGTTTCTCTTACTGGTACCTCAATTTAGCTAAAGTATGCAGGATGATTTTTTTGTAGGTGTCGGTGGAGATGTCAGTGCACCTTGGAGGGTTCTTTGTGAAGGAAGTGGATTTCCAGACTGTTCAGAGGGAACAACATCAATGGTGGCAACACAGAGGAAACAATAGTGGAACAGGCTTTTGAAGGGGAAGGTGCAGTAAGGATGCTTTCCCAGAGCAGGGAGAGACACGAAGAAGACTTGCACTTTGGATGCTCTGAAGGATAAAATAGCATTGCCAAAGGAGGTGGGGGGCGGGGGCAAGGGGGACCTGTGTTTACGGATTGACACTGGGCTCTTAAAACTTGTCAGCTCTTTGATAGTATAATTACCTACCTTTGTTCTAAGGAATAATTTGACATTGTCAGTTTTTAAGAACTAAATATCCCTCATCATGCTGCCTGTGATCTGTATTCCTCGGGGGAAGTTGAATCTTTGAGTTCAGCTTTGTAAGACAGATAGTAGGCAGAAGCAGAGTTTGAATCTGTACAATACCCAAGCACAAAGCTCCTTTCACAATCAAATTTTGATTGTAATCCACGTCCTGCAGGACTTCTATGGATAAGGTGGAGGACATGCTGAAACAATGTTTTCTATACTTAGGGATGTTGCCGTCCTATCATCTTCATGGAGTTCTCTAAGGATGGACATGATGAGATTACAGTGCCTGCCAGAGCCTGTAACTGTGTACATAGATTTAAGAGATGCTAAACCGCAGAAGTCAGTAACATTCCCTAATGAGAAACAAAGGTAAATTCTGGCTTTATTGTTAGTAAGAACTAAGTAACAAAGTGGGAACTGTACTCGTACTTGTGAAATACAACTTTAAAATTGTTCTTTTTTTCTGCACCTCTGTGACCTTAGTAGGAAGGCCTGTTGGAGCACAGACACATTCTTGGGAGAGAATAACTTGTCTCAGAAGAACGTATGGGATGCAGGCAGCACAGAAAGGACGTGCAAATGATCCAGAGAAATAAGTTAGAAAGTTTCCATCTATAAAGGAGTGGGCAGTGACTGCAAAGTGATGCTTGCAGCTGTCTGAGTTGGGCTAGCATTCTAACAGCACTGTGTACAAAATGGACGTCCTTGACTACGCTGCTGGCAAGCAACTATAGGTGCTGATTTCGGTCTCCTGTGTGATAATAGGCCTTATATTGTCAGTTATGGAAGGCCAAATTCTTCTCAATCTGCAACAGATTCTGGCAAATGCGTCCTTTCCCCTAGAGCTAATGATGTCTGAGGTAGCTGTTTGCTCACTTCTCAGGTTGTACATTTGCTGCAGCAAGGAGTTGAAGAAAACAGTAGCCAGAAGAAACCTTGTAGTTAATAAACACCTAACGCATCTTGATGTTAGTTGCTTGAATATTTTTTTTCAAGAGTAATAATGTGAAGAACTATCTATAACACCTGGATTTCTTCCCTGAAAGTATCTCTCCCTTTTTCATAATGGTTCTAATTTTATATCCTAGAAATGACAAAAAGCCAACACCCAGTTGGAACAGAGTAAACTAATATGGTCTAATTTGTTTCATAGTGCAAGCGACAGCTCCACTGAAGAAGAGGAGACAATGACAATTAAGGATCAAGCAGACAGGAGAATGTAAGATTCTTTACCAGCACCCTAGTTCAAATGATATGATATTCATTTTTTCTGAAACTAAAATAGTTGCTCTAACAGTGATTAGAGTGAGAGCTCGTGTACTGAAATATTTCTGTTCCTGGTCTTCACAGCAACAAAGCCCAATAATGATAGTGCTTCAGTCTGGCTCCAGGAGATCACTCTTTTCTGTTGCATGGTAAAGATACCGAAGCTAGACGATAGTTGTTGATCCTTGAGGCAGTATAGCACTTTGCTTCTTTACAGCTGCACGGAAACAGCTCAAAAGACAAACAGAGTAGACCTGGCTTGGAAACCTTCTCCAGACATGTTTGAGTGACAGGAGAACTGTTTTTTAAATGACTCAGAACCAAACTTTGAAAACGTTGTAGACAGTTGACTCAGACAAACCTTTATTTTTAGAAATAATAAAATAGGCTAGATTAGATGTTGATTTAAAGAGAATATTGAATATATTGTGTGGGCAGGGATGCTCTCAATTCTCCTTAATTGGGGGGGAGAAGAAGAGGGGAAAGGGGAGAGCGTGTGATGGATGGAATCTTAAACTGTAAGTAAGTTCTTCATAGATGACATGCCAGCCTGTTCCTGTTGCTAAACTTGGGGCTTGATTCATACCCATAGGTTGTTAGACATTTGTTTAACATGAAGCAGATATGTCAAGCGTAAAACATCTTACTGCATCTATGCTCTGGATTACATTTAGAAATCTGATGCATGTAAGTTCATATTACAGGAGTGCAGAGGAAAGCAGAACACTTGTATTGTTGTGTCAGCCAATTACTCCTTTTCTTTTAATGGTTTGAAAGAATAAATGACTTGACAAGGAACAGAGCCTAAGCCCTCAATATAATTTAGAACATCTAATCTAAAGCCAGCATAAAGCAGGAACAAGACGATGCTTGGGGAACTCACTGGCACTGATGCAAATGCAGAAGTTGTATCAGTGTAAATCTGGAGTGATGGAGAGCAGAGCGTAGCTGATTGGATTTTGATTCATTTTAATGTTGCTAAAGAACATACACAAATAAAATGCCTGGCAAACTTTATTCAGTTCTGTTTCTAGATAAGAAAGTCTCATAGTCTCAGCAGGGCAAGATTCTGATCTCATTCATAAGAGTGAAACTGGCATTGAACCCTCATCTGGGTGGAATTATCAATCAGGCTACATATTCTGTGGTACAATATATCTGCATATTAGGGCCTTGGAGGGTTAGTAGTCTTGATGTCCAGGCACTTAGCCTAGAAAATACGCAGCTGGTTTATCCCTGGAGTGCTCAGGTAGTCAGTGCCATCTCTAATACTATACCATAAGGCTGCTCTCCAATACATGGTGCTCTCGTAAAACTGCCACTACGTAGGCATACTCCTTAGTAGTCCAGCCATCAATATTAAGTGTTGATTTGGTGGTTCTGGATATGATGGCAGGAGATGTGAGATCCTTAAGGAGAAAGAATCCTAAAGCATAGGTTTAAGCTAGAGAAGTACAGCAGTATGATGCTGTGTACATATACACACCACCTAACCGCATCATTAATATCCAACTCAATCTGTTACTCAGTCCGGATACTTTTCAGCTACTACTAAAATAAGGTATACTGTTTGGTTATAATCACCAGAAAAGCTACAAACTGATGGCAGTCTTCCTGTAGCAGGTGACTTGGGAGACTCACCACTGAAGAGACCCGCAAGACAAAATAACCTTATCTGCTGCTTATATCATGATAGGACATTCCACAACAGAATGCGATCACAATACTGTGGTTGCTGGCAATTTGGCTGTCTCATTAACCGGGAGGAGACATGGGTGAAATTAAGCCAAACACTTACAAATCCTAAAAATTATTAGAAGAACTTTCCTTCTGGATGTATTTGAATCCCAAGCCCTGTATCCAAAGGGATCAAAAATCTCTAGACTCTAATTTCCATGCCAACATTACGTTTGTTCAGGGCTCTTCTAGTAGGTGTACGTTGTGCCTGAAATGTGGAAGAAGAAGAAAATAGTAAGATCGGTCATTGTAGCGTTTTGTGTTGCTTGTGTGCTGGTGCTGCTATTACCAACAGCTATTATTTGTGTAGATGCCCAGTCCTTGCTTTGAGCTGTCACTCATATGAGGAGTTCCTCAGAGTTTTAATTTATTCATATAATGCTCTATCCTGATTAAATTAGTTTTTTTTGTTTTCTTTGCAGGAGAAATTGCTCAGGGAAAAGCCTTCTACTGCAACAACTCCATACAGCCCGAAAAGAAACCTCAGAGCTTCTTCATAAAACATCTACCCTGGCTGAAAAACTTGAAGGTGTAAAACGGGATCCAGAAAGTCTGGAAGAGATAGGTTTCTCTAAAATAAGTCAAACCCAATATTTTAAAGTGAGGCAAGAGGCAAATAAGGTGATTCCCAGGAAACTGATGAGATTAAAGTCAGAGAAAAGAAATACCCCCTTGACAAGCCGTGGGGGCAATGGAGCTGACATAGAAAATGAAAACAGAATGGAAACTGAGAAGGTTCAACATTCAGGAAATGCTCCCGAGTCTCCTCTAACTACTGCTGAATTGCCAAGGTATCACCCACGAAAAAGAAAAATAGTATTGATTGAGGAAATAGCAGAGTTCTTTGGGCCCCTGCTTCCTTGGGCTTAGTTTAATGTAGTGTATTCTGCATAAGGTCTAATTTTAAAGTGACATCAGGAGGCTGTATTATGCAACTGCCCAGCTATCTGGGAGAGTTCCATTATTCCGACTTTCCAAAGGTTATATTCTGCCTGCTATTTTCAGACTGAAATTTAACATTTTGACTTTGACATGTGAGCCCTTGAATGAATTAGAATCTGCTTGCTCTAGAGACTATTACTTTTTTGGTGTTAAACAGTTGCCTACCCTGCCACTTAGACACTTCAGCTACTGTGTACTTGGTTTAAATGGCAGATGGTAGGTTGCAGGTTTTTTTTTCTCAATGGGATTCCTGACATTAAAGCTTATTGCTTCCATCAGTTCTATAAAATTCCATTTTGTCTATCTGCTAGCCTGCAACATAGATGGTAGACTGTGGCTTGGCAAGAATCTGGCTTATTTATTGTTGCTGAGAAATAGCCCACAATGATTTTAACAAATTTCAGTTTTCTTTCTTGCTATTCAAATTATTTTTGGGGCACCTGGGGCTTGAAGAATTCAGAAAAATTGAACTTACTGTTTGCCATGGAAATGGCAGATGAAATCTCTCTACAGACATCAAAATGTAGAAAGATGGAAGGCCTTGGTTCAGAGGGAAACTTGTTGCTGTATTATGGCAGATAGGAAATGGAGTTAGACTGAGAATTTTGGTGTGGAGATGGGGAGTGAAACACTACAAACATGCCTCTGCTTAATAGAGTTCTGGTCTCCAAATAGATTGTCACCATTTATCAGAGGTTTGAGTTCTGCTCCTTTTCTTTGTTTTTTTGAGAGATGATTTCATCATATGACAACTTCTTGTGTCCCCCTCACAAACACCATACGTGCTTCCTAAATCTATTTTAGTCTTTCATGTCATGATTCACCCTCAAGTGTGTGCTACAAATATAAGAAAAAAGAAATGCAAACAGATGAACAAGGGTGCTTTTTCTCACAAATGAAAAGCTTAAGTGAAGCAGAATCTGTATATTTTTCAGGACAGAAGAAAGTCGGAGAGCGCTATTCCAAAAGGAAGAACAGATGAAAGAGAGACACTTGAGACACAGATTCCAGGAGCAGCTGGAGAGATTGCAGCCTCAGCAGTCAGTTACGGGAAAGCAGCCCATGGCAGAGAAAACCCCCGTTTTGTTCCACATGGTTAGTAGCTCAGTGTAGGACTGTCCCTTTCAGAGTGGCTTCCTGGCCAAATGCATATGTGATCCTAGACGCAAAAAGTATTTTTCATTGCATTATTTAAAATCTGTTTGTTATGGAGCACCATTACCTGAAGAGATGAGCAGTCCTACAGCCCTTGTCTGATGCTAATAATATTTTTCTCACCTTTTCTACATGGGGAGTGCTCCCCTTACAGCTGCCCATCAGGCTTGACATTGTCGGGATATGGCTTGCTGAAGTCAATGGGCTCAGTGTCATCTAATTCACAGGAGCCAGGCTTCCACGCATGATTTTTCATTACCTTTTAGAAAAAGTGAAATCCTTTTACTGCCATGCTTCTGAAGTAAAGCCTATACTGAGTCCTGTCTGGTTGTCAGCCACTAGCAGCTTTATGTTTCAGTTTTGCTGGTAGGTTTTGAGGATAGTTGTTGTAATAATAGTTTCTGCTTTTGGGTGATGTCCTGATTAAGGGCGTATCAAACTATCGTGATTTTTCCCAGAGCCTAAAATATGGCTAAGAGTACAGGACTGTTTTTCCTTCTGAGAACACTTGTGTATGTAGTGCTAATACATCCTTGTACTGATTTCACTGAACAAACAGCCAGCTGAGAAGGTAAGAGGAGATGAGAAACTTCAGAATGTGTCTGTGAGTCCACCATAAGGATTTATTTGGGCTAACAGCAATAACGAAGTCAGTACAAAAGTTGAAAGAGCTTACAGCCCTAACCTGGGGGATGGACAATTCAGATTTGTTTCTTTTGTAAGCAGTTAACTAGTGTATTTCTGCAGATTAAAAGCTCACTTTTAAAATGTTGGGTTAATAAGTGAGAGAAATACAGGACTAAAAAAAACTAACAGCTGAATTTCCCTCTACCAGCCTGCTCTGGCAAGGACAGTGCACTGCACAGAGCTCTGTTTTGAAGGTTGCAAAGGCTGTGAATCTAGTATTCAGACTTGGTTCTTTCTCTGTCTGCTGGGAGGTGCCACCAAATTCCAGTTAGCCCTTATTGAGATATAGGCGCTTACTTGCTCATCAGAAACGCACTTGAGCCTTGCTAACTCCTTCCTGACAATGGACCAAGTGATTGCTGGATTGTTCTGTATCTTGGTAATTTCCCATATTTGCTGCACTGACGCCAATAAAATGGAGAGAAACCCCATTACCAAGCTGTTATCTTAAGTATGGCTCAGGGTATATCTACGCTGTGCTCTCGCTGTAACGGAATCAACTGTGTAAATATGCCCGTAATGGCTTTAATGGTATTACTGCCAGCTAGTCATGGCAGCGTGGACATTGGCACAAGGTAACCCAGGACTTAGCTTCTGATGCTTGCAGAAGCAGCTAACTGGCACCTAAACTAACTGACAGCCTGCTTGAGGGAAACCTGCCTGAACTTACGAGGCACTGTTGGTAGAAACAAAATCAGCACAATCTGTAATAACTGTGTTCTGTGGGCAACTTTGCTCTTAGTTCTTCTTCAGAAATATTCATTATTAAAATTAAGAATGAAAAATGTATCAGCATCATTTATCAAATACAACAATAATTCATAAGATTACTTGAAATTCATCATGACAGCAGCATTTTTTTCTTTGAATTAGAACAGGTTTCTCTTTACTTTCTTTTTTCCTTTGCTGCATATAAGAAAACAGAAAAACTTTAATGTTTTGACATTTAAAACTAAAGAAGCTGTAATTTGGCAGCTGTATGTCTCAGTGAAAATACCTAATATCTATATATAAACATGTACATTCAAAGAACAAGCCACAGTGTTTGACAGAGTAGCATATTTTAAAATTTGTTTTTGAAATCCTTTGTTTTGGCAATGATAGATGTTCAGATCTGGAACACTTGTCATAGTTTCCAGAATTCCTCTGACCATTTATAATATACATAAATAATTTAATTGAATAATAATCAGAGGGAAAGTTTAGAAACTCTGCAATTACTGTAACTGAGGTGCTGGGAGGGAAATGCTGCATTAGGGTTACATTAGAGTTCTTGTCTGAAATTTAAAAGCAGTGTAGTTTGGATTTAATGCTGCTGTCTTTTTTTTTTTTCTTAACCTGGTTCAGTCAAACTCTGTACTCATCTTCACTCTGTGACAAACACACATATAAATGAGACTCAGATTTGGGAAGAACACTTTCAAAACCATGCAGGTAACTTAGACTATGAACTAGCTTTCAGCATGTGAAGAAGGGGCTGATATCTGGTGGTATTTTCAAGACATGCAAGTACCAAGTTCCCCTGGAAATTAGTGGGTTCATTCTAAGAATTCTGCCCATCAGGCCTGTGTTTTTAGATGTCTGAAAGCTTTTCCAATCTGGCCCACCTCTTATTTTTAAAAAGACGTGAAAGAACCTGGGGGCTTTTTGTGTGTTTGCTTTTTTCCTGCTCCCCTCCATCACCCAAACTTTCAGTGAAACTTAAGACTGGCATGAGTTGATCCCTTCTGAAAATGGGCCCCTTAAACATGTTTTTAACCTTTGGATATAATTCAGAACTCATTTAAGCATCTACAGTTCTGAAAGCCAGCGGGGTGGTGATGTGATCCATGCTGTAAGGTCAGGTTGAATTAATAGTTTGCAGTAGCACACATAGGGTTCGTTTCAGTATTTGAGCAAAGTAATTGCTATTGACAAGGGAGACAGAGAAGGAATGCTGTGTGGTATGTAGTTGAGTGGAAGATGTGAAGTGGGTTTGATCTGTCATTCAATTCATCTTGTGTATTATGATAGAGTAACTTAGTACTAATGTTGATTTCCATATTACATTTCCATTAGATGGGATCCAGATAATAGTTGTTACTTTTGTCAGGCTCATTGCTGAGTTTTATGTCAGGGAGCAGCAAAAGCAGGTTGGTCTGTAAGGGAAGCCAAGCCAGGAGCTGCAGGTGACAGCAAGGCAGGCCAGGGCAGAGACCTCGCCAGCAAGGAGTGCAGTCCCACGGTACCCAAACAAGCAAAGCAGAGCAGGTCCATCGAGGCTAACCATTTGGCAAGTCTGTGGTAATTGGGCAGGGCCAAGATCAAGGCCAGAATGTCAAGTCGGGGACAGGACAGGGTCCAGTGACAGTACGCAGGGTCAGCCAGCAGCCCGGTGCTCACCCAGGAAGTCTGTAGAGATGAAGCAGGTCTGAGATCAAACTACAAAGTCAAATCAGTCAAGGGCAGGGTTCAGATGAGTGAGGTGAGGCCAGGCAGAGGTATAGCTGCAGTGGAGCTCAGTCGAGGACCAAGGGCAAGACTCCTTTCGCAGCAGTCTCATCTGAAGTTACACGCCCAAGCTTGTGTCAGAACTGGGCTTGAACACAGGCAGCTAAACCACTGCAGGGGCTGGTGCTTCTGGCCCTGATACTGTACATACAGCTGTGGAATTAATTTAACAGACAGCAACTAGCATTTGTCTTTTATTAAGGTCTTCTATTATTGGGACAAAATAGGTGTTTTCAGCAGAGCTTCAGCTTGATTCTCTCTTTACCTCTTGCTTTACTGTGATGTGGCAGAACAAGATAATGTAGTTTGAAAGCTGTTAGGAACCACCTTGTTACCAGTACCTTATAAATACTGTTTTATCTACCCTGTACAGCCAAACTGTTTGGAAAATGAATGTGTTGACTCATACCGAGGCATCCAATTTTTCTTGGCTACACAATCACTTTGGCTAACCTTGTATTAGTAATTGTGATACCATGATCATCATCATCTTGCAGCTTAGCCTTACAGCTGGCTTACAAAACAAAAACATTCAGGCAAGCAAACGAGTCATTCTACTTAACAAATATATTGTGTGGATACTTTCTTTTCTATCTCATCAACATAGACTCCATTACCTTTCTGTCAAAACTGGTGCAGTTTTTGTATTAATATGCCATTGACTCAGCTTACTCTTGTCAGATAAAATTCTCAACTAGAAGATTTTCTGCTTGCATTCCCATAAATACACTATGGTCAAAATCTTCCTTGCCCTTTTATGGCCTTATTCTCACTTTGATGTGATACCACTTCTATAGGAAAACCCCTGACAAAATTCCTGGGTTGTACTTACCATCAGTAATGGTGCTGAAGCATTGCATGTTCAGTTAGTGTGACAGTCACTCTGGACTTACACAGTATGACTGAAAGTAGAGAATGATTTTGAAAACTTGTAGAAATATTTTTGGTTCAATTTCTTCTCCTATGTTTTTTTTAATGTAGTAGGTGCCTTGATCTGCACAGTTGTCAGTGAAATGCTTTTGATTCTTTACCTGTCTTACTAAAATAGGTGTCCGTATCTTCCATTACTATTGTATGGATGTCTTGATCTTTTTAAAGCTGTTGTGGTGGCGTCAGCGTTGGAAATTGCCTTTTTATTACATCCTACCTGAGCGCAGAGGATTGCTCAAGGACACTGACTGTGGGTCCCAGGATCCCAACTGAACAGTTTACCAGCTGGACCCTATTGCTTGGGCATCTCACCAGCTCCCTTGTGGAGCTGCTTACGTGAATGAACTTAGGTGATGTCCTAAGCAGTATTTAAAAATTCTCCATTTTTATTGCTGTGTGGAAAATGCATAAAGGAAAAGAACTTTAAGGAAGTGAAATTTGTGTCTCAGTAGGCAGAAAGTACAAGGGCCTGATCCACCAGTTATGAAAGGAATGGGTTTTGTGGTAGTTCTGTGCAGAAAAGCCAACTTATCTCCAACAAAGTGGTGCCATATACATATATGGAGAAGTCGAGGAAAGCTGTTTAATTTTATTTCAGTTATAATGATCTTTTGACACAGTAACTGAATTTTTCTATATCTTTATTACTCTGAAACTGTGATCTCATAAGTATAAATCACCTTGTGACCAAACATTTTCATTTACACTGAACCAAAGCAAGTGCTACGTTTGCACTTGTGTGCATGTAATGGAGCCCAGCATTTAGCCCGTACTATTACTTTACTATAGCTTAAAAAATCCACATTAATTGTAAAAATTTCAGAATATTTCTTACACCAAATCTTGTTCTGCCATCAGAGCTGAATTTGGCTTGTGCTTGACTCTAGGTCTTCTTCCTCTCTTGGCCTGATACTGCGGGTTTGTGGCCAGCAGTGATGTGCCAAACAGCCAGCAGATGGCCCCTGAAATCCTCCCTTCTTTTACAGCGAGGTATTTAATAAGTTCCTGAAGCAAGATTAAAATCTCTTGTACTTAATGAACCTGCTGCCTCAACTCGAGAAAGGCTTAAAAATAAACGAAGGCAATTAGAGATGTAGTTAAATTTAGCATGCAAAAACAGAAGGCCAAGATTCCTGTTTGTACCACCAGTCCAGCACACAGGATTCAGAATAGCATGGAAGTTCCCAAGAAAATGTTTTTCTAGCATAGGCCACTGTTAGCTGGCACAGAGCCTGTATTTCTGGCCTCCTCTTCATCTTCCCACTTGGTACCATGGAAAGAAAATGAGGGGGGAGGGGGTTTGCTGGCATGGTATGTTATGCTTAGGTTGTTTCGCTGGTTTATGGTCTCCTTGGCTGTAGTCCACAAGCCAGAGAAGCTGAGGCTGCTACTGCCTCTGCCGTGGCTCAGGGTGGCACAGATCTATCCTAAGGATTTGCCTTAATAGGCAAAGCAGAGAATTTGGGCCTTAAATGTCTCCATTATAAACAGCTTCCTTTACACAGGCAGAGTCTGCCTGCTTGCTCTCTGTGTTCTCTGAGTAAAAGATGTTGTGGAAGTGTGTACTTTGGCACTCTTAGGGCACATATTAAAGCAAGTCAGGAACTTTACAGACACACGACCCTACTCAGTAGTTCTGCTCACACAAACAGAGCAGTTAAAAAATGTCATGCAGTAATCCTGCTTTAATAACCTGTTGTGTGCTTCAGTAGGTTTCCCATCCAAATTACTGTATGTATGCTCAGAACCGGGAAGCTCACTTTCTGTACTGAATGCAACAGGAGTACCAAAACGCCATTGAGAACCTTCCATTTAAACTTCCTTATGGAGACCCAGTCTGATAGTATCACAGGGGCTCCCTGTCCCTCCTTTTGTCCATTGCACTTTTCAGCTATGAACAGTCAGGTCTTTACAAAGAAATGACTGCTTTCAGTGATGTTTCTCTGATTAGTTTGAAATGGCCTCAGGAAAAGGTGAAATATTTAATCCTTTATATTCCTTGGCATATCTTGGAAATGATTAAAATGAGTTTAGGCTTATTCCTGAATACACTTATGCATGGTCTTGACAGATGGGAACATTTGTTGCGGTTGCTTAAGGGAAAGGTTAATAGAAGTAAAAAGAATATAGTTTCCAGAATTACATGCATGAACTTGCTGCCCGTAGAGGTCCTAAACACTCCTCCATTCACATTAGCAGAGTGGTTCAGTTTAAACTTGGAGAAGATTTAAAATGTCCATGGGCTAAATTCTATTTCTCATTTAGAAGAGGGTAGGAGCACAGAAAACCATTTCTGTACCTTTTGTCTCTCTGGGTCTTGCTCTTGGAGAGGTCCTGTGTTTGTTGTGAGAGAGAATAGCTACCATAAGTTTGCAATGCATATGAACAAATGCCAGTCATGTTTAGTTATATAGAGAAATACTTTCTGCCATGCATCTCTTTCTTGGAATCGGGATAGAATTCACAAGTCCTGGCCTTACCTCAGGGCTGTGATCAGCAATGCTATTTGTAGATGAAAGGAGGCTGAATCTGTCCATCTGTTTTTTGAAGGGGCTGTACAGGCTTGTCTGACACAGCCATGCTACCATTAAAAAAGCTGTCTAATTTAAACTGTATTCCTAGTTTCTCTCATGCCTTCTTGTTTAACATTGACTTAGGTTGCACTGCAGTTCCAAATCTTAACACACTGGGGGATAAGCTTAGTCACAACTTGTAACCACATTATTACACAAATAGTAATTATGGAAGCATTATTCTTAGTGGCAGGGAATGGAATTCAAGGCTTTATTTGAGATCATGGAGTAGAAGTATCATGCAGTTATTTTTATTTTAAAAACATAGAGCTCTGTCCAGCTCTGCGCCAAGCACCTGGGCTTCCCACAAGCTTCGGTGGACATTGTAAGCACTTAGCAGTGTTCAGAATCTCGAAACCCCTGTATTTACTGCCTTGGAGAATTCACAGGTCTGAGGGGTTATCTGCATGGTGTTTTGCAGCAGAACACAAGATCTCAGAGCCTATATGACAAACTGGACACAATCCATTCCTAAACTGGAAGCTGATAGTTTGAAACGCAAGCCACCTGAGCTCTGGTAAAACTTCCCAATAAAGCCGCTGAGCATAGTTTACACACACACCCCCCTTTTTTTTTTTTCTTCTTGGGGGATTTCCATAGAGTATCATGGGAAATACACGAAAAGAGAAATAGATTAAAGACTAGAAAAAATAAGGTTTTATGCAAGTTGATGAGTATATGGTGAACCTCCTGGAGTATCAAACTACAGCCATTTCAACAGTATTTAAAGCCAGCTAGATTATGTGCCAAATACTTGCCTAATTTTCAGACAGCTGAGGACCAATTCCCTGCTCTATCACAGTATTTCAAGGTGACCACGTACAATTCCCTTCCCTGCCGTGAGTCTGGAAATCATGGCACATTTTATTTGTGAGCCAGTTTGAAATCATTTGAAGAACAATGCTGTGGAATATACAGCTATTTCTTTTTGGGTTTTGGAGGACATGATGCTGTTTCAGGAATGTCAAGAAAGGGAAGAGAGATTAATATTTAAAGTTTCTTGATCATCTTACATTGTCGCTCTTCAGGGTGTTTTACAGGCTTTTGATAATTAATCCAGCTAGACAGGAACGAGGATAAGGAAATATTGTCCTCACTTTACAGTTTGGCAGAGAAATACTCCATCCCTCAGCCAGGACTGAGGCACAAGTTCCTGATTTCCAGTCTTGTGCTCACACGAAATGTGTAAGTAACTAAATGTCTTTTACTTATTTCAGCTGCTTCTCATTAACCAGGAGTATAAACTCCTTAGGGGAGGGACTTTTTGTTACATGTGCTCAGAACACCAGCACAAGGATGCTCTGAATCCTTCTAAGCCTCTCTAAGTGCTACTGTAGTGTAAACACCAATCAGGGAAAAGGCACTTCTCATTTTTAATTATTATGTCTCAGAAAGCAAACAAAATCAAATAGGATTCAATGTTACTTGATTTATATTTTAGTGCAATTTTCAGAGCAGTTCTTTGTTTACCTGAGGATTTGAGCCTTTGTCAGAAAATTTTCTTGCTTCAAACAAATAAAGAAGAAACCGTTCCCACTTCTAACAAATAAAGAAGCTGCTTGTTACCAGTTATTCATGCCAGTTATTTGAATGTTTTTAGCTGCACTCAGACTTGTTGCTAAATGGCCTCAATTTACACAATTTTTCTTGAATGTATTTGCGTGCAAATACCCATTTTCAAACATTTTTGGTTTGTTAACGTACTTCACAATTGTGTGAACGTTACGTGTTCTAATGATCATTAGAATTGTGTTGGAATTAGCCCTTAGTCATCTTAATGCTAGGCTGGTATTTGACGCATGCTCTTAGCGGGATTTAAATACTAATTAGAACATTCTGTGTCCTAATGAAGTAATTCCAGAGCATTTCTAGCAAGAAAGTCATTGTTGCTTTAACTGTACTTGCCTATTAGTGCTGACTGATAGATATTCTTGTTTGATTCATAGTGTTCTGGTCTAGTGAACTCAGACTGACTAGAAAAGATATTGTCCAAAAGAGAGCATTAGCTGGTTGTGTAGGACTCTTTAATAGTAATAATGTTACAGGCCCAGGACAGAGCAAGAGGTCACAGTAAGACACACCAGCATATACAAGAGAGACAGTGTGGGAGGGACAGTGCTGTGTACTCACGTCAGGAGTGCTGGCAGGACAAGTAGAAGGGAGCAGGTTAAGACAGGGAGCACGCTCCCGGGTAGAAGATTCTTCTTATTCAGGATAAAATGTCTGATGCTGTGGAGTTGTCTGCTGCAGATAGCAGAATAAATGTATGCTGAATTTTGGGTCAAAAACATTTTCTGCCTGTGTGATCCTGAGTGATCACACAGTGTCTCTCTGCTAATGTGTTCTATGGGCCAGATCCTTGACTCTTGCCGGAGGGGTTATGCATATCTTTGATAGCACAGATAAGCCGTTAACTCTAGTGAAGCAGTGGAGAAGTCCCTTAATGTAGGCTAACACAGAAGTGGCATAGAACAGTATAATTCACACTACATCTCATCTCTTTGTTGTCTTCATTTGTGTTGAGAGGGATTATGGACAGGATGAAGAGGGATTTTTGCAGAACACTGATGTGTCCTGAGCCAGAGATGTAAACTGATCCTAGCTATCATTAACTGTCTGCCAGTGTTGAGGTGGCCATAAAGCTACTTTAAATTGCACTTGGTGTTGACTATGCTCTGCTGGCAGCAGCATGAAAAGGTATAGAAAGTGAATTTTGCTATCCTTGATTCCTGTGCTGAGCAGAGCTTGTTTCCTTTCTGTGTGTCACATCTGAACTGCACTCCTATATTCAGTAATTTCTGATGACGAGCTGATGTTTTTCTTTGACATTTGCCCTCTTTATGCTCCAGCAGAGATGCTGTCTAGTTTTAGCACACTTCTGCTGCCAGAGATGGAAAAGTAGTTTCTTCTGAATCAGGAGAGATTATATTCTTCGTGCCCAAGACTAAGAATAACTGCCCAGAACAAAAATATAACTTTCAGCAAAGATATTTTCCTTATTATTTTTTTTAACTTAAACTTACATGATATGTAATGCCCTAACTGAATTGGAGCTACAGAGTTCATTGCAAATGCTTCCGTTACGCAGCTCATTGGATTCCTGCAATCTTACTTTGGCAGAGTTATCTGCTTTGGAGGATCATAACTCCTCCATTTTAGCACTCTCAGGTTCAGTTCAGATCAGAAAATTTCAATAACATCTTGCCACCATCATATTTTTCAGATCCATAACCTCAGCATATTTGATACTCAGCCGTTGGTGCTATAGAGAGTGAGTCTAGTACAGAAATGCATTGACAGAAAGACCATTCAGACCATTAACATCAGTTGTACTCTCCTTTTGTTATTAAATGTTGCCTTCCTAATTACAGTATGTTCTGCCAGTTGCATGCAGGAAATGCAGATACTTTCCTCATTCTTATCCATTGCTCCCACTTTGCAATGACAAAGTGGTTCTTTGAATGGTTTCAGGGTTTATTCCACAATTTGATGTGGAATTTCAAATAATCTAACAGATGGCGTTGTCATTATTTTTTTTTGTTCTTCACAGAATGAAACTGAACAAACACTTGACTTTTCCAATGTCTTCATCTAATGCAAGAATTTTTAGAAGCCATGAAAGAGTGTCTTCTGCTTTGCCTTAGATGGACAGAATTGCTAAATGTGTCCTATCTATCTCCTCTCCTACGTTAGCAACATGACTGTGTGGAAAATAGATGTATAACCACATAATCAACATTCTTGCATTTTGTACCGTGAGCTCTGTCTATAATGAAGCATGAACATGCAATGCTATGCTAGAGCTATTTCAGCCTAAGAGTATAGAATTTTCATTAGAGAAATTAGCTAGAGCTGCTAAAGTACCTAGAAATCAGCTCACATTTACAAATGTACAGCAGATGCATCATTTGGCAAAAGATTTTTGCAGTCGGTAATTTGCCATTCATCAGGGATTGCCTCTTAAATCTGTGATCCAAGCTAGGGTGCAGATGACATAGAAGGATAAATTTAGACATGGCTGAAAACAATTATTTTGATTAAGCCTCCAGCCAATGAGCGCGAGATTCTTCCTATTCCCCCCCTTCCCCCTCTCTCACCTCCTTCAGTAAAGGAGGAGGAGACTGTGTGAGTAAAACTTATCTTCATTTTACATGCAGTGGATGTTTTGATTTAGCACTTTCTGTCACAGAGTCTGCCTAACATAGTAGAGAGTGTTTTTTATTGAGTATGATACCTTGCTTCAGTGTTAGCATCAGTTTAGTTAGTATTGAAAAAGGTGCTAGAAGGGAAATACTGAAGTTTTGTTTACCTGCAGAAGAGACCATATCTTCAAAATAAATTGGCTTCTCCTACCATATGTTTCCACTGGGAGAAACCTTCAGACTGAGCGAGCTGATTCTGCTGGGAAATACTGCTTTCTCTGGTCTGTGTGGTGAAATGAGCTTTCCAAATGCATAATGTAGTGTGGTTCCCAAACAGCAGTTGACAGCAATTGCTCTCACTTGCTGACTTCCTTGTTGTACCTATCTGGAAACCAGCAGCAAAGTCTTCACCTGGCCCTCTTGGCTTCTGAGCTGCTACTTGGTCATTCCAGCTTCTAACAGTTTTGATATTTTTTCTCAGTTTTTGGGCAACAGAGCTGTTTGTCCAATTTTGTATGCAGATGTAGTAAAAGCAATACCAACTAGTCTTTTGAAAAACCACCAACACAAGTGTCATTTAACCAATTAGAGCTGTCTGATTAGAAACAAAATTACATTAATCTTGGCTGACAAACTTGTATCTACTAAGCGTCAGCTTGCTGTGATAATAAACATCTCTGCTTTAAAAAAAAAAGGCAGTGAAACGCTTTTTTTTTAATGTGTGCAGATGCCTTCATGTTACAGATTTTTTTTTATGAACAGTAGTTTCATTTGGGGCTGTGCCTCTGTGTGTGTATCTTCAACACCACTTTAGCTGAGGGCTAGAAGATACGGGTAACCTTAAGTTGTCTTACAATTCCTTTTTCTTCATTTCTTTTTTGGTGTGGATTTGGGGGGAGGTTATTCCTCGGCTGCTTAGCGTGGTTAGTGTTTCTGCTGTTGTTACGTTAGTGTGGAGAAAGATGGCCAGAATTTGGGAGTGGAGGGGTGGTTGGAAGATTGAGCTGAAAGGTTGTAAGTTGCAATATTGTAAACTGTAATGGCAAAATAAAATAGCAAGTGCTTTAGAAATAGGAAATTTTATCTTATTTACTGTGGTAATTGTTGGCACTTGACTACAATCAGCTGCAGGCCTGTCTGTGATTGACAGCACAATTGTAGCCAGAGCAACCAAAAATAGCCTAGCATTTTGGTAATTTTAGCCTTTTTAGAATCTAGTACTGTCACAAATAAAAGCCAGTGTAACATGTAGGCAAACTGAACTCTCTTTGTCTGTAGACTAGGGTAAATTAGGCAATGCTGTTGGAAGGCATGCTAAGAAAGCACTGAACGTATCTTACTTCAGCAATTCTTGCCCAGAATTAAATAGGATTAGCTCTCTTTTTTTGATTAGCCTTAATATGTCTGAAATTAGTGAAGTTCTTCTGTGCCTAGATTCTTATTCGGATAAGGAGGCTGGCAGAGGGAGGGGCCAGCATTGATGATAACCTCACTCATTCTCAGAAGAAACCTTAGTAAGTAAAATTCTTAGCTGATCTTGGTCAGAAAAGCTATTGAGGCCTCCCCTGCTACTAGGCCAAGCAAATCTGAAATAGCTGGAAATGTCCTGCTGAAACACTAGTAGATACTGGTTTAATCTGTAGTTCTTGAGTTACCTGCTGTCATTGATCCCCACACCCTTGTTGAGAGAGGAAGAAAGAACCATGATATATGTAGGATATAGAAGAGGTCATCTTTTCTTGAAAGCCTCCAAGTTTCTTTTAAGGCCTCTTCCTCAGAGAGTTACGATGGTAGGGTCAAAGCTCTTATGAATTCTGTTAGCTCCCCAGGACTACAGCAACGTTAGCAATGCAGATCAGCAGCATCAGAAACTTTCACATGACTCTTTTTCCTTTGTTACCAATTTCAATTTTTGTTTGGTACTTGTAGCCACTGCTGTGTCTGTGGTGGATATTTCAGTACCAAAACACTGGATGACATGATATATCTGCTTGTGGCTTTTTATTACTGTATTTTTTTGAAAAACTTTTTATGAAATTGTCTATTTTTAGGACAGGCACGAAAGTCTATCTACATTAACTTGTCAAGTGGATTAGTCATTAAATACCTTTGTGGACACTTTAATTCAGAATTAAAGTGGCTTTAATTGGAGTTAGCTTACTTTGCTTCCAAAGTGAATTCAGTTATATCAAATTAAGGTTAATTCAGTGTAACAGCATGGGCAGACATCCTCATTAAGGGCTACGTGGAGCAACTGAAAACATAACTGCTTAGCTGCCCCTCAACACCCTCCTGCTCCCGTGGTGTTCCACAGCTCAGCTTGCAGAAAAGGGTGCTTGCTAGTCACACACTACGGTAGGTTATTTCAGATTAATTCTGCTCACCTTAGCAGTTTAGTCTGTTAGCTGATCATGTTGACATGTACAGGAAGTGCAGTCATGTTGTATTTTGCTGACTCAGCAGTGGGGAGTTGATGCTCCAGCAAGTAGCTTGGAAACGTTAATTCCATCAACAGCTCCAGGTATTTGCAAAATGAATGTGCGTCCACGCCTGTAGAGTACATGCACTCAGGATGCCTTGCGGAGGTCCTGAGGGTCCTTATTAAAGGATCGTAACTGTTGAGGAGCAATACGTTTATGTATACTGGAGAATCTTTGTGATTTTAAGGACTAGCTTCCTAATTCACAAAAGAACTGTCAGGGACAGCAGATTGAATATAGATGGGAATAGCAAGCCAGCTAACAAATACAGCTGTGGCTACTGCATCTTTGGAAGGACAAAAGACAACCCATAAACTAGAACCCCACAGTTCAAGGTTGTTTCTTAAAGGAGAGGAAATCTGAATCCCAAATAACCAAGTATGAATACTAAAGTAAAGAAAGGAGACAAGTTCACTTAAAAGTAGCATCATCTATGAAATGAGGTATGTTAGATGAAGCAGAAAATGATGAAAGTTTTGACACTTCTATCAGGCTTGTTTTGAAGGCATTTCACTGATTAGAAAAAAAAAACCTCAAAACACTACTGAATCTTCAAGAATACCAACAAAATTTGATCATGCTGTATCCAGCTGTGACCATGTAATCTTCCATTCACCAAGCAGTGTTTGACTAAATGAAGACCCAGGTGACAGCTCTCCAAGAAAAACCAAAGCGCTTAAGGAGGTGTCACTGATATAATGACCTAGCTTTTATGGCTCATGCTTCCTCTTTGATAAATGCTCACTAGGTATTAATTGCCCCTCCTGTGATGGCAATGAATGTAATCATTCATGATGATGAATGCAGTTCCAGTAATCCAAATGACTTCCATTTTCATACTTTTCTTTGACAGGAAGCCTCTTACTTGCCAGATATTGACACGTTGCCTAGACCACAGAGTGGGAGAAATGAGATGCTGCTTATGACTATTTGGCTGTCAAGTTGTGGCCAAGTAGCTGCAGACCAGTGCGGTGGGCAGGTGCCTAACGTGGTGCTGGGAGCAGCCAACATTTACCAGGCCCTTGTGACATGGCTTCTGTCTCTGGTGAGTACATGTAGTGACAGTGCACAAAAGAAGGTTCTGCATAATTAAGGCTCTATTTTGCCCTCCAGTGAATATATAATGATTTTTGAAATCTTCTTTCAACAGCTACAAAACAGTGGCTGAACAAAGGGGAAATTATGTTCTAACTCATCTTAAAGTGAGTAAATAGAAGTCTTCCTGAAGTCAGTGGGAGCTGGATTGTGCCTGTAGTTTACAAAGAACAGGGCACAGAAAGTAAAAAATTGTATATACTTTGTCCTTGGCAAAAAAAAGCACACAGACACGGGTCCATATTTCTTACCACTTGTTCTAATTGAGAATAGAAGCTTTCTGACAGTCAAGAGGGCTATAAACAAGCGGTGGTCTGTTTCATCTTGATTGCCCTTTGGATCACATATTTTTCTCCTCTGAGGAAACCACTTTTCCTCTCACTCTTCCCATTCATCTCATATTACCCTTTTGCCCTAGGGAAAACAGGCAGTGTGTATTTTTCCTCCCCTCTTCACATGTTGGCCTCGTTCTTTTCCCTGGTTGAAGACATTGGCATACCAATACCAATCCATACTCTCAAGGTAGATTTCATGCTGAGCGGACAGCCTGCACAAGGCTTTTAAATCACTTAAACAGTATTAATTGTTAATGATGTTCACACTTCCATTAAAACATTGCTAACATTTTTTAATGTTAGTTCAATGCTAATGAAAATTGCCACTTGAACAGCCCCAGAATCTGAATCTTCCATTTGGAAACTAGTTAGCTCATGACCAGGTGCCGTGTGAGCTTCCTTCCCTTGTGTTATTCCCATTTAAAAAACCTGAGCTCAGCTCTGACTTGTAGCAGCTCTCTCCAAGGCTGAAAGGGTATCTCAGCTTCTAGGGCTCAGTGTCACTCTGCCAAGACTATAGGGTCAAATATTGTGATGGACTTTTGCCCAATAGAAGCTGGGGTAAAATCCACAATTTCTTAAATGGCTCTTGTATAGCAATGAAAAAGTCTGCATTTCTTTAATTAAAGTGGAAAGGTTGAGGCATTTTTAGACCAAATTCTCACCTGGTCATAATCTACATAATTCCACTGGTTCACTGGCTTCCTGGCTTGTGTAAATCAGCATATCTTTATTGATTTCATTGGAGATGATACAGTGATTTCTAGCAGTTGAGAACATGATCCTCCAGGTATGAGCATTCCCCAGTGGCAGAGCTGCTGCAGAATTTCCCATGTGAAACCCATGTTCAAACCAGTCAAGGACTTGGTAGTGCTATTTTCAATGATACAGCTGAGCTATACAACAGTTTGAAAATCCACTCAGGCCCTGTGTTGAGAACGTATTTCTGAAGGCGTTTATCTCCCTGTAAATACTTTTGGTTTATATATGCAGTAAATAGCAGAGCTATTAATCCTTCTGGAGATCATGGTGATGATATAAACCATGAGAAGAAGACTTGGTGATTTCTGTATTCACCAGAAACCTGGGAAGGAATTATAGTCCTGTAATTCAAACTTGCCTGCCTCTTCATCTAGTGTGTGATCTAGTTCGGGCATCTCTGCCTCCCATGGCTGCTATTCCTTTCTCATGGCTTTGATGGTTCCCTGTGTCTGACTTTCCCGTAGCCTTCTGCACTCTTTCACCTGCTACCCAGATTTCAGGATGCTTTGAAGCACTACGGTGCCTTCCCAAATTGTTGTAGGTATCTTTCCTGTCTCTTTTCTACCCTGTAATAAAGTTTCTTGTGCATTCTGTGTGATAAAGAGCATCACGTTTCAGCCTGACTCTGAGCAGCCTGATGAGCCAATGAGTGGTCTGTCCTACTGGAACCCTCTCTCTGGAACCAAACTGGTGTTCATGATGAAACAGGTCCAGTGTACATCTAGGGGCTGGCAGAAGTCACTTTTTACCCTTCTTGTTTTGGATCACATATGTGTTGTCGGAAAATAGAATGTTTGCCTCCCACGCGCATGTGTGCACAGGAAAACCTATCAAAAAGAAATCACCTCTGTCTGACTAAAAGGTGTATTCGCTGGGTAGGGATTGATGGGGGGCTGGCTATTAGTGAGCACTAGTAGGGAAGACAGGCTTATTAAGGAAGCCTGCACTAGCTCCTCAGAATGGCATAATCACTTAGCATTAATTTTTTAACTGAGATTGGATTGATCTCATTATCATTAATAAAGGCAGCACACGGTGCCACTGTGACAAGAACATGCAGTGCAGCATTGACAGGGACTCTGCTCTCGTTTCTTGCGAGACTGGGGAACTAGTGCAAGTTCTTGCATTCAGATAGTGGAACTGGTGGCAGTCAGACCTTGCAAGTCCTCCCTGAGAAAATAAATCCTGTGACTTATCAAAACCTATATGTTATTCCTATTTAATTTGGTCTTTATTGATTTTTCTACTGGCTAAACCACAAATAATCCACTGATCAAGTGAGAGTGCTCCCTGGATTGTTGTACATTATGGGGTTCTACTCCAAAGCAACAGAGCAAGATACAGGGTTATTTTCACTATCAAAATACAGCCATCTAAAAAAGAAATTCTGTTCAAATGGATTTACAGGTGCCTCCTGTGAAAATGAAAGGTGGACCCAAAGCTCCATTTTGTGTGGTAGGGCTGCAGCAGGCCTGGCGAGAGCATGGCTTGGCTCTATATGCATGTCTAATGCCAGCAGATGAGTCTTCAGCCCAGAACAGCACCAAGATCCAGAAGATAAAAGTGAGTAGCAGCATTTACACTTGCTAGTCTTGCACAACTGCTGTAGGCAGTTAGCACAGTTTTTCACTAAGGATCAGGCTTGAATATGCCAGTTCAAGCTCAAATTTCAGCAAACCGGGATAGAGCAGCATAAGTGCTGCTCTAAATCAGAGTGGGGGAACAGCCCAGTACTGTGGGAACTGAAAGACTGCTTACAGCTAATTGCCAACTCAAGCTGTCCTCAGTTATGCTGAACTTAGATTAAATTGAGAAACCAGATGAGAAACCAGCTCTCTATGGCATAGGCTTTTGTCTCTGCTGCTCATTAGCTGTTAATATATTTTTGGTGGCTGTAACCCCACAGTGCAGAAATTTGAGTGGATTCAGAGGAGACATGTCTTTGGCATATATTATGGGTTTTGCTCTGATTTCAACCATGTGAAGGGTGTGGCCCTTGAAAGGGAATATTGTCTCGCTATTTGGCTCCCAGGAGTCAGGGCCCAGAAGCAGAACCTGAGACTCGATTCCCTCAGCTCTGGTAGACTACAGAGTCTGTGCTGTGCAATGAAACACCAAGCTGAAAGGTCTAGAACACGAGCTGGAAACGTAGCACATGTAGGTGGCACAGTGTAACATAGGGCATGATACGAGCTTGTGTCCTGAAAACAGCAAAGCTATGAAATAGCAGCTCTGGGCCCTAGTTTGTTGGTTCTGTCATTTCGCAGAGCTAATATGATACAGTTTGGTACTCTGAGCATCTTGTTCTGCTTTAAATTTTGGAGACAGCTTGTTAGGTGTTATTGCTACTCTTGCCTGGTATAAATACCTATCCGACCTATGCAGTATAGCTGACTCTGTGTGTACCCAGGTATGTATGGGGAGCAGCGATCTTTGTGTACTGAAGACCTCCTGTGGGTCACTTGCTTGAATAACTATCCTGTTACTGAATAGCCTTTGAGGTGCTGGCCCCATGGCCTGTTGAGGCTGACAAGTTTCGGGTGGCTCAAAGCAATGCTTGTGGCTTTAGCAAGCTGGTAGTAGATTTTCTGCTCTAGTTTTGCCTGCTTCACCCCTGGTAATGTTAACAGGAACGTGACAAGAGGTGCTCATTCTTGACACTTCCTCTATGCTGAAAAGACCTCACAGGACCCAAAAGCAGGCAGTCTTAGGGGGGCCCCCAGGTCTCTAAATCACGCCTGCTGAACACTTCACGTGAAGTTTAAATGGAAGAGTAAGTGTAAACAGGTTTGAAGAACGTGCGTAAGCTTCCCCTACTGATCTGCAGCAAGCATTTTTCACTTGCAACTGCCTGCCTATGAGCAGTAAAGATTAAATTTCCCATGATGTATCACAAAGCCTGGAGTACGACAGTGCTCCTGCAAGTAAATGATTAATGCTGGCAACAAATGTCACTATTAAAACACTACCAAAAAAACTCAACCCCAAAACAATAAGCCACCTTTCGGTTAGTGTTTGAGCACCTGTTGGCAGAAGCAGCAGAGCTAATGAGACTAAGCAGTCTGCTAGACTTGACAAGGGCTTAATGTTGACTTCTGTCTAAGGCAACTGAATTCAAGATGGTTGCTCTATGGAGCAAAGAAAAATGGAAGAACAGAGACTGACCTGCCTTCTGTCCACTTGCCTTGTCGCTCTCTGCTTATTTCAGCTGAGGAGTTGGCCAAAGCATCAAAATTATTGAGCACTGAGTATGCTCAAAATATGTATCTGGTGTCATGGAACTGAAAGAACTTTTGAAGCTGTGGGGTCAGGCTGCGCTGAATATTTGGTTGGAGCTGGGAAGGGTTGTGTCACAGGGAGGTGGGGCGAGCCCTGCAGAGTTTCCACTCCACATGTAAATTGTGAATGCTATTCTGCTGCCCCATTTGCAGTTAGTGACCCTGCTGTTGGGTTCAGCTAGTCTGCACAGCAGCAAACATACCAGGCATTTGGATGGTGTTCCTTGAAGCAAGACTATGTGTAACTGAGGTTTCCTCTCATTAGAGGCTTTACTGTATGCCTTTGTGGTAATAATGACTTTTGTCAATTTTGCTTTCCTGAGGCATTTGCAAAGTTGCTGCTCTTTCCCCAGCAGAGATCTAAGCTGATAGGAGCAACAAAAGTCTTTCAGAAATGTCAGCTGCAGCAGAGACAAGGGAAACAACAGCAACTATTCTTATATCCCCATTCCTTCACTTGAGCAGCTTCAACTGTTGTTGGAGAGAAATATGGTAGATTTTACTCTTCACACTTAAGTCTTCAGTCTCTCACTGTAGTGTTAATGTACAGTTTTTTAATGGTTGAATCTGATAACAAAGTTCTGTTGTGGCACTTGCTGGTTCGTGTTCCAGTTGTCTCCTATGGCACAAAGAGAACTACTTATCAGGGCTTCCGTTCAAAATAGGACTGGGTTTCCAGGCATTTTTGTTGCATGTTTGCTATAAGAATGTAGCAAAATCTTAGTTACTTTTTTTGGATTATGTAAAAAAGACATACCAAGTAGTGTAAATGTTAGTCAGAAGCATTATGACAAATTGATATTTTAGTGTTCTTAGCGCGTAGAGTCCAGAGTCCATTTTCAGTGCCAAGGATGGGTATGTACAAGATTATGCAGCATGTTATGTACATGTTTGTGCCTGCTTGATGCTAGGAGGGAAATGCCCGTCTTTCTCTGTGTATCTGTACCCATATCTCATAGTAGCAGCAAAATGACAGTAGTCCATAGATTTTCTTCGGATTACAATATGAATTTGATTTTTACAGCAGCCATTGGATTGCTAGACTAAGCCTAAGGATGTATCTGTATGAACAAGGCAAGGTTTCACTTTCCCCAGCTTGCCCCACTGTAAATTCCGAACCCTGGTGTGACGGAACATGCGGAGTGTGTTTGTCTCGTTGGCTTTGATGTTATTTGATCCTGTGGCTTGTTGTGTGATATAAGGTCACAGCTCTCATGATGGGGTACAGTTCATCACCCAGAGCTGGACCAAGGCAGCCTCATATTTTCATGTTACTATAGGTTGTTGCTGGGGTTTTTTGTTGTTTGATTTTAGGTTGTTGGTTTTTTTTTCCCCAATTGTTATTAACTGGAGCTGAGCTATATTCCAGACCTCTAAGCCATCAACTTAATTTACTGGCCATTTCACTGTCATATGTGTGTCTTTTATTGTTTGTCACATGTTATTTGTCCATCCCAAGGTCTGATGGTTATCCACACAAATATAATAATAGCTTCTCAAGGCAAAAGCTCCTGTTCTGCACAGATCAGTAAGCTTTTTGGCTCGTTCAACTAGGATGGCATCTATTCCTATATGAAGTGGTTCTGCTATGTTTCCTCCCATTTTTGTCAGTTTTTTGGTGTTTGGTTTGTTTTTTTGTTTCTGTCCTCCTTCAAACAACTGATAGAAGCGAGGCGAACTTGAACAACCCTGCATGGTTTTGGTTTCTTGACTAGTTATCAGAACAAATGGTTATACACTCACCTCTTGTAATTCTTGCATGCTGATAGACAAGCTGCAGTTACAAGCATGTCTGATGGGAATTAGATTTGTACAGAGTATGCTTTCTAAGAACCTACTAAGCATTCCCAATTAGGCACACTAGCACTGTGCAGAGCAACGTGGTTCTTGTCTGTACACTTCAATCATTTAACAATTCTGTGGTGACTCAGAAGAGCTTGCAATCTCTGTTGTTCGATTTGGAGCTTTTTTGCAGGCCTTTCCTGCTTGAGCTCTAATTTCCAGGTGTAATGATGGCTGGTGTAGAGAAGATGCTTTGCATAATTGTTGATTCTGTTAATTTCTAATTGGGTCTTACTGAGATCATCGATTTTGTTCTCTGAAAGTTCTGCTAATAAAGAACCAATCTTGAAGAACAAAGAGGCTTAGAGGGGAGGTTAAATGGTGGATAACTGTAATTTAGCAGTGCAGTATTCAATATTAATGTATAAATATTAATATTAGTATCACTCTTAAAAAATCTTGAAATTAATACATCTTTTCATTTTTATTCGTACAAAACCCTTTGCAAATTAATGTTTCATTGTATTGGGTTGTTTTATGGTCCTGTTTATGTCGTTTTCTCCTCCTTTAAGTGTGGTATGTATCTGTTTCAGAGTAATTTGTGGGCTGATGGATGTCACGAGCCAGTTATTTTATACCAGTGTCTTGCAAACAACTGAAGATTGCTTTTAACTCACCAGTCATCATCCATGGTGGAGTTTTATAGCTGAGCAGTCTGAGTGTGTCGAGAGCTGTGGTGGAATGGTGATGTTAATTCCCCCAGCCCCTTCACCAAGGGGCACTTTGAGTGAAGTCTATGTGGAGGCATGTCCCCAAGCCGTGGGGTGAGCCCTTCCACACAGCTGGTGGGTGTAGCTGACTGTTGAAGGCCCAACATCTGCTCTCAAGTCCCGTCTCCTGGGTCAGGAACCCCGACAGTATCAGGACTTTCAATTCCGTCTTTAGACCTGGGAGTAGAGACTTTGTGGGGTGATACCAGGATCATGGGAGGAGTGCGCTTTCTGTGGGTGAGGAGACAAGCTTAGAGCTCTGGTTGCAGGGCTGTGGGGTGTGATGGTTTGGGAGGCTGACGGGTGTTATGCTGGGGGGTTTGGTTCAGAGCAGCTGAAGTGCAGCTGTATGGCAGATGCGTGAGGCTGGGATTGTTGCAGGCAGGGAAAGAGCTGCTACAGGTGCATGGTACAGAACAGAAAGTTCCTGAGGCTGTCATCAACGGTTTTCAACCATTGACTCTTTGCAGACTGGAGAAGATCTACGAGGAACATCTATTTTTCACCAGAAGACTTCTGCATTTCTAGCTTGTACATGGCTTCCGGATGTTATCTGGTGGAGGGCAGAACTGGCCGATCACTTCCAAAACCAGCTGTGTCCACTTCTTCCTGAAATTCCCTCTGTCCTGCTCAGTTTCATCACTGCTGTTAATCCTGATCCTCAGGTACTGTACAGAAATGCTTGGACTTCTGGTAATTTTTTTTCTTATTAGGTCCAGTAATAGCTTTTGTTCTTCCAGTGTTAACAGATATTCTCGTTTACTTTAGCTAAGGATTTAAACAGAGTTTGAAAAGAAATGCTTTGAAGCAGCCTAGATTTCCACTGAAGTGTATGAGATTACAAGGACATAGCACCTCTTAAAATCAAGTGCTTAAAAATCACTTGCCTGCCTGAGATATCTGCAAGAAAGTTCACCTCATGCTGTCTATAAGTAGAATGATAATTAACTTTTCACTTCTGTCAGGTTAGCAAATGCTCCATAATAAATATTCAAGTGAATGAAATGTTACAAGAATTCATTATACTTATTGGGGGAGTTTATTCCTGGAGGGCATTCCGCATTGCTTTTAGGCTTTTAACAGCATATCCTACGTTAGTGTAAATATTTAGACCAGGTTTTCAAAGAAGCACTGAGTATGATCTGATTTCTGTACCTTTTGACAGAATGTTCTGCTTATTTCTTTCCTATGACATCACCAGCCTTTGGACAATCATGTTCTTTTCCCAGTATTTCTCAATCAACAAAAACCTCGAGACACAGTTCCAGGGAATGGTGAAGACTGCAGTTCTGGTTCACTACAAAGTTTAGTTCTGAAAATAATATAGCACGAGAACTTTTCTGCAATTTGGACCAGATTTGGGGGTTTACTATTACTCTGTGGGAATCAATGCCATGAAAGATTAGGGCTTAGCAGTGCACTCAGCAATTTGCCTAAAGGTTTATCCCACTTCTGTGGAGGAAAAGGAGGCTTAATGCTGTTGATTTGCAGTCACTGTGGCTTTCAAGTAGAAGCAAGTGCTATAAAGCAGTCTGACGTACTTGTAAAAGATAAATCTGCTGTACACATTTAAAGCATAAAATAAGGCATCATTTAAAACAGTCAGGGCTTTTATGCAAATCCTTTATTAGGGAAATTATAAATCATTAGAAATTGAACAGCAAGATAGCAGGCACTTTCTGGGGGTGGATCTTTGCCTTGATGCCATAGAAAAACTGGAGTCAATTTAAAAACCTTATTCTTTTCCTCAGTTCAAATGCTCTGTGCCACCCAGGTTCCCAGACCTGAATTACACTGAGACCACTAGGTATCATGGTTTTTTGATAGATGTGTCTTGCTATTCAACAGAAAGGCTGATTTCGCAAAGCAAAGCTCAATGAGCCAGACTCTCAGCAGGCAGCAGCTAACCCTGTTGTCTGCCCTGAAGCTTTACAAAGTGATACCAACTGAGGCTGTTCCCAAGTGTCATTGAAATACAACCAAAACCAAAAAGTGCTCCATAGAAAATTCCATATCATATTCTTTTAACTCCATAGGTTTGAAGATTTTGTACAAGGGCAGTGATCCTCGCTTGCTTTTTATATACTTATGTTTGTTTTGAGGTGGTGTATACAAAACTAAGTAGACCAAAGAACCTGCTACTATGTATTGGAAAAGCATGCAGTCAATACGTATTTTTGCTCCAGGTAGATAAGGCTGAGACAAAAATCCTGACATGCTGATGAAACAAATGGTTAGGAGTGGAGGGAGAGGGAACATCAGGTAAAATTGCTGTCTGCTTGTGTACTGACTAGCTCTGTGTATGATTTTATGAGCAATTGCAATCAGTAATTGTAATAACCTTTAAGCGCATGGTTTTTTAGTGCATGAGCCAATGTCTTGTTTGCAGTCAATTTGTCTGTTGCTTTTTCAGTCTGTTCTGGACCCCAAACAGACTGGTTTTCTCTTGCTGTTTTCCTCTGAGGGTTTTTTATTGATGCTATGCATATGGCCTATGAATCTGCAGTAATTCACTTTTCCTATGAAGAGTAGACTCACAATGCAGTCATTACAACCCCAGGTTAGGTTAGGAGTGATGTAATCCCCATGGAAATTAAATGCAATGTCTGTTGTCAGCAAAAAGAGGATTGCTTCATCTTAACATAAAATAAAGGTACTTTCTCCTGTTAAGCCCTAGGATGCAAGCATTAACCTTAGGGATACAGACAACATATGTAGCCGGTGTTGATGCTTCTTTTCATCCGCCTGTGTGATCCATTAAGGCATACTGGGTTTCTCTTGCTCTCAGTTGTTCTGGACATTTGCCGAAAGGGTGCAGCCCCTAACGCTCGCCATCTTTTTGGTCACCTTCCAGAGCATCTCCTTGAACTCCCAACCTAGACAGGTGCCTGCCATGGGAGAGAAGTCAGGGCACAGCAGTATTGCATGGGTGAGCGTGTCAGTGAGGTTTCAAGCAAGATCCTCCATCCCTAAGTCAAGGTGAATGAGATTTTTTTTTTTTTCTTTCAGTTCCACTAAATTGATTTTGTTGTACCTCCTGGCGATCAGTCACCTACTTGCTGCTCCTTCAGTTAGTTTCCCTGCTGACTGCCAGTGCAATGGTTGCGTTTTCTATTTTGAGGTAGTAGTGCTGATTAAGGGCAGGTCTACACAAAGTTCCTTCCTTGCATTTCACTTCAGCAAATCTCTATTTTTTAATTTTTTTCTTTAAATGCAGTTTTACCTAAGCATAGATAAGAATTCCAGAACCACATCCAGGGAGTTAAATTTGCCCCGATGTTGTAACTCAATGCTGTCAAAAACTTCAAACAGCGCAGACTGAACTAACAGGAAGTTTGATGTATGGGAGTGGACTCGCAGAAAGTACAGCAGTTCTTTAACGTGGTATTTCTGTAACACCAAGTCAGACTTTTGGGATTTCCCTGCTAGAGAGTTGAGGGCAACTGTGTTACCGAGGAGCTCTACATGTATACAGCTACGCACAAACTTTGAAAGTTGCAAACATTTTTTCAAGACTGAAATAACCATGTAGCAGAAGAGCTGTGCCTTGCTGAGAAAATGATAAATTACTGTTTCATGCTGTGGAAAGGTGGGCCCAGATGCATCACTTGTTACTTTGTGCACTTAGGGCACTTAATTTAGACATGTGATTGCCCTAACTGTGGGTAGTCTCTGAAGAGGGAGAGAAAGGCATTTCCACAGGATCTTGTGAATCTGTGTTTTAGCACGAGCTCAACAACAAAACTGTGAGCTTTAGTGTTTGAATGATGTAATGTTTTTTTTGTTTAGTCATCATGGCCTTAGCCCTGCCGAGGGGCTTCAGCATCTTCCACTGCCTTTTACTATAACTTCTTTTAACTTCCATGCTAATGAAAGACTTGCTCCGAGAACTGCCACTTACTACCACATCACCTTTTCACCCTACTGTCTTCAGGCCCTTGGATATGTAGGCATCGCCTTTCACACTTCTCAAATCGTAATAACTGTAATATGCTGTGGTTCAGTGCCGTGTAATGTTGGCAATTACACTGGTTTGATTTTGGGTTATTGCCCCATGTGTTCTCTCTTTCTCCTTTCGTGCTGTGTGAGAAGGAGCAAACCAGCAGCTTTGAGCAGTGCCTAAACTAGACCATGTAATGTTTTGTGGGTAGAGAGCGCAGACTGAGCTGCCTGGAGTGCAACCCAATTTGGTCAGCTGTTAGACCTGATCCACATGTTGCTGTAAGCTCACAGATTTAGTGTATGGCTCAGGGCTGTGCTTTCCTCCTCTGAAGCTTCTGCTGAGCCTTATGCCACAGCTTAAAAAACTTTATTGTTGTGCAGCTGAAATGGGCATTAGGGAGGGATAAACCACCCAGAACAGCATCTGCTTCCACAAACCAGACCCAGCAGGATGTTGAGACAGGTGCCGGCCTCTACAACCAGCAGCTTGATGGTTTGAAATCCAAACTAAAGTTGTAAAACAGGAGGTTCATTAGGACAGGTTCATCCTGCCCTTTGCTTTCCAAATCTTGCTTGTGTCTTGTCTTTATCTGAGTTGGTGCTAAGGGCCAGGTTTCATGTGTCTGGCACCCTAAGTCTGCTATGCACCCTGACAAAGCTGTACCAACAGCTTTAGTGAGAGCATGTCCATTGACTGGTGATTCCACATGGATATGACTTGTCTATGGGTGAGACATTTGTCCTGGGGCCTCATTTATGTGCATTTATAGAAATTAATCTATAGCTGCAGACACAGGATAGCTGCGTGGTTGTATCTTTATGAGGCAGAAGGTAACATCCTGACCCTAGCTGAGCCCTGTTGGAGTTGTCATTGATTTTAGTGGGGCCGGGAGTTCAGGCTGTCATTGGCATTTGTAACTAAAAAACCCTAACCTTTCAAAGGAAAAAGGACTATGATGATGTCTACCACAGCTGGCACAAAGATGAAGGCATAGCTTGGGGAGGAATAAACCATTATGAATTTTCATTCTTCCTAAAATTTGATAGCTCACAATTAAATTGCGGCCATTGGTAATTATTTCAGAAAAGAGCAGCTTAAAAGAACTGTCAAGCCATTAGTATTGTGCGTGATGGGCAGAAAGGGTAGAAGTTATTGTCTCATCCTTTCTCATCTGTGTTTTAAGATATCTCTTTCCTTATCCAGAAAGGGTGCAAGGGAAAGCGAGGTCCATCCTGAAACTGCCTGGAACCAATGGAACCGTACATTTTCAGTGGCAAAGGTCTCAATTAGCCCTTTCTATCCCCAGCCTTTTTGCTGCCTGGGATCTTCCTACAGTTCTTAGATCCTGTAGCCATTTGAAGTGAGCATGCACAGTGCGGAGGGAAGATGTGTAGGAAACAAGTTCAAAGTTGTGTTAATCTGAATTCCACAAGGAATACTTCACTAATGCATGGGGATTCTTGACAGCAGGTAGAAGAGAGAGTATGAGGATAATTCTGCCAATTCAGGGGTGTGATTCGGTGAATCACATCAGACGTGAGCCTTGCCTGTGTGTTAGCATCGAGGCCTTTGCTAGAGTGAGAATAACGCTTTTTCTCTGCTGCCACTGGTGTGGTCAGTGGGGTTGAAAGGGAGAGGTTATATACAGATAGAATTTACAATCTGTCGCTGCAGGTAGTGGAGGATGCAGCATCCTGCTCCAAGGGATTTGGTCTTGTCTCATAGTGATAATGGCTGAACAGATCTTTGCATTGAAATGTACCTTGCCTGTACGATGAGATTGTGGAGTACATAGAAATTCTTCCTGCAGTTTCTGTTTGCCTGTGGTGGCTGGGAAGCAGTCTAGAAGACTCATTGCAACTTAAAAGACTCTCTCAGATCATCTGACAGCAAAAGCTATTTCTTTGTTGTTGGAAACAGGATCAAAATACACTGTAAGCAAGAAGAAGAGTGGTCATATTCCTGTATGACAATTAAAGATTCATGGTTTTGCTGCACGCAGCTCCAGTCTTCTCTACAATCTGCTTATTCTTGTTTCTGCTCAGTATTTTACTACACATTTTTGTTCTGCTGTGGATTTCCTTCCCATAGCTGTCTGGCTTCATCTCACTAATATTGTCTGAAACAAAGCAGTAGCTCTGGGTTTCTTTTTAATGCTTTTTGGAAAAAATGGTGTGTGTTCAGTCCTAGAAATGGTACAGATTGGTCTTTTCCACTGTTTTAAGGTAGCAGAGATCAGAATTTGTCTCCCAAAACAAATAAGAGAAAGGATAATTGACCAAAAAACCCTGCAAATAGGAGGTTATGGATGTGCCCTCCTTTCCTGCTCTTTCTGGTCGTGGCGGTATGGATGGAGAGGATACCAGCGCTGTAAGAAGCCCTGTTTTCTTACAGTGAGGGGTGGGGGAGACAGAGTCATGGAAATGGTTGTGCTTAAATGATTCTGGGTTTTGAAGCCTGTCACAGCATAAGTCAGAGTATCCCTGGGGCCGTTGGCCAACTGTAGGGTACCTGTAGGGTACCTTTCCTCCCTACTGCAATGCCTTTTCAATGAGGTGTGAGATTATTACAGTGCTCTGAGTCTGCAGAGCCTTAGAGAAGAGGAATTTTCAGGTAGGTGTCAAAGGCTGAACTGCCTTTTTGCCATTCTGCGCAGTGCATGGGGAGGGAGTCTCCTCTTTCCCCCGCCAAGAGACAGGTCAGCATTTGGAGATGATGCATCAGCTAGCCTGGGAGAGACTTTCTGAACTGCTGCATTTGCACTGAAGATTTGCTGCTACTGTAATGCTGCTGGAGATACAAGAGGGGAACCAGCCCTGAGGTGAAACCAATACAATTCGCACGCCTGTCCTCACTCTCTTTGTGGAACATTAAAAGTAGGATAAAGATAAATAGTGTCACAATCGCCAAAATTTTTTCAATAAGAATGGGGTCATGCAGCTGCCTTCTGAGGGTCATTCTGCATTATATGTCAAGTAGGGATCGTCTCAATATTCTAACAACTGACGTGGGGCAATTCTTTCCTGCATGAACAGGAAAGTTGCTTTCTTCCTATTTTTCCTGCACATTGCATAGGAAGGCAATGTCAGGAGTTCTCCTCCACTGGCACGTTCTGGCTAGACTGGAAAAAGCAGGCGCTGTTGCACTGCAGGTATCTATGTGTATTTTCTTACCCATGAGGAAACGGATTTTCTAGGAGAACAAAGACTTTTCAAGTTTCATATTCTGTTGCTTTGTGAAATCACATTCAGACTGGCTGCTAGAGAACAGAATCTGACAGATCCCAGTAACAATATTCCACAGGCCTTGATTCCCTGGTAGATGTGGCCAGATCCCTGCTTTGGCGGGGAGGGAGGCCGGCCGTGTGTCCGCGTGCCTGGGATTAGAGCTGATCCACAGCTTACACCATGGTACTCCCTAAAGGTCGGCTTTTTACCTTGAATTTCCCAAGTTGCGTCCTCTGTGTCCTAATTAGGGCTGGATGATTATAATGGAGGTTTCTATGGAAATGCAGGCTGGAGTTGATTTGACCACATTTGTCGCTTCTTTTTTCCTTCTTTCTGAAAGTTCATAGACTTGAGGATTATTCAAGGAACAGCTTGAACCCCAGAAGACTGGGGTTTTGCTGCATCCCCATTTTATAGGCCTTGTCTGTGCTCACTACGTTGTGCCAGTGTTGCATGCAGGTCCTGGCAGCAAACACTGGAAACAGAGAAGATCTTCTGTTTCCTTAAATCAACGTTTTCTTGCTTTTCCTCTGATGATATTTTCCACAGCAGCCTAGAGTTATATCACAAGTGGAGGCTGGTGAATGATGAATTGCAGGACGAAATGGACAAACACATTGAGAGATGTCAAAGCTCTTGGTTTGCTGTAGTTGTGTTGACTGAAACTGACTGAAAAGTGAAATCCCCAGTTCTGCTTTTAGGCAAATATCTCATGAAGCACAGGAAGTAGAGGAAGGTTGCTGAAGCAGAAAGGCAGATGTCAGAGCATTTTTAATATTATTCAAATTAATTTCATTTTCTGGTTGTTGTTTTTTAACATGTAGAATTATATGAAGTACCTATCATTTGCCAAGCAGCACAAAAAAAATCTCTCGGGTGATTACACAATTAAACAGCATTATATTTACCTTGTAATCCAGAACGGACACTTCTTCATGCAGGGCTAGCCCATTTTGTATCCATAATAAAAGTCCTGATGAGACCATGTTGAAATTTAATTCCTTTTTTGTTGTTGTTGTTGAAAAGCTCTGTCCACATGAGATGAGGACAGATTAATGACAGCTGTGAATCAAAGTAGGGTCTTAGTGAAGCTACTCTGATTTGCACCACCTAAATCTATGTCTCAAAAATCACAGTTGTTCTTTTGGAGTTATTTTTGTATATTTTTTTTAATCTACCTGAATGCATCTGTATTTCTGGAGTGCCCCATTGTGGTGTAGCTATGTACATCACTTCTTCCCAAACCAGAACTTGACAAACATGACTTAAAAGCTATATTTGTTCCTGGACTATGACCTTGCTTACCGAACGTGCAGTCACAGCAATTTCTCGTGAGTGACACTTCCTTAAACTTACACTTGTACAAGTTGCTTGCTTGGCTACCCAGAAAATGTAGGAGAAACAAAATAGGATGCTGAGATTGAGAAATGCTAAGCTTCTGTGAAGCTGTGACCTAAATGCCAGAGTCTTTTTGCCTATCCATGAGTATGTGGCACAATAAAAATTACAGATATCTGTCATTTGTGGTGACATGAGCACAGGAGAAATGTCCTATTTTGGTTACAGGCATGTAGAAGTTCATGCAATTCTCTCCCTACCCTTCCATTTGATTAGTTAATTAGAGCATTCCTTTAACAAAGCATTTTTCCACTGGATGCTCAGCGCAGTCATGGAGAATCAAGGTCTCAAGCTGCTCAGCTTGATCCTGCAGTGCCTTTTTCATGCAACTCTTGTTTGTGTCAGTGGGTACTCTGCGTGCTGGAGAGTCTCTGGGTTGGACCCTGGGAGTGTCCAGTCTCTCAGGAAGCAATTTCAGATTCATATTCTTGGGATATCACTTAATTTGAGCTAGTGGTATGGTTGTAAGAAAGCAAATGATAGATTAACAACACTGGACTAGTGAGTTTAATCCACTGATGTGCATCCTTATATGCTGTCTAGCCATAAAATACTATTTTTTCCTAGCCTTTTATTTTGAGGGATCAAGATAACATATAGGTAAGAGTTGTCCTTTGTGCGTTTCAGGCAGTGGAGAAGGTGTTTGCAGTGCCAAACGGATTTTACTGGCAGACAGTTGAAACTGATGAAGAATACTTCCCTGATAGCAGTGACATCGAGGCTTGCAGAGATATAGACACTGAGGTAAAAGGAAAACCAAACAAACCACTCCTTTCTGACTTGTGGGACGATGTGGGAAGCTGAGAGACGATGAAGTGACCTGCAATATTTCAGTCTTGAGGTTTCGTACAAGTACTGATCTTGACGTATTTCTCACTCAGACCTAAATATATCAGCTGAGTATTGTGTGCCATCAGTATTGATGTGCTGATTGCTCTGAGCCACAGGAGATTAAACTATGAAATGTGCGGGTTGAAGAAATTGCTACCAACCAGGTGCAAATCAGTAACTGTAGACAAAATTCTGATAACCCAAAACCGCTTGACTGCAAGCCAATATACAAAACAACATTTGTTAAACTTGCTCTCAGAAACATTAAAATAAAAATTATGAAGCTTCTGGTACTATCTGCCTGACCTACGGTAACTGTGTATGTGTTACATGAGCAAGTAGGAAGTAATTCTACTTGATTTACCCCGGAAGAAAAGATTAAGGTAACTTAAATTAGCTGACATTTACCTCTGTTTAGGAGTGTGTACCAAAATGTGCTAGACCTCCACCCATGTACGGTAACTTGTTTACTATGGTAACTCACCTTTCTTAGCTCTTCTGCAAGACAAAACATAGCATGTTTGACCTGACAGAGTTCAGTTTCCTGTTAGCGTGGATTCAAGGTGATGCAGGTAAATTAAGTTCTTCCTGAACGTGCAGCAAGCCTAACCGGTTGTTAAGGGTGTACCAGGCTTGCTCCTAGAAGATGCTTGAAGTCCATAACTAGGAGCTGAAGATACCTGGCGCTTGGCTGGGTAGACGAAGGGAGAGCCGTGGATGTTGTCTACCTCAACTTCAGCAAGGCTTTCGACACAGTCTCCCGTGATATCCTCCTAGGGAAGCTCAGGAAGTGTGGGCTGGATGAGTGGTCGGTGAAGTGGATTGAGAACTGGCTGAATGGCAGAACTCAGAGGGTTGTCATCAGCGG
>Ga0065711_1028967_pt1 | contig 38254 bp, 22 predicted proteins | sample Hoacrofraction12_FD_59098 | JGI IMG/M metagenome (GOLD analysis project Ga0065711, IMG submission 59098) | Hoatzin crop microbial communities from Cojedes, Venezuela - Epithelial fraction 12 v2 (version 2) | ecosystem: Host-associated > Birds > Digestive system > Esophagus > Crop | place...
GGAAGGGGGGGGGGGGTTTAAAAATGTTTCACTTTTGGATAAAAGGTTTAAGAAAATAGAGGAGCTGCCATGGAAGAGAGGTTAGGTAGAAAATCTAATGGTCTGTCAGCACAGTCTTAATGTAAAACTGACAAAATCATTTTAGCCTTCATATAAATGCTTCCTGTGGACTGGCGTGGTATCTCCAGGGTGTATTTAAAGTTCCCTGTTGCAGCATAGGAGCAATTGTATCCGCTGTATTCAGTTCTGATTGTAGTTGGGAGAGGACCATCCCTGTGAATAGATTTGAATGCAGTATATTTAGGAGGTAGTTTCAGCTGGCAGGATGTACAGAAAAGAAAGCTGTTGCACCACTAGCAGTGTTAGACCAGAGAAGTGAGAAAGATGAACAGGGTTAGTCCCTCTACAGCCATTTCCCGACACCTGAAGACTGAGTTCCTAGAAACAAGGAGGGAGACAAATGTAACTGTGGTAAAAATTATGCGAGTTCGCTGACTCATGCTTTACTTCATGGCCAGTTTCTCCTTCATGGATTACTTGTACATGCTTCTTAGTAGTGTTGGTGCTGTTGATAAGCCAGATAAGAGTAATTACAATAGGCTACTTTTTTATTTTTTTTTTTTAATGGAATGGTCAACACAGGGAATGCTTGTCCCTATAGTTGAATGTTATTCTTGTGGCAGCAGGTGTGCTTTTACCCGTGTCTTTGGGGTCGTTTTCTTACCCCCTAATCAAGCTGACTTAAAATGCCTGTGTTGCACACCCCTCTCAACACAGTATCAAGCAGTGCCAGAAGAACAGGCAGCGCTGCAAGTTTTTCACACCAGCAGGCAGGGTTTTGCAGTAACTCAGTCACAGCATTCTGTTTGACACACAGGAAGCTACTTGGGGAGAAGAGATTTAATTTTGTTTTCTTTTCCTTGTCACTGCACACTCTGTTAATTACTCCTTTTTCTTACACCGTACCATGCCCTCATAGGCAGGGCCCCAGAAATAGCAGGGCCTTGGGCTCACAGTTTTGCTTGCATGGAAGATCTCCTAGGAAGTGGCATTCACTTTTTGAACATGACACATCTTCTGCACCATTTTCCAAAGACTATGCACCATACTGTTGTAGAAGGACTGTGGACCTGGGATGTGCAAGCACTTGAGTGGTTGTGATTGTGAATGATTCCATGTGTTCTGGCAGTGATCTGAACTAATTGAGCCACGGACTGGCTCCGTTGTGTTTCATGCAGGTTTGAGTTTGCCCTCTGGTTTCAGGGGGGAAAATATGCTTTGTGCACTTCTTACCCAAACCGTCAGGTTGTATTACTGTAGGCTGCAAAAGAATTGTCCCGAAGTGCAGGTGGCTGTTGCTTAAGTGGAGTTGGTAAAGCAATGCCATGTGGCTACTTCAAAGAGGCTATCTAGAGGGGTGGGAAAAACTGACACCTTTCACAGAATAATTGTGAATCCCGGGACATCCATGTTCAACTTGTGCTTTTGATGTTGCTCTTCTCTGTGTTCCGCAGAAAAGCGATTCAGTCTTGGTGCACCACTATCACTGTCCTGCCTGCAAAACTGAGTGCCGAGTTTCAGCATCCATGCAGGGACAGGAATGACTCTCACACATTGATGCAATGCACAGTCGGTTCACTTTATTGCTCTGCTTGCGTGGTTATATACATTTTTCATATCTGTACATGCGATCACGCTTATTCAGATAGGCTACAGACATAAATCACGCACTGTTCACGCACCCCATATTCCCTTATGATTGGTAACTATGCACTAACGCCAACAGCAACAGACCACCTCCACGTCCTTGAACACATCTTGTTTTTGCTAACCCACATCATGTGCCCTATCAGAACTTTCTCAATTGCTATTCTTAGATGCCCTTTCCAGCGGCCTGTTCAGTTATGCTAACTGTTCTGCTTAAGCGGCTTAGTCATACTAACTCTCAAGCTACATCAACGCCAACAATTGAGATGTTTTCTCTACCTTGTGTAGATAAATCCCTTCATGTTTGTAGCAAGCTTAGTTGCTACATGGACAGCACGTATTGAAAAATGCTACAAATAGGCAATCAATACAGAATGTGACTTGGCACAGAAGTCACTGGAGATTGTGGCCTGAAGAGTTCCCCAGTCTTTTCACAGTACATTTATTCTGTACTGGTTTTGGCATAAATGCCTTTTCTTTTTTGCATGTCTTCTGAAATTACTGTGTTGTGTGTGATTGCCAGCCTGCAGAACACCCCACACAGTGAGCAGCTCTAAAATGGATGCCAGATAGGAAGGGGAGCATGAATGATCTTGCAGGACACAAACCATTATTTTCCATCACTTCCCATCTTCCCTTGTGTTGGATGCATGGCCATGATCGTATCTCTACCTAACTGTGCTTCAGTTCTTCCACCGTAAACTAGGACTGTACAGTTTCTATAGGGATGATGAGATTTTTTTTCAGTCTTCTTAACTAAGTTGGGGATCTTGTGATTACGAATACATTCCATAGCTTTAAATATAGATATGGGATTTTGCTGTGCTTGTAAGTAGTAGAGCTTTAACTAAGAAAATGAAGAACTGAGTGCAGCATTCCTAAAATGTTTCAGGACATATCAGTGTCCTGATACCAACTTACCTGGCAAAGAATAGAGGCCGAGATCTCCCAGCAAGGAAATGTCCAAAGCTTTCTAAAGTCTGTGGTACAAATTACCTCCAAAAACCTATTTCATGATCAATAGCTAGGGCTTTCAGAATCCTTGTTGCTGGAACTGTTGCTGGAATCTTCCCACCTTTCCTCTGCTGCAGGCTATGGGATCTTGGCTGTGGGAGCTGCTTCCTCAGAGCCCAGTGACTAGAGCAACATCATGTCCTGTGCTGTAACAGAGCATGTATCGATTGTCTGCTGAGTAACAAGAACTAATGATGGGCATTGTGTATTATTCATGTTTCATCAAGTCCATTTGTAAGCTGTATGACATAGCTGGGAGAAGGGTTAACTAGGGACATGAGATACTGCAGAACAGTTCTACAGTCAAACCAGTGTTAGATCTGAAATGTTCTTTATCCTCTTTTCTGGGGAAACTACGTAAATTTCTGGACCCTTTTTAACCCATTCATGGTTTCTTCCCTGACAGTTAGTGAAGTTCAAAGTGGAATGGCAGGTTAAGCTGTGGGCTCAAGTTGCTGTCATGTTCCAGTGCACATTAGCAAGTGGGGGGTACGTTTTTATAAAATTATCAGGGTAGTATTGAGGTCAGGTGCAAAGCTTTAAGCGTTTGGGGTAGTCATCACACAGCAGCTGGTATTTCTGGATGGAATTAACTGCTACATGTTGCTTGGGAAAGGAGTGCAAATCTGGTAACAGAAACAGCAGCTGAGTGATTACTAGTGGCAACAAAGCACCCATGTGTTAGCCTGAGGTTACAGGGCATTTCAGAGTGGTGTAACACAGTGTGTATGAAGCACAGGAATTGATCTCTGAGAATGTCTTAAGGAATACTGATGGTTTAAATACTCCTGAGCTCTTACCCTTTAGGAAGATGGTGCTTTTAATGCTCTGTGGAAAACAGTCCACGTGGTTTTATTATCTGGTCTTTGCAGCACTACGAGATGCTCAAGCTCCTCGGCAGAGTCAGAGAGAATTCTCTGATATAGTAATGTTTTTAGAGTCAAGGAAGGAAGTCATAAAAATGTTCAGAAGTCATTCTGAAGTGAAAAGCTTTGTCTTTTGATAAGTGTGGCAAGGGTTATTACCAACTGATTGGAGAATACTTTTTCTTTGTAGAAAATTTGGTGACTTTTAAGAAGATTCTTCCATTCTGCTTCAGAATAGATTCAACTGATCTCTTCATGGAGAGTAAGAGCTGAAAGATAGAAACATGAACGAGAAATTTTTTCATGGATTACCTGGTACCTCTTTGACTAACTTCCTCTTCTGCGATGCAGGAGACCCAAGCTTCTGTTCCACTGGACTTAGACCAGGAACCTGAAACTGTCACCTGCATAGTGAACAAGTACCCTCAGTGACTACTGGTTCTTTTTCCAGGAAAGGTGTTTTTACTTCTTTTTTTACTATGAAATAATTCTAGACTAATGCTTTTCTCCAAAGAAAATGTTCCCTTTTGCATTTTAACAAACTGGTACATTAGGGTTGAAAGCAGCCTTGCTGGAAAAATTCCTGACAAAAACTCTTGGTACACATCTTGGTGTCTCCTTGTCACTCAGGACAGCTAGTTTCTGTTTCTTGTCACAGCGCTTTCTAGCAAGGTGAACAGTGACGGCTCTTAGCTGGGTCTTCCTGTGAAAATAAGAGTACAGTTTTGTGATAAGTTTAATTTGATTTCACTGGAAAATACTGCTAAAGGGGTTGATCTTGCTTTCCCCCCTTTCCTCTTGGCTTCTTCCCTAATATCTAATCACCTCTTTCACTTCAGGTCTTATGGCTGAAAAAACAGTTTTCAAACCAGTTGGACTTCAGATTGATCCAATGAAGATTGATGAAAGCTGCACCTTCAGGTTGTTTTTTGTGCTCCAGTTGAGTAACACCACCAGCCCTCTCTATAGCAAGGCAGTTCATTCCTCTTCAGAACTGTTGTCTCAGGCTTTTCGTAGGCTCAGCCAGAGCAAAGATGACTGCCTATGCTTGATTTACATGTAAAAGACTATTTCAAAACTTTAGAAGTCAGAGCTCTGTAGCATTCTATTTAATTAATTATAAAGATTGAGTTCAATATAGGCAGCTTGCCCTTATGAAAGGGACCTGCATTCAGTAGTGACTCCTCTAATACTGGACTAGGGGGTTGCATTTTGCCAGGAGTTAGGCTGGGCAGAGTAAAATGCCTCATCTAGGAACTCTCGTGCAGGGTTTATGTAGAAGCTATTTCACTGCCTTTTTTGTGCTGTGTGACAAGTAGGAAACAAAGAAAGGCAGAACCAGAAGATGGCAGTCACAGCTCTGACAGGGACATTAATTGTTGACTGCTTGTTCTGCAGGGAGTCCATCAGTGTCATTGGCAGTGTCTTGCAGAGCAGTTGGAGTGACAGCTTGTCTTGTCCCAGTAGGGTAAATGGTACCTACAGTCTGCTCTGTGGCATGCTTCTGTGTCGCAGGGGATGAACAACAATTAAGTTATTTTTGTGGCCTTTTTACCTTAATCCCTTTTGAAATGGTGTGTACTTAAAAAAACCTGGAGGGGAAATTAGAAATTCAGACATTAAAAATCTTTCAGTGTTCTCTATTATTCAATACAAATTGCAATTCTAAGTGCCAGCAGAAAACTGAGTTTGTTGCTGGTAATTAAATTTTCTCCTGGAGCTTACAGCTGCTGACTGACTGCGTATCTGGATACGTGTTGATGTTCATATTTGAAGACTTTATTTAGTTTCTGGGATTTGGCACTCAGCATATTGACTTGAGAAATGGCAGCAAATAAAGTAGTTCTGGGTCCTACTGAAAAAATGAGACAGTGTAGTTTCAGCAGTGGACTGTGGAAACATTTAGCAAGTGTGAGCTGTGGACATCAGACCGTGTCTATGGCATTGCACTGAGCTGCAGGAGAAGATTGATGTTCTTGGTTTTGCAGTGGAGGGCACTGTCTGCCCAGTGTTTAATGCTTCTAGATATCTGCAGTGCAGCTGAGGACATGCAAATATTTGTAGGTCACTAGAAGTGATAACTGTCTTTTGGAACATGAGGTACACTTTGATTTATTAAGGAGGGAGAAACCTAAAATGTCTTCTTTGAACAGTCTTTCCAAACGAGTGCCCAGAATGATAAAATAGCACTCCTTCTTTGCAGTCACCAAGTCTGGAAATTGTTCTTTATGCTGTAGCTTTAGTTGCAGACGATCAAGGTAATAAAGTCTTAGCACTAAGATAGTGACAGGGACATCTGTTTGGCTTTTGCCAGCTGCAGAATCTCTTTTTACATGCGAGATGAGTGCAGCCTGAGTCTCCTTGGAAGTGTGTATCCTACACTTCCACGCCTAAAAATTGTTGATACATTCTTCTGAATGTTCTGCTTGCTCTGTCTGCTCCTGAGCACTAGATGGTGCTGGTTCTTCCCACCTTGCGCTTGGATGCTTCTTGTCACTTACCGGCATAGGTCTTGAATCACTTGAATGTTAGCTCATCCTCTAAGATTAAATCAGCTACTCTTCGTTGTTCATCGGTGTCTTCTCAAAAGCAAATCAACAAGGAAGAGTTCCCTAACAATGTTACTGCCCAGCCTGTGAAGCTAATACCGTGGTCAGTAGACAGAATATGGTATTGCATGCATCTCTGTACGTTTGCCCTGCCATGAGCATCTTTGTCTGAATCCACAAGGTACAAGGAACTGAATGCTTACAGATGCCAAAATCAACAGTCTTTGAAACCATTCAAGTTCAGATTGTTTTCCCAATTAATTTTAAGATGAAAACAAGTTTTATTTGTTATGGAAAAGCAAAGCACTTTCTATATAGTCGTGAACAGTAATGACTCTGGGGGGAAACTGCTTTAACCTAGATTTCCACTGTTTCAGGTTAACATGCTGACCCAGGGTTTACTGGATATTTTGTGGCATCTGTGTGACTGTTTTCCCCCTCCCCCATTCTGAGCCTGATAAACTTATTTTTCAAAAAATATGTCTTCAGATTTTTCCAGTTTCAATGAATTGGCATTTGCCTCTTCTGTCTGGGTGTGGGGGTGAAGGAGTTTGATCAAACTTCCCACTGCATTGCTACTTAGAGATCTACTGGAAAGATGAAAAGATACTAATTGTCTTTTTCGGAGTAACTACGTTCCAAATTCTTCTGAAATTCTTGTACCTAACTGAAACAATAGTTTTTGTGGCCTGTCCAGACCTTGACAACTTCATTTCACATCAACGGGAAGTATCAATCAGTTATCAGTATTTCTAGGCTTCTTTTATAAAAGGATTTGAGTTGAACAACTATAATTTGAGTAAGTTAATGGAGGCCCTGGTTTCCCTCATGCAGTTATTAGACACTAACAACTCAAATCTTCTACAAGCAAGGCATCTCTGCTTACTGATGCCCTGATCCATGCTTTCCCTGAATACTTGACTGTACTATATCATCCAATATTTCCGAAAAGATAACATGAAAAAAGGGACTGAACTTTACACTCTGAATTCGTGTAACCTTACTTAATTTCAACAGTGTTGTGTTCAGTCCGGTGGTGTATCCCTACACCTTAACCAGTACACTATTGCCTGCTTAAGGTGATGACTCATTGCTGGTGAAGGTCATCAGACTGTATCCAGACTTTCGTACAGAAAGATTATTAGGCTCCACTTCCCGCCCTGAGGGCTATGAGGGTCTCTTATGGTTAAGAACGTTTTTGCTCACCCTATGTTATCAACTTAAAATATCTTGAAGGGCATCTGGAGGTACCTGCAGCCTGTAAATTGCTTTTTGCTTTGTTTTTTTTCACTAGCATGTGTAATGCCCAAGGCTTACTTTTGCATTTGGCAAGCAAAGATCCTGCTTCATAAAATAAACAAGATCTTGCCTTTGTTTCACTAGAAGTGTTTGATTTACTTGAAGTTACTCTGTTTACATCCTCCAGTGCTCTGGGGCCCTGGGCAGTTGAAAGTAGTCCTGGAAACAGGCTGTGACAGCATACATGTTCTGCTATCCTGAAACTGGCATCTCCAGGAGAAGCTCTGCATCTGATCCCTGATCAGTAGCACCTAACTGTCTTGAATGCATGCGCTCTTTCAACAAGAATGGTGGCTTTTACAACTTCAATTGCAAAAGCATGAGGCCTGCTGGGAAAGCAGCATGAGGCTTAAGGAGTTTTGTGAATAGCTTTTTCTGCTAATGCAGATCATTAAGACATGGTCTCTGATTGTTCTTGAACAGTTTTCCTTAACCCATTACATTCCTTGAAGTCAAATATGTCTGCATATCTTTTGTAGGCTGCCCTTTGGGTATAGAAATAAGGCTCTGTAAGATGATGTCTTGTTGTTGCTGGAATGCAGAAGGCATCATTTGATCCCATCAGGTTGGCTGTTTAGTGCGAATTAGGTAAGATTTTGAACTTTTCCTGCTGAGACGTTCCAGAGTAAGCTCTGCTATTGAGTGTTCTGCCTTAAGGATAATATACTAAGACCTAAGGCATGTGTGGTTAGTAGAGGTTTTCTTTAAGCGTTTCTGTGCAAGAACAGCTTTGTTCCATAAAGATACACTTATCTATCTGTCAGTGGGATTGGTTGTATAGTACCTTCTATATATTTCTTCCCAATTTGTCAAAAATCAAGTCTTCAGTGCTGTCTTGCAGCTTGTGTGCTCTGGCGCTGCTCTTGCAGGTTAAGCTTTGTTCAGCCCCAGAAGCAGGTCTGTTCCCATTTGCAGTACGGATGCGTGAATCTTCCACAAGATTTATGTAATGTTTGGGATCACTGAGGCTGAAAAAGTACTGTAGTTTAGTAGGTTAGCACGATGACATAAAATAAAATTAGACACATGATATATGGCAATGTAGTTCATAGCACACAGCAAATTTGAGCAGTAGTAAAAATAAGTATTAGAGGTCAACATCAGCATGAAGCAAGCAAACATTAAGCTAAAAGGAAGGTTACTGCTTTAGATGCCTGTTCCACATATGTTTCACCAGCTCAGTAGTCTTACTGAGGTGAGTTGATCTCCAAGTCTTGTGAGACTGGACCCTTTATTTGAAGTTCATCTGATTTGCCTTGTGCGGTTCGGCGGGTTAATTCTTGTCCCTAGCTGGTCTGGCACGGTCTTGTTAAATTACAAATATAATGCATTTCAGATGAAGTTGCAGGGTTGTATTCATTGTGTGAGCTGGAGACAGTCAGGTTTGCTCACTCTTTTCCTTCAGTGTTCACAGGGACTGCTTTCCTCTTAATTTCTGTACTGCAGCTTTTTAAGGTTCAGCATGTCTGCTGAGTGCATTTTCTTTAGCTCTGATACTAGAAGATACTTGCTGAATTTTGGATGTATGAATGATGATTCTTTGTTCAGGTGGTTAATTTTTTTTAGTGCTCTGTGGATCCTGAACCTGTCAGTGCATGCATGTATCTGCTTGCAGAGTTCTTGCTTTATAATAGCAAGAACAAATAAAACATCTCTTTGTTTCTAAATGTGAATTTTTGTGGACAGGGAGCAGTAACTGAATTTTTTGTGTACCTGCCATGCTCCTGCTGTTGTCATTGGAGAACTGCTGTAACATCTCCAGCATTTAATGACTTTTGGGTAGCCTGACTTCCTACCTGCTTTGAGATGCTGTGGATTTGATTTCTGTAGTGTGTGCAGCAGGTGCAGGCTATGCAGAATGTAGAGGCCCATGCTCTGAAACTGCACCAGTCACATTGCAGTCACTGAAAAGAGTGTAAGACGCAGGATTGATCTCCAAACCAACACAGGATGGCACATAAGTGAAAGAAACTGAAATATTCACTGCCTAGACTGCTCCAGAAGGGAATTCTGACACAATTTTTAAAACCCCTTATCTCCTTATCTGATAGGGAGAGAGGGAACCATCATCCAAAACCACAGTATATACTGACAAACCTGTAAGGCAGCACTGCTGATGCTATTGAGGTACCTGTTGGTGCTGGTAGGGTAACTGCGCAGTATAATATGCTGACTTGAAAATACCAGCTGGAAGTTGTTCTGGGGAGCAAAGGTAAGAAAAATAACACACATTTCCTTTTCACACAGCCCACACATTTCTTTTTCACACAGCCCACACAAGTGTGTGGGGGAAGGGACAGTGAACGTGATAATGTGCTGCTCCTGCATCCACAAGTAAATCTAATTAGGAAACTGCTATCTGGGATTTTTATGAATGTCTTTGAATGATGTGCTAATACAGCTGGCCCACTGTCAAACAGCTGTGAGGGTTCACAGGCAGAACCCATTCTGTGTTTGTCTGAAATGCTTTAGGGATAACTAGCCCGCTATCGGTGAGCAGCAGCTTGCACTAGGCTTTCGGAACTTCATAAGGGCAAGAAGGGAATATGGGGGAAAGATGTATTGCATAGGGCATAATACTTACGATTTATACTTTGTTAAATAAGTCATCATGTATAAAGTAACAGGAACTTAATGTTACTTTGTAAAAGCTTTCTTTAGCCCTCCTATGCTACTTTAAGTATTTCCAAAGTACTGATTTTGTGTGATGATTGGGGGAGGAAGGCTGAGGTGATGAAGTCACTTACATGCTGCTTTTTGATGATTTTCAGGTTCTTATCCTACACACATGCCTGTACTTAGCCTTATCCCTGGGTAGGGTCCTATCAGCTTGGTTGCTCACAAAATATATCCCTGACTGTGCACTTGTTAGATTCTCTTGCATTATGCAGGAACTTAGACTAGATCATCACACAGGACCCTCTTGGACTTGCTGTTTCTGAATGAGTTTTAAAAGATGCAGGTTACCACAGGGAAGCAAATTGGTCTGGCATCTGAATTGTTGAAAATGCGGGCTCTGAAGAACTAGTGTACCATGAAAAACATGAAACAATCAGTACAGTTTAGCTTCCCTGGTGCAGCCAAGAGAAATACTGACATTAATCACATAAAAAATGAAACCTGTGATTTCATTACTTCTGAGTGTCCCTGTAGAGTGGCAAGCTAAGGAATTAATTTTGTATGGTTTAAAATTAATAAATTATAACAATATCAGTCTTTTTCTATCAGTTTCTGTTGTTCAAAGAAATTTATTAACCAAGGGATGGATGTGGAATCTTTGGCATGTCCAGAATGTGTGGGATTTTTTCATGGTACAAGCTCTTCTGACAGATAACATCCTGTAGATGCTTGGATATTGGTTTGTACACATTTCAGGACACTGGAAGAAAGTCCTCTTTTCTGATAGCTTTGTGCTCTGGAGAGAAGTTAATTCCACTGAGTTCGAGTAGCTTGAACAGATCTTGTTGATCTGGCTAAACGTTTTTTTGGCTTAAAGGAGAGGTATCATGACAGTTTTGACTGAGAACTAGTTATTAACCACCGTGACTGACTGTGTTTCACTTTTCTGATGATTTTTTTTTTCTAGGAATAGTTTTGACTCCCTGTGCTACTTACCTAGGTATAGCTTCCATATAGGGCGTGCATGAGTATGCCTAGGTGTGCAGAGGATGTCATGCCGTTTTATATTTTATATTGAACTGCACTAATAGACCTGAGCTATGGCAGTAAAGAACTCAAGTTCTGTGTTTATACTAACGGCAATTGCAATTCCATTGCTTTTATTATTTTAGCAGTCTGTTTCTAAACAGGTGTAAAATACCAGATCTAGAAAAGCAATGTTTATGACTACAAGTGCCTGAAAAAGCTATATTTTGCACCAATGTTTTCAATGTTGTTTTCAAAAAGATTTTAAGAGGACCTCAACATAATGAGTGCTGAGAATATTTACTGAAGTGTGGTTAATCTGTGTTGAGTTTAGTGGTATTACAACTTTATTCTTGTAAGTTTACTTTAAGCTTCACAGCATCTCCACAGTATTCATCACAGCAGCTCTGCGCAAAGGACTGTTGTATAAAACCAGTGAGGCAGCTCGCATCACGACTATGTTCTGTTTAGTGCAGCACATTCTGATAAGCTTAATCTTCCTAATTTTCTTCAAGCACTCTAACTGAAATGGATGCGATTTCTTCCATTGGGAAGACAAAGTTCAGGTCATTTATAATTGTAGAACTCTTCCTTTCAACAGACACTAAATGTTTACTTTATCCAAGTTTGTGCCTTCCATCTCTGTTCTGGCAGGTGTGCAGCCCAGTGCATACACATTCTTTCAAAGTCTGACTTTGAATCTCAGAGGATATAGATGTATTTGTAAGTGCAGGGTTAGGCAGTGTATTCTACATCTATAAACCATTGCCTGTCTAATTGAAGTCCAGTTAAGAAGATGTTGATATCCATGCCTCCACGTAGCACCAAAGATGCTATGTATCATGCTGAACTCATGAAGCGTTGTTGTTAGTTCTGGAGTTTGCTTTAAATCACCAGCTGTCTGACACTCATGAAAACTTGGGGGAGGGGGCAGGAGGAATTTGAGATAAAAAAGAAAAGATCTATGAATTCAGAAGCATAAGGTGTTAAAAGGGAGTGTCTGCGAAGCCATGACGAAAGACTGTTGTTACCAACCGTGTATTATTTGCATTGAAGGACAATTGTACAAACTGTGTTGCTTCCCTGGATTTGGAGTTGTGGATTTTAATAGGAGGATTTATCAGCACACTGGCAGCTTCTGACTGGAGAGGTGAAGAGCTCTGTCTACATTAGGAATGCTATGCTGGTATAATTATATCAAAAGAAAGCCTGTACAGGTATACTGTAGTAACGCGTAGAAAGATTGCTTTTCTTAACACTAATACAGGTGTCTGCGAAGATTAGCAGCCTTCTAGCTATGCTGGTGCGAGAATCCTCCCACTCCACAGAGGTCATAAAGGCTCTGCTTTGAGACCATGTAGTTTGCATAGGAATCAGAGTGTCATGCCTTCTGGGAGAGTTCAGCGGAAGATCATTTCCAGACTAAATTCAGACTAAATTTCCTGTGGTCTGTTTTGAGTGGATAGACCAGAGTTCAGCAGCTTATTTCTGTCCCTGTGTCCTTATAGGTATTGAATATGGATCATCAGTGTCATGTGTGGCTGATACTGCAGAACATGAAAGGACACATCCCACCTTTAGTTAGCTCTGACCCAAACAAAACAGCAGAGAATAGAGAAAGTTAGTGCAAATGGAAATATTGTGGCTATGATCATGCTTGGCAAGAGAAATATTCCCTCTTGAGCCTCTGTTCTGAAGCTGGTGGGGGTCTGTGGAAGGTGTTATAAACATGGCTGTGGATCTGTAGGGTCACTGTCTTACTGAACAAGGAATACATAAGGACTGGGGAGGAGCAGCGAGAGGGAATTCAGTGTCCTCCCCTAGTAGTGCATTGAGGTCACAGCTATTTTCTCTTAGAAAGTTCTAATGCTAACATCACAGGGTTCTGCTTTGGTCTCAGTAACTTTGATGAAAATACAATTGAGCTACACATAAGGAGTTGTTCCTTAACCACCTCCACCAAGGCATCCCAGGCTGTAGGAGTCCAGATATTTTCTATCCATCTCAGACTTTCATGCCACTATCTTATGATTCTGCAATTAGTGAGACAATGTGGATCCTCCTTTCTCTTCTAGAAGCAATGGTTCTTGAAGTTAGTAAGTGTAAAAACTTACATATGTTAATAGTCAGCTGTTGGCTCTTTGTGTACACTGGGATCTGTTAGGAAAGGGTTATTGTGTTTACAGCAGTTTAAAGTGCTCGTGGGGAGGAAGATGCTTTCAGATATTTGCAGCAAAATTGTGTTTCTTATCATCTCTGTGCTTAGCTAATCTTCCCTTTTGGGCTGTAAGTCAGTGTGAACTGTGCAAGAGCAGCTATAGATGCTTGGCCACCAATGAGAAATGGTGTGTGGCATGAGGTAGGAGTTGCTGACGCTAGCCAGTGTCTGTACCTGCTGCTGAAAGAAATGAAAGCACAGCAGTAAGAGCTGTCCTACATTCTCCTTTAATCATGGCACGTACTGCCTTTCTACCAACAAAAATGGAACAGTAAAGATATCATCTTTTCCAGAACCTGGTGCAAGAGATTCATTATAAACAAACTTTGCCCATGGGTAAGTCTGACTGTTCAGGGATTTTTAGTGCTTCCTCAGTACTTCAGTGCCAGAATCTTAAGAGCTTGTTAATGCCCCCGAAGCAAAGACCTGGGGATTTACTCTCTAGCATGGTGTGGCTAAAGGTATATTGGAATTTATTACCAAGCTTTCTTTATTTGTTTGTGCTTGCACCTAAAATTCTTCTGTTTTGAATTTCCTTAGGAAGCTGTGAGATTTTGCTATACAACAGATGGCCCATCCGAATTCATGGGATCCCTTTTTCATTTCAACAAGTGCTTTAGGTTGCAGAGTCATTATCTGAATGGAAGGAATAAGGAAGGTGGGCTTCTGGGAATCTCTTTTAAAATATGGTCAGTGCTATGGAAAAAATGCCAAAATGACAGTGCAAAAATGACTTCAGATGCTGAAATTCTCTAGGAATTACAGTGATTGGAGGGACAAGAGGAAGGAATAGATCTAGTCAAATCAGAATAACTTTTCATAAATACAGTATCTTGTGACTCTCTTTCTGGACTAGAAACTGTTTAATAGGACAAGGTTGTATGTTCTGAAATACTGTTCCTGACCAAAGAGTTAGGTGGCTTTTGATCTTGTGTTTTAAAATGCTTCTTTTTTGTTAAGCCCATAAGCTCTTTCTTAACAGAACTGTGCCCTATTATAAGCCTAGCCTGGCTAATGGGAATGTGTTGTTGTATTGCTTGGGAAAAGGCAATTTGTGAATACAAAACGTGTAATTCCATGCAGTACCTATCTCTCAAACACTTGTCATAGAATCATAGTTTGATTGGAAGGAACCTTTAAAAGGCATCTAGTCCAACTCTCCTGCAATGAGCAGGGACATCTTCAAGTAGATCAGATTGCTCAGAGCCCCGTCCAGCCTGACCTTGGAAGTTTCCAGGGATAGAGCATCTACCACCTCTCTAGGCAATCTGTTCCAGCATTTCACCACACTCACTGTAAAAAAAATTTCTTCCTTTTATCTAGTCTAAACCTACCCTCTTTTAGTTCAAAACCATTACCCCTTGTCCTATCACAACAGGCCTTGCTCAAAAGTTTGTCCCCGTCTTTCTTCTAAGCTCCCTTGAATTACTGAAAGGTTGCAGTAAGGTCTCCCTGAAACCTTCTTGTCTTCAGGCTGAACAACCCCTAGTGACATATCTACATCCAACTCATGTTCTTATGTGCCAATGTCTTCCACGAGGAATAGATGAACTATAAATTGTTCCTTTAAACTGTGAAGGTCTGATTCTTCTCTCTGCAGGTTATTTTTCAGTGTCTTACCACTCTGGAGAACTGAAGTTAGCAGAAACATTTCCTTCACAGTTTATATTAAAAGCATTAGAAATGTGTATTTGGAGGGTCGGGCTTTTTGAGGCAGGGGATGGGAAGGGGATGAGACAGGGTGTTGGAAAGGGAGGATGGCTTAGACTTGTCTGATCTTACAGGAGAGATGTCTTGGAGGAGATAGCATGTCACTTTAGTAATAAACAGTATATCAGAAAACTCAGTCTAGTTTTAGGCTCTTCTAAGAGATGAAGGAGGTCTTCAAGTTACAGTATTTAGAGATATATGAACTAAGACTGACTGTAATGTACTCTTTTACCTGTGTTATTACATTGCCAAAATATTCTTTTTTCTTCCTGAAATCCAACGGCTATTAGGAATTCTCTGGAGACTCAGGGTGTTCCCACTTTGGCGGCCTGACAAGTCACTTCTACTTGAGCTTCATCATGTTTTTTGGTAATCAAGTAAGGTAATAATCCAGGTTGAATCTGACTTCTTATAAAAAAACTCAAACTTCCCATTTTAGAAAGACTCTAACTTTTGAAGAGGAAGTCTATAGCTTACCAGTTCCTTGACTTGTAGATCTTTGAACAATATGGAGAAGCTTATAGCACAAATAACTTGGCAGGTCAGACAAAACAGACTTTTATTGGCTAAACTTGAAAAAGTTAACACATTCTTCTGGATTTTGAACAGGAGTATTAATATAAATTGTCAGCCTTTCACAAGTGCATCTGCTTTGTGCTGACTCCATTCTATATGAAGCATAGCTCACCTTTTTTTTGTATTAGTGATTCAAGGTGTTGCCAACATTTGCATTCTTTAGATCAGTTCATGCCTTTTGGAGGCAGGGATTTGAGGAAAAAAACCCACAAAACTCGGTAATCCTTGCCTTGTGTTTGAAAGATTGAAAAGCAACATTTGCCTAGCTCTAGAGATGCAACTCTGACACATCTGGGAATCACAAAAACTATTTGTCTGCAACAAGGGAATGAAAAATAAATACCTTCAGCCATTAGTGAGCTGTCACGTCTGGAATGAATCATTGAAACAGAGAAGCATATTCCTCTACTCTCTTGCAATTTTTAATATTTTTCCCCCCGACTATACGTGGTTGGCTTAACTAAAACTGAAATCTTTACTTCTGGTTTCCACATCTTCAACCTGGTCCTTAAATAGGAAAGTTCATTATTCGCACATCAGTGTTTTAGCAGCCAACTTTCCTTTTCAGTGGCAGCCAATACGTTATCATATTTCTTAAGAAACGGGAGAGAGTGTAAACTTCAAATCCAGAATTTCAGATGGTGAAGCTGAGAGCTATGGCTGGAGAAAAAAATGTGCAAAGTATATTGGTCATTTGGGAAAACTTAGCACACGCAGTCCGCACCAGCTCATTTCATAGGGACCTGTTAAGTACTTGGTGTTTTGAAAGATTTACTTAATTGCTTAGCACTTGAAATCAAGATTTAGACATTGAAGTCTGGGCTCTTAATTTTGTAAACCTTAGTCTAAAGTTACTATGTGCCATTTAAGGAGACAACGTGCATGGTTAACTAGAGATCTGAAAGGTCAAATTGTTATGAATTACAGAAATCCCACTTTAAGCAGCGCCTGCTGTACAGAACGAGTTATGTATATTAACAGAAACTTGTCTCAAAAGAATCTTACTGCAGATTAAGCAGGTTTTCTTACTGGAAAAGAGCAAGCATATCTACATTTCTTATTGTAGGAGTAGGCTAAGGCCTACTTGGAGTTTTCAGAGTGTGTAAACATAATTACATTTATATTAAATATTAAAAAAATTTACAAAATCTCAGTTTGTTTGACTCAGGTTTGGCTATCTCTGTGATTGTCTGGTGTTGAGCCTTCAAACTCTTCAGGAGCCGAGTTTGTATTTGTATCAGACAACCAACATGTTAGGGTCTAGGCTGAGAGTTTCTAGGGTTGCCTTCATATTTAGGCAAAAGATCTGGGTGGCAGTTCTGCACTCTTACCTGCGTTAGCTGACTTCTGAGATGATCTGCCTGGGCCTGACTGCATTCAAAAAAGAAACTAAATTATGCTTAGCCATTAAAGAATTTTGAATTTCCATGGAATGACAGACCTGGCTTCTGCATCTCCTGCCACCTATCTCTCAATGCCTTTTTTTTTTTCCTTCCTTCACCATGTGGCACACCCCTCACCCCTGCCCTCTCACCGGTATCTGGTTTGTATGGATGTACTCTGCTAGCTGCTTCTGTCTGGCAGTATTTGGACTGCCACAGTGTTTGACAACAGGCATGTATTGGCTTAAGTTTTAAGACACAAAATGTGTGCCCTTTAAAGCCAAAATGCCGAATGAAGTGCACTGAAGGTATGTCCAGCATGTATGTCCTAGCTTATGTTGCTGATACGGATTTTTGAGGTCGTAAAAGGTTTTGTGAAAGTGATAGTGGTTATAGTATTTTAGTTTACTAGAGATTAGGTCTCTGTACTTAATCTCATACATCTAATTGGTGAGATTTTCCCAATATTCTTACTCCCACTTCTTTGGTGGAATTGTCAATGAACAACTCTTTAGCTACAGAGAGATTATTTTTTTTCCAGGGCTTTGTGTTTCCTGAGTATACTCCTAAGTCTTTCACTCTCAAAACTGACACATATATCAAAATCACCAATACAGTGAAGACTTCTTTTAAATAAATCATTCTTTTTTTTAATGAACCAATGTTGAAGAACTGCTTTGTTTTGGATGAAATTTTTATTTTTCTGTGAAACTGAAAGAGTGGATGGTTCATGAATATGCACACTTTGAATGGCTTTCTGAAAGTGGTCAATATTAGCTTGTTTTATTGTGGAACTTTACTGTAATTATTATTGCCATCGAGAGCAAAAGTTAGGGAAGGACTAAGTGTTCTTTAACTCCATTTTATGTAGTGATGCTTTCAGATAGTGTCACGTCCATGTGGTAAGGACATTAAAGGCTTTGCCTCCCTCTTGCGATGAATGCATCTGAAGTGTATTCTCTTAAGTACATGGTGATGGTTATTGCGGTAAATAAATCTCAGCTATTTTCATTCGGGACCATTTAGTTACCTTGTGTAATGTAACATAATCAAAAGGGAAGACAAAATTTTTGTCAGTTTTCCAAATATTTTGTGAAAATAAAGGGAGTTTGGAATTCTAATGTTTAAATAAATGAAATGCAAAAATTAATTACACGCTTTACTGAAGCTGTCAGCTTGATTGTTTAAAAGAAGCGTGTGTGTTTAACCCTACAGCAGCCTCTATGTGTCAATGTGAGGTGATGTACTAAATGCACACTAGATGTAGTCCTAAAACTTCTTAAATGCTCAAATTTCAGCAACGCTTAGGTAGTCTGTGGAGGTCCTCTGACATGTAGCATCTAGTAACAATCCCCATGGAGCTGGCTTGGCTGAAAGGTTGGAACAGCTGGAGAGTGGGGTTCTTTCGCTTTATGTACCACTGATCTGACAGTGTCATTAGTAAACACTTTGTGTTAGTTTTCCAGAACTTGGAAATCTTACCCCTGCCAGGCAGCTTTCTGGAGTTTGCTTTGTGTGAAATGCAGAAGTGTTGCCAGGGGAGCGTCCAGCCACTTGAAGCAGGTGGTTTCTGTGCCTCTTCTCTGAGATCAGAACACCTTCTAGCCGAGAAGAAAGAGAAGTATCTGCTGTTTTACATAGAGAAGGTAGCGCTTTGCACAGGAGATGGATTTCAAAGCAGCTGTTAGCATTGTTTGACAAATTTAGAGGCTCATCAAAACAATTTAGTTCTCATGCCTCTCTCCAAGAGGAGAGAATTGGTACCAGCAAAGCCAGAATACTGGATTTCCTTCAGCTCTCCTGCAAGAATACCTTCACTTTCTTCTAGCATGTTTGGTGGTGATGGGAAAGTTTTCCTGCCCTGTCCGTCTTCCATCCTGTGTGGGATTTGGTTTTCTTTTGGTGTGTTCTTTTGTGCTAACTAATGAATGCTCATAATCTGGGATGACTCAAGTGTACAGTAACAGCTGAATACTCTGCAGGAGGACCTCTCTGTAGCATATAGTTGTAGGTTCATTTTTTAGATGATGGGAGACCCAGTAGGCATCTATCCTTTGTTTTATTCAGTTTCTATCATGAAAGTCCAGTCTGAAGAACTGGTTTGATCTCAAGAGGCTGGGATATGTATGGGAACAGGTCCTGCAGATTCTTATCAGGTCTCAGGTTCAGGCTGTTTCTGGTATTTGAACTATATTTAAAGATACAGCTCCTTTGTTACCACCCCCACCCCCCAAACTTCTCTGTGTGTATCTCTCTACCCCACCTGCATTCTGATCTATTTTGTGCATTGCACACTGCTGTCAAAGAGCATTCTCTTCTGCCATGCCAAACCTGCAAAAGACTTTATCATTTGGTCTCTTGCTTGTGACATCTAACTCTTAACATTTGTTCCAAGCTTTGCAAAGGCACCCCATTTGCCTGTGAGTTGCTGTATAAAACAAAGCTATGTGACTGCTGCAATGCTTAGGGCATTGCTGCTTCTGGGCAATGGGTCTTCAATAAGCAGGGTCCCTGCTGGTTGAAGTGCTGAGGGGTTTAGAAAACAAACACTGAATGATCAGAGAACCAGCAAACATCTGTTCCCGGGAAGTTGTTCTTTCCTTACCCCAAAATAAAACTCTTATCTTGTCTTTGTGGCTAGTGATTTAGTTAGGTTAATGCAATTAAAAGTAAGTGTTTAAACAAGCCTTCTGAATATTGCTAGAGCAGTGCTGACCTTTGCAAGAATGCAAGGTCCCTGTAACTCTCGGTACTTACAATCTCTGCAGAGACTCCCAGATACACGGTCAAGTGTTTACTCTTGGGGCTGGGGGAGCATATGATATGACACTGTCCTGTGCTGACATAATTTTGCAAGAGGTGAAATGGCCTCGCTAGTATCTTTCTATGCATGCTGAAGGTTTACTTTTCGTGTCTGCTGCCCTCCGGCCATCTGAGAGCAAGCATGTGCCATTCTCATGAAGCAGCTTCTGGCGGCTCTGGGCCCTTCAGAGGGGCCAGTATAATTAATGAGCCGGTGAAGTTTAACAGGCAAAGAGAGCTGTGAGGCGCTGAGGTCTGCCCCAAGGCCGGCTAGAAGTACGGACGGCAAAGGCGGGGAGCCCCAGGGCAGCAGTCTGCAGCTGCCCCCTGCGTAGCCCGTCGGGAGCCCGGGCCCGGCAGCCCCCGCTGCCCGGGATGCGGGAGGCGGCCCCGCCCGGCGGGCAGCGGACTCGCCGGGGCTGCGAGGGACGCTCTTCCCTGCCATGGGGCTGTGCTGCTGCAAAGGCTGCGGCGAGGAGCCCGGAGGTAACGCGCTGCCCCGCCAAATGTGCAGGGAAACTGAGGCGGCGGCCCCGCTCCTTCCCCCGGTGCCTCCCGTCCCCGCGGCGCGGCTCCGGCCGGGGGACGGCTGCTGGGGCCGGGGGGCGGAACCGCCTGCTGCTTGGACGGGACGGAGCGGGACGGGCAGTGAGGCCGCTTGAACCTGCCTTCGGTGCTCGGTGTCCGGCCCTGCGGAAGGTGCCGTCGCTTCTTTCGTGGTTCGTTTGAAAACAAAGCAAAAACGAGCCCTCAAAACTATCTCTGGGTGTGATCGTAAAACGCAGTTCATTGTTTCTTCTTTTTCTCCAGTAACAGGTGAAGTTTGGAGGGCGAGGGAGTGGTTGTTTTTTTTTGTTTTTCTGAAAGGTTGTTAAAGTTGCAGTAGGATTAGCTGATAGAGTCGTTCCTCGTCTGTTCCATGTCCTGGGCGACTCGAATGCTTCCTGAAGGGTCGAGCTCCTGGCAGTCTAGAAGAGGCTGGATCTGACCCATGTAAGGCTGCTGTAATTCTCCTGTCTCCATATGGATTGTCAGTTATTCCCAAGGTGGCTCCTGCACGGGTTTACCTGTTGGGAGCAGCCCTCGGCGTCCTGTTTGCTTTGGGGAAACTTTGTCGTTTGGATTCAGGAGGCCTAAGACCAGGTAACATGTTAGCAATGTTTGTGTGGAATGGCACTGAGGAAAACAGTGGGGCAACGGAGTTTCGCTGTACCTTCTACCACAGAATAACAGGTAGGGAGAGACCTCCAGGGAACACCAATCCCAAAGACAAGTGTAGCTTTTCTTGGTAGAAAGTGATTTCGTTTAAGAACAGCATTCAAAAACATTAATGTGCCTGCAGTTTGTAAAATGAACTCTGACACTTTTTAAATTTTGACAGAAGAAAATAATTTTTGGTAATCAAGAATCCTCTGAAGATGGAGTCCTGAGAAAACAGGACAAAAATTAAGTTATTTCTTGTGCAGAACTTTGGAAAACTCAAAGTTCACCCTTAAAGTGAACTACACTTAAAGTATATTATAAAAATTATAGCAAGTTAGCACATGCATTTGGTTTTGAGACAAAGGCAAAATAAACATATTGGTGGAAATCTGGTGAATATGAGGCAGCACAGTTGTATCAGGGCCAAGTTTATCAATATACCTAAGCTTCGTGCAGTTAAAGAATGCAATATAAAAATAAAGCTATACGAAAAGCGCACTGATCTGAGGTAATATCAATAACAGTTATATTAGAAAGAGGGATGAACACTAAATGAATTTTCCATTTCAGGAGAGATGTCAGGAGTGGGGAAGGTCAGGTAAAGGTGTATCTAGTATTTCAGTCACTTCTTGAGTTGATTATGCCCAGATTCTCAGAGTGGCACCTGATGCAGGTATCTTTCTTGTCCTTCTAGAGACAGGCTCAGGAAAATACTCCTGAATTTTGAAATGGTTTGAGGCTTACATTGGGGGTTATCAAAAAACATTTGTCCTAGGTCCTGGCATAAATCCAGTCACCTCATTCACTGAAGTGAAATTGTATTTATCTTCTTCGGCAGAGCTTCTACAAACAGTGAGTACTTCAGCTAGCGTATTGTGTTCAGGCTTGAAAGAACAAAGTCTGACTCTGTGAGCTTTGCACATTTGGATAAGCCTGCTACTGTTGGTGAAGCCACACTATCCTCTGAGGATTGGTATGTTTGAGGTGGATGTTTGTTAAGCTGTACTCTCTCTTTAGAGCCATGCGGCCATTAAATCTCCTAAAATCTGAGTGGGTAATACTAACAAAATACCCTTCTTTCAAGGGCAGCCCATTAAGGCCCTGCCATGATTTCTGTGTTGTTTTGAAAATGTATTTTTAATTCAGTCCTGTGCAATAGTATAAATCTTCTTTAAAAATCTTTTTTCATGAAGGTCGTGTGCCTTCATCTACATGAAACAGTAAATCTCAAGTTTAATACAACATTGCTGTTGGTTGTCTGTGTCCTGTCTTGGTGGTCAGTCACTGTGGGGGAAGGCCTGAAGTGCCAAGCTGTGATTTGTACTCTTAACTGGGACCAAATTCGACTTTGTATGATGCTGCCGAAACTTGTTTGTTCCTTGGCGTTTGACATAAGCCACTTCAAAGCAGTAAGTTTATTTTCCAGTGCTTTACAAATACTCCTAGATTTATAAAACATGTAGAGAAGCCACTGATTGGGATTGCCCATGCTGCTTTCACATCCTTTTATTCCTATGGCCTCAGTGGAAGCGTTTTTGCTCATTTGCTCCTGTGGCATGATTTTAGAATAGTCATTGTATGTGGCTTCAGAGAATGGTGTAGGTTACTGTTGCACTGGCCTTCTGACCATGAGCTTCAACTAGTCCTGCTCTGCTGTGAGAATACTTTTGGCAGATGTGGGAGGAGATGTGTGGCTGGGGACCGAGGTACTGATAACAATATGTTTTGTGTTATTGCATTTTCCCTATCAGCTTTTTGTCTTGATAGGCTTTTAGCTCATCAGGCATAGATAGGGCTAACTGATGAGTAGATCCTGATTTCTTAGAACTGACAGGCTGAAGTGTTAGTCTCCCTGAATGCATCTGGTTATCTGCAGCTAACAGAGACAAGCTTAATAAGGGGGTGGGAGTTTAGGAACATTTGCTTTTTTTTAAGGCCAAAATGGAGCTGGAGTGCTATCACACCCACCCAACCACCCACTTCTGTCCCTGTAGCAGAATTATCCTACTTGCTTGAAAGGACCAGATTCCTGGCCAGGAATATTGAATTGTCCCTTTACCTTCTCCTTTAGATTCAGTGACTTACTGTGTGCTGAAATCAGAAGATGGGAGAAGGACATGATTACTGGTAGGAGTTGGAATGGAACTAGAAACAAAGTCATCTTTCCACCTCACCCATAGTACTGTCAGCTCCTACTAGCCTGGACCACACTGGAATCTGAAGCTGGTGGGAGAGTGTTTTCCATGTGCTATGGTTGATTACTCTGCATTTTCCTGTTTCCTGAGGTTGCTTGTTTTGGTGTGATTGTATTTCATCAGGTGATCAAAAAGAAATCTTGCACTGTATTGCAAGTGAATGCTTCTTTTACTTTCTTTAACCTGGTCATCAACTTGGACTGCGCAGTTTAGCTCTGCTAGGGACACCCACACTGTGGTAAAGAGCGACTTGAACGCCAGTAGATTCAAAATTGGGCCAAATGCGAAGGATGAAAGAGAACTCAAGTTTTCAGCCAAACAGTATTTGCCCTTTCAGTCTTGTCTGATGCCAGCTGCCCAGGCATGCTTTCTGCTATGATTTTGTGTTTAACAAGCTGCAAAGTGTGTAGGGCTTGTAAGACAGGGAATGCTGGGAAAATGGGGCTTATCTGTGATATGAAAGCTAGCTAGGTTTTTTGATGATGGTTGTGCTTTGTGTAAAAGGAATAGAAAGAGAAGTCTTGAAAAAGGCAGCTGCATCTGTTGGATGACCTTAGTACCTTCCACTGTAGGAACAAAAAGGGTAAGACTTTAAGAGAAGACCATATTTCAGAAGTCCATCATTCATAATGCATATAAAATTTATTCAGTATCTTCCAGTCTGTGATAATGGAACACTACAGAAATGTGGTCTTAGAGTTCATGATACTACCTCAGAGTTAAGGAACGAATTTTCCTGCTTAAAAAAAAGATTAAATTGTTTCTTCTGTCTACCTATGTTTCTGGATTCTTTCTCAGCCTCCATAGTAACTATAAAGATACCTTGTAACGGAAGACCAGCATGGGTTCTCACTAGGAATAATGAGTAGGTTTTGACCGTAATGGTATATACTTGACTCTCCCACAGACAGTTTTCTAGACTGTGCAGTCATGTGAAGCACACAGTAGCACACAGTTACAGTATTTTAGAGTTATGCAGTCCCCAGATTAAAAAGTATGTGTATAAATAAGCTTGTGCAATTATTATTTTGCATACTTTCTTTCCGATGAGAAACAGTTCTTTGTGTGGTGGCACATAAGCTCTGTGAGAACAGCCTGTGCTGGGTGGGAAAGCATATAAAGTTAGTATGTGGGAATGTATATGAAGTTAGTATATGAACCCATTCCTCACTTCGGTGAGTTGATCAGTTTACATCATAACTATAGTAGCAAAAAGGACTTGGGAGTCTTAGAAAAATTCTGCATCCTTTTCAAAAATCCAAGATGCAACAAAGGACGTAAAGGAGGAATCCACCGTCTCTTCCAGAATATGGGGAAAAGTGAATTTGGATCTCTGTTAGCACAGTGGAGGATGTCACCTGCAGCAGTCTCCAAATGGTGTTGGACGCAAATGTGCTTCCTCTTCCTTTTTCCATACACCTATAGCTAATAAGGATGACATGTGGAGGGTGTATCTTGGGGCCAGGAAAGACTTTTCTTTGGGGTTTTTTTGCTGAAATTAAAAAATTAACTGGAAACTTGAAAAACTAAGGGATTTGTTTTGAGAAGAAATATTATAGTGAAGTCATCTGGTCAATTATTACTCATCTATAAAATTTTTCTGTGACTGCTTCTGTCAATGAAAGGAAACACTAACATTTGACCTAATGCAGCCAAGCTGTTGCTGTCGTAGTTGATGGAAAAGTACTGTTAACATTTATGGTCTTTACTACTTATGCTTCAAAGACGAAAAAAAAAATTAACTGATAGTGTTTCAAAGGCTTGATTATATATTTGGTCTTTGTCTGATTAGCAGTCTAATTTTTTTGACTCATCATGGAAGTTATTGGCTGGTTGCTAAGCAGAACTACTTGCAATTCTTTTGTTGAAACAGTTCCTTAGAAAGACTTTTTAATCAAAAGTTGTATTTCTACAGCTTTTGGTTGCAGTAACTCACAAACATAAGTTTCAATTACAAAAAAATTTGTTTCTTGCCATGAAACTAATGCTTTGCACCCAAAAGTGTTGAGTACTTCTAGTTGTCATTGTTACCCAAGGAAGTAAATGTTATTTTGTGTGATGCTGGACCTTGTCCTCCAAAGACGAGCACGTGACGTATAAACTGGAGTGGGATACAACCTTACAGGAAGGAAAGGTGGGGCCAAAACCAGAAATGGGGCTGCTGAGATTCAGCCACAGCAGTGAATCACTGCTTGTACGTGAAGGGTAGCTGTACAGAGGCTTTTACTGTATAACAGCTACATCAGTTGAGAAGCTTAAGCAGTTGTCTCCTCTGTGAACAGCCTCCGTGCCCCTTCAATGAACTGTCTTTTATAGGTTAAACTGCCTGCTGCATTTAATCTGTACACAACTGAAGCTAACACCTGAAGATTTGATAACATCTGCTGCATACACAACCTCAGGCTTGTGTTTACTGTCAATAGAGTCTTGTTACTTGTTGATCTAATTTCAAGGTCTCCTAGTGAGAAAGCTTATAAAGGCAGCATGGACCCCTGCAATGACATTGCTTCTGCTCTCTGTTACCACATCACTCGTAACACGAAAGCTTCCTAAACTGCATGAAATGGGATGTGCTCTCTCTCCTCCAACTCATTTTATATGCTCTGCTCTCTTTTTTCCTAAATACAGTGTCCATCTATACACAAGGACTTTCAGCCTGTCATTCTCCCACAGATAGAACTTGCATTCGTTATTCTTGGGACTTGATGAAGTGTACCAACCAGCTGTAGTGTAGTTAAACGTGCTGTGGGAAAGGCTTCTTGGTGCTAACATAACTATTTCTTTACCAAGGGGTTAATTTTATGAAAACATTGACTTCAAAAGTGAAAAGAAATTATACAGGTCTGTACCTAGAGAATACTTAGTTATTCTCCATACTTGACCAAGGATTTATGAGCCTTTCTGACCTCATCTAGTTTTAATCTAGAATATCTCATACAGAGGTCTCTGTGAGTGGCTTTGCAAGAGTTGAAGTGAAAAAAAAAAACAACAAACAACTGTAATAGGCAAACAGAGGCACAGAGAAATAAAGTAACTTGTTCAAGAAGCCAGCTGAAGGCTTGGTACATGCAGGATTCAGACTGCTAGACAGATATCTTTTCCTGCAGGCCATCCTGTTAATGGTTATTGTAGAAACACCAGCTGCCCAGATACTCTTTGGATGCTGTTTGGTATTTAATGCCTCCTAGTATGCTGAGCTTAGAGGTTCTCTGGCTGATGCACCTTTATCTACTATTAGTTTGCTCAAGCTTCTCTGTGAAATTTTGGCATTGAAATACAGTTCAGTGTGTGAAGCACTGGTAGAAAGTGTTCTTATTCTTCAAATCCCACCCCAGCTAACCAGATCCACTGATTAATTTCCATGTGTAGAAGCAACCTTTTAGGTTATTTGGGTTTGTTTGACAGTCTGAGCTATACCATTTTGAGAGCTTATGCTTACAGCGTGTCACAGCTACAGCAGCAATTGAGATTTCATGGAATACTGACTTTTTTCATAATTGTGGCCTTTACCTAAACATCCACAAAAGTTCAGGAGTGCCTTATCGTATGCAAGCAGTTGTCACCTAGCCTGTAAGTGTGAAAATGATTTTCAAGGACTTTTTGTTTTGAATTTGGAATTTGGAGTTGTGTCGTCATTTAACCTGGTAGCCGGCAACTAGGACCTGACAGCCGCTCGGTCACCCCTCCCCTTCCCCCCCAGTGAGATGGGGAGGAGAAATGGACAAAAGGAAGTTGAGATAAAGGCAGTTTAGTAAGACAACAAAGTAGATACTACTAATGAATATGCAAAACATACTATATACCATACAATCTTTATCGCCACCTGACAAGCAATTCGCTGCCAGTCCCTGAGCAGCGATCGCAGAGCCCTGAAATCATGAATTTTGTGAAATTCCCAAAAAAGTTTGAACTGCTGGACAAGAGGATTAGAACTCATGAAAATGTGAAGAGCTGATAGCTTCCTGTCTGATGGCCGGCCCCCATTCATAAACTGAGCATGATATCTATGGTATGGAATGTTTCCACTGGCCAGCCTGGGCTGGCTGCCTGGCTGTGCTCCCTCCCAGCTCCTGCACACCTGCTCATTAGCTGAATATGGGAGGCTGGCAAAAGTCCTTGACTTCATAGCAACAACTGAATACATTTGTGTTATCAACTTTCTTCTCATACCAAATCCAAACCACAGCAGCTACTGAGAAGAAAATTAACTCTATCCCAACTGACACCAGGACAGGTTGTTATACTTACAGAGATATACAGTATGCTAGGTTTGGATGTGTTTTACTGGACTTGCTGGCTAAAACTTTTGAAAGAAATTCTTAGAACACTGGCTGTGTTGGTAGCTGCATCTTTTGTGGTATTACATGCATTTATACTTTTTATTTCTTGAGGGCCAACATGCAACAGCGGAGGCCACAGACCAAGTGAAAGGTAGTGGTTGATATCAATATTAAAGAAAACAAGGTGGGGGGAAATATGAGGACTAAATATTGGTATGGAAATATGGGCTGTAGAATTAATTCAAGATGTAATCTTACCCAGCTCTTGTGCTCAGACCAAATTACATGCATGTAGACCATCTCAGACAGACGACATACAGCAGGATATAGAACTTCTAATGAAAGATTACACAAAACAAAGAAGTTTTCTCTTGAGCTTCTTCAGGCAGCACTAATAGCAGAAACTGTCTCCTAAAGCCTATGTGAATGTTTTGTTAAGATTTATTTCTCAGTGACAACTGTTAACTTACTATGAGACTGTCAGAAAACCCTATTTCAGTCTCTTTAGACTAAGCAAACCCACTGTTTTCTATCCTTTCTATGAGATTTATTCTAAGTTTATCGTTCTCACTGTTCTCCACTGATTCTCTTTGGTGTGTCTGTCCCACACCTCTGTATGATGTCCAAGCCTGCAAGAGTCCTGCAAGAGCAAGGCTAATGAATTTCAGTACTGCTTTAGGAGCAGTTGGCATTGCAGGAGAGGCTCTCTGCCCTCGCACAACTTTTGCAGCAAAAATGTTCTTTCTAAACCTGTAAAGCATGGTAACATCTCTGAGTAGAAACGGATATTCAGTCATGCTCTCTTGGCAGGTTTAATGAACTAAGCAAGTGAATCTGGTGAGGAGTTGAGAAGTGAATGAGATAAGCTATATGAAAATGTCCTTTTAAATTAATTCAGGTCTAACAAAACTATAAAAAGGCCATTACACTTCAGCTAGGAAGTGTAATGCATGTGCCAGTTCATTAATAAACTGTGACACTGAGATAGCAATTCAGGACCTCATGGTACCTGGGAGTATGAGATGCAACCATTACTTCCCAGTCATTTCAGATATGGCTTCTCTTGGCTATGTGTCCCAGTACCAGGAGCAGCTGTGAGTTGGTCATTACCAGCCGAGTGGCTTGGGCTCTGTTACTGGCATCATGAGGATGAGAGGAAAAAAATGCCTATATGAAGGATTTTTTCCCCAAAAATCTTGTTTAATGTTTTGTGGTTGGGTGAGCAGCAGACACACCTCTCCAGTTTGAGAGGCTAAGGCAGTATTCTAGCCTAGTACCTGTGATGGGATAGCCTTGTCTCCCAGCACCTTTTCTTTGTCAAAACATTAATCAGAAGTGCAGTTGATAGGGGAAGTCATTAAGTTATCTCCACAGACTGTGAAGTCTTTTCTGTTGAGTCTCTTGTTTTTGTGAGGTTGCTGGGGTATGCAGTGACTCCTTAGTGAACTGCTGCCATCAGAATGAGAAATGAAAAACGCCATATATCACCACAGCCTTTTCACCTGTGTTCTTGCAATTGAGATGCTTTGGATAATGACTAGAATATAGAGGGTAGAAGAATCTAAGGAAGTCTAATGGTGAGAGCACTGGTTTGGGACACCTGAGTTCGGTTCCCTGCTCTGCTTCAGTCATAATTCTGACTCCAAGCTAGTTGCTTAGTCCTGTAAGGCCTCAGTCCTTTATTTGTGAAATACAGCTAATAATGTCTGTGATTGAGATTGAACACTGAAGATTGTGATATGCTCAGATACTGTCATAATGGGGACCACATTATTGTCATAAGTCTATGAGATTGTATTTGGTATGAGTAAATAAGTTATGGCATGACAGTCAAATAACACATGAAGAAATATAGTAACATACCACCAAGTGCTCATTTTAGCAGTGATAGGCAATCTAGAATATGTATTTTTTTTACCCTTTCTTTGCTGCAAAGTGTTGTGGTTGTAAACGCAATTATGCCATTTTGCTCCGCATCTTCAACAGTTTATAATTCTTTGTAAAGTTCACTGTGGAGATTAAAACTTTATACGCTTATGTCTTATCCAAGCGAAATTTGTACTAAATATTTAAAGGTTTGAAAAAAAAAATCAGACTAAACACTGAAGAGCAGAATAAGAAGAAAAGGTTTCTTTTTCTTGTTAGCAATATTCTTGTGAACTGTTTTGAATATCTGATGATAGCGAGAAATTATCCCTTATTTTAGAGTTTATTTGACTTTTCTGATTAAGCATTGGTAAGATTTGATAGTTATGACTTATGAAAATGATTCGTAAAGTCAGTTCTTCCCTGCCTCCTACCTTTCCTACCCCAAGTGCCAACACAACAAACGATTCTTCCAGTTCAGTTTTGGGAATTCACCATCTACACATGCTTATATGTATCAAGTACTGAGAACATAGTAAAAAAAGTCAGGTTCAGAGATCTTCCTATGTAAAATTTATTGGAATTTCATTCCTAGATATGTTAAACATTTGAAAATACTGTTGGAGGCATGATGAGTTGGTCACAGCTGGTTCAGCAGCAAATCCTTAGAAAGTATTTCAGATGTGTTTGAGACAATGGTTTTAGTGTAGGTAATTGGAAATGGAACTAAAATTACAAGGGGCTACAAACTTGCTCCTAAGATATAGAAAAAGGATGTGAAACTTCAGAAATAAAATAACGTCAGAATGTTTTTCTTCATTGTTTTGAGCGATCTGCCAAAATCAAGGCTTAAGAGGGTAGTTTTGATTATGTGAATTGGGTGTAGTGTTTAAGTAGTTGTGTTTGGGTGCTTTAAAAAAAACAAAACCAACTGCTGAAGTAATTTCCCTAAACATAGTGAAAATGAACAACAGCAGGGCTGTTTTCTGCCCCCAAGTGTTCTACACCCTGTGCTCTAGGGTGTTACATGTTCAAGAAGTTGTCTCTGTGCTCACGTTCGTAATCTGCATTCCAGTTGCTAATTCCCTGCATCCAAAGTATGCAACTGGCAGCCAGCATCCAGCACACACAGACTGTGGTCTTTTTTTGAATCTTGGACCCTTATCACTGTCAGCTGTACTGTCAGCGCTAACTGCACTTGCATTTGGGATGGAGCCTTCCTTGTCTTGTGGCAGTTGCTGTCCCACATAGCGCAGACTGCCCTCTGTGACACTCAGCAAGGTACTCTTGGGCTGTGGTAGGAACTAAGCAGGGAGAAGGGTATGTCCAGTTTGCTTCCCACCACAGTCTGCTGCCTAAGATGCTTTCACCCAGAGCTGCTCTGGGTACAAAGGGAGGTGCTAGGATGAGAGATAGACAAGGCCTTGCTGAACCTTCCGCTTCACTACTGTCTCCTCATGCTCTGTGAGGACTGTTTTCCTTCCCATACAGGGGGTGGCATCTTCCTGAAGTTAAACTGCTTTAAGCACCTCTAAAAAGGTGGAATCAGGGGCTTGTTTCCCATTGTGCAAAGCATGTAGGCCTTTTGTGTCTAGCTCTTGAAGTAAAGCTTGGAAAAATCACTGTTTTGGCTTTCTGTGTGGGAAAATCTGTATGCGCCAATGTGTGTGCCTTGCTGATTAGCCCACTGGGTCAGACACTGCTCCAGAGCAAAGAGTTGGACTGAAGGGTGATGGGAGGGCGGACTTTGGCTCCGTCAATCCCTTTCTGTCTGCAGGTCTGAGGAATGCTGAGAAATCATAAGCAAGCATTGTTTTCCCTGACATATTCTCGTGTGCATTGTCCAGCCTGGCTGTAAGCAATTCAAGTGACAGGCATCCAGCTCTCCCTTGGGAGGCAAAAGATAGTTCAACTATCACTGTAGGGAAGAGAATGAGATTCCAAGAAAATGATGGGAATCTGCTTGAAAACGGCAGCAATGTGAAGGGGCTTTTAGATGTTACAGTCAGGCATTTACCAGTCTGAGCCAGAGACAAACTTGGGCAGTTTTGTGTCTGCTGACAGTGGCAGTGACTTAGTCTTACTATATGTTTCTTTTTTGTGTTGTAATTTACTTCTGTTTTGATTCTGGAGATCCAGTGTTGCCATATATATGATACAGAGAGACTTTAGTATAGGAGAAACACACAAGGGAGAGTGGGACGTGAATTCTTCTCTTGAAGTAAGGGGCCTAGACTACTTGAGAGGCTTCTTAGGCAGCTGTTTAAGGGGGCTGGAAAGGGTCCCTGAGCACACTGCTGGTGAGAAGCTTTGTGAAGTACAGATTTTAAGCAGCCTGGTTCTATGCTTACTAATACCAGATGTGTGTTGCTATATCACCTGTCAGTATAAATGTGATTCTGATCCATAGGACCAGTTAATCAATGTTTATATCAGACTAGGTAGAGTACACAGTAGGGTTTTATGCTGGCACTTCATGGCTTGTATTGCCTGTGGGAGCAGGCTATGACTGATCTGACACAAAATCTTCAAGATTTTACCCTTTCGTATTATTTTAATACATCTGAACATGGTAGACAAAATTGGCACCCTTGATTTGCACTGCACAGCTGGGATGTTTTCTGATATATTGGAAAATAACCTAAAACTTGCTTTACTGCCTCACAGGACAGCAGCCTTATGAACCTCTTGGCGCATCGCCCACTCCAGTCCCGCACAACTCTATATCCTCTTGACTATACACTACCAAGCCACCCACATGAATTCATGGTGTTATTAATTAATCAGGTCATTCTTCTCACTCACAGCATCCCAATAATTTATTCATACAGAGTTGTTCAACCTCTTAGAGACCCAAGCTGGTGTTATTGGCAGATTTCGTTAGTCCAGGGAGGACTTAAGAATCTTTCTTTAATTTCTCTGATGCTGTAGGTGAGCAGTTGATAGTGTAGAACTGAGCAATGAACATTTGAGTAGAGGAATACAGGTAAACTTTTGGCAGTTTGTGTTTCTGCTGAACCAAAGCAAAGTGTACTCTGATTTCAAGACTTTGAAGCTGATTTCCGCACTTCTCATTTCCTGCTCTCAGCACTCCTTTCTGAATTATCTATAACAGGAGGAATGTCATACTTGAAAAGTCTGCAGCAGTAGCCTTTCTCTGACAACGGCTAAAACAAAGCATGATCTAGGCCTGTTTTCACAGACAGTTCAGTTTCCCTGGACAGAACCCTTGCTGAGCCATTAATTATCAAATTACCTAAGTCTGTTGTTCTCTTCTTCTGAGAATGCAGCAGTTGCTAGACTGGATCTGACCCAAGGTCTGGTATTCTCTGATAGCAACTAGCACCAGATATCTCTGAAGTGCTGCTCTGCAGCAGCAGGTTGGAGCTAATGTGCCCCTAGGTTTTATCATGTCTTAAACAGCTAGAGATAACTTAAGATCTGTGCTGCCAAATGTCTGTTGTTATAGTGAAGGGGTCATTCTGGATAGTCTTGCTAGCGCTAGGAATGTACAATACCTTTGAATAATGAATTTTGTAGAGTTTTCCTCAGTTTTGGGAGTTTCGTTGCTTTTCTTTTTGGTTTGGTGCCTCAGAAGTTTACACAGACGTACCCCTCAAAATTACACGTGTCTCCCTGGAAGTGTTCAAGGCCAGTCTGGATGGGGCTTTGAGAAACTTGGTCTAGTGGAATGTGTCCCTGCCCATGGCAGGGGGGTTGGAACTGGATGATCTGTAAGGTCCCTTCCAAACCAGACTGTTCTGTGATTCTAAGATGTGTTGTGGTGGCACAAGGGGACACTGCTGCTGTTTACTGAACTGTCAGTTCTTCCACTGGCCCCTCCTAGTTCCTCAGGGAAGTTGTTAGCCTTTTTTTTTTCTTTTGAATGAGCATTTTTCATCTTATTGAAGCCAGTTCAGCTGCAGTGATAGTGAAAGTGCTGCTTGCTATCTACTAGTCTTGGAGGCTGCTTTGCTGAACAGTATTAACCTGTTGCCTAGATGCAGCCTGGCCTTTTGTGGAAGTGTAGGTGACTATCTCCTCTGGTCTTTTGTTAGTTGGTGTTCAGTAAAAATAACTCCATTTCTATAAATGTATTTTCTGTGTTTTACGGAAAGGAAAACTGAGGCAGAGACCAAGAATGTAGTTTGGTCAGCCAGAATTTGAGCCAGGGACTGTGGTATATCAGATCCACTAATGGGCACTACTTCTTCAAAGAAAATTCTGGTTTTGACACCTTGATCTGTTAGTTCAGCTAAATACAAAGTGTTGGATGATTTGAGAATCACCAAGTCTAAGAATGGAGTAGCCTCACTTACACTGAGCACCACCCAAATGTCATCACCTAGTACAGTCCAGATTCAGGTCCCAGCAAGAATTATTTAGTTGCAAATTTCAGCTGGGGTGATTACCCTTCAACTGCTGGTGAATTTAATGGCACAGGCAGCCAGAACAGTAACTTGAATTTGCAGAGCTGCATTGCTTGAAGAGAACTCCTGCAGCAGCTGTAAATCTGCAGTTGTCAAGTCCTCCACTGATTCTGAGCAACATAAAGGTAGAAAAACAAATGATGCTGCACGTTACTACAGTGTTCAGGAACAATTCAGCTGCAGTACAGGTCTAATCTATTCTTATTTACAGGTGAGGTTGCTGAGACACTGAGCAGTTAAGGGACTGACCTTCAGAAACACAGTTCAGAACACCCGCTGAAGTCAGTGGGAGGTACGAGGACATAGCAGTTCTGAAAAGCAAGACCTAGCTGACAGCTGAGACATGCCCTTGGCAGACTGTGGGAGAAAACTTGGGATTCCTGTCTCCCAGCACAGATCAACATTCACTAGTCTGTCCAGAAACATACATGCTTAAATGCAATGATGATAGATGTCTTAACATTGTGCTTTGCTGGGTGACGATGCAGGTGTGTTTCCATCTGTTTAGTTGTGGAAGGAATACAGAGCCCCCAGAGGAGAGAGAAATCAATGGAGACTTACGTAGACCAATCTAAACAAGTCTTTTTGCTGTCTTTGAGAATCAAAAGGTGCACAGACTGTTCGTTCACAAGGTGGATGTGTGGGATAAATTTTGATTAAACGAAATGTATTGAGACAGTTCTCTGAAATAGCAGCAGTCCTCCAGGGGTCTTGGTGTCCTTTTGTCCTGGAATGCTGGGAAAGTTTTACATTGAAGTGAAAAGCTTCTGAAATAATTTTCTTTTTTTCCAGTTTTTAATTTCCTTCATACTGTGCATAAAAATCCTTTCTGGGTTAAGGTGTAACATGGCTCTGAGGAGTGATGGTTTTAATACCATCAGAGTAGGTGGCAGTCCCTGAAGCAGATGCCACTGAGTGAGCTCAATAAGGCATTTAAGTACAGCTGAAGAACAGATCCAGAGGCTTGTAGCATAGTGGTTTTTACTCCACCTCTTTCCTTTTAGCTGTTTTCAATCTAATTGCATCAATCCAGGTTTGGAACTGAGCAGAACTGGTGTGCAGGACATGAAATGTTCTGTGCATGTAGCTTTTTGACAAAACCTCTGCTACTTGTTAGCCTTCCAGGTGAGCCATAGAACACTGGGATGCCATATTCATCATCCCAGGAGGCAGAGTTTACTGGTCCAAATCTGTGTCATTTAGTAGCACAATAGATGAGATCTGTTCTCTGTCAGTCTTAAGTGAAAGCCATTATTAAGGCAGCAGTTGTCAGCTCTTACTGCTTGGTTGCCAGTGACACAGTATGGCTTGATGATGGGTTGGGAGGGCATGACAGTCTCAGCAGCCATTGTGTGATCCACAGGGGAAGGGTTGATATTTTAGTGGTAATTTGATAAAAGATATGCACTTTCAGCTGTGGCATAGTGTTAGAGATTGATTATAAAGATTGATTATAGAATGGAATAAAATCATAGAACTAGAACTTAGTTTCAGCTGTGTAAACACAGCTGTGTTAAGAAACCATACAATTGGTATGTTGCACTTGGGATAGAAATCAATTGTATGGATTGTATCAAACAGAATTCACAAAAGAAGCCGAGATGACCCTGAAACCAAGCAAGGCCTGAAACCAGCGAGGGGGAATTCTACGAAGACAGAAGAATAGAAAAAAATTAATAAATGATGTACTTAAAGGAACGGAATGGTTGCTTAGAAACTTATGAAGATTCTAGACTTGATGTTTAATAAATGTATATAAACTGGTCTAGCGAGTTAAGCTTTGCCACTCACTGAAGTGATGGCCCAGCTCTGAGTTGTGAATAAAGCAATACCTACTGTAACCCACTCGTGTGAGGATAAAATCTTTAACACATAGCTGGTGTTCAGTACTGATTCTATAGTGAAAACTATTCATGTGAATAAATGTCATGGTTGTCATCAAAGCTGGCTGAGGCCTGGTAATCTGGATTAAAAATAATAGTAGTAAGGAGAATCTCCCCTAATGCATGATAGGGTGGGGGGAGAAGGAGAGGGATGATTTTCTTGTATAGGTTTCTCCTGAAGGGCAAGTCAGTCTGTTCTGACATCCTCATCCAGTGTCAGGATGTTGTGTCCAGTCAGATCTCTAAGAGTAACAGTCCCAGTAGCTTTCTGTTCTGGCAGACTTTTTGTTCTGTTCCAAAACCTAATTGCTAGTTGGAACCAATATGAACTAGATAATAGCTTTCAGCTGAAGTGTCCATCAAGATCTGTTCCTCAGGGAGTTTCATAATTACTACCACATGAGTGGGCTTGATGTTTTGTGAGGTGTGTGTGCAGATCTACTCTTGGTTGCTGTACAGAATTCAACAGCCATGAGAACTTTCAGAAATGACTAAATAATGAATTAAAATATGTTTTTTGCTCTGTGTGCATTTCAGTACTTTCTGCATCGCTAGAAGGGCATGAGCCTCAGAAAGTGCAGGGGAGGATATCCTCAGAAAAAGCAGGAAAGGCAAATTCCGCTTGTGGGTCTGGAAAAGGTTGGTTGTGCAGGTTTGAACTGGAATGGAATCTGAATCCATGCAAATGAACTGGAAAGCCTGAGACACACAGTAGCTGAGGTCCAGCTTAGAATATGTTACAGGGAGGAGATGTAATTTTATATCATAACTTTGCCCCTTGCAACCCCCAAATATAACTATACCTATGAAATTCCCCCAAGATACTCATAGCTGTTTGGTCTACACTGAGCATCACAGGTATTAACACCACATCGTTATCAGCACCAGGTTTGTATGTGCAAGCCAAATACTCCGGTTCATTTTGTGCAGCATGTGAAGAACGGCATAGAACCAGTTTGTACCCTGAATAAGCCATGCAAATGGCTTTTCCTCTCACAACTACTGGCATTCCTCTACCTCCTGTAATACATGGGTGGCAGCTTCAAAGCAACCATTCTGCTTTTACAAATAGATATGACTGCTTAGTGTTAGAGAGCATCTCTGTTTTTATCCGTTGGTTTGTCCAAAACAAAGGAAAAATCTTCCTCGTGTAACACCTGCAAGCACAGAGGATGTATAAAATCATATGTGAAGTCTCTGATGCTCTCCTCCTGTGGAGGAGGGTCTTCTCTTCAGGACATTGTAGGGAGGAAGATGGTGTTTTTGTAGGGAGGGTGGAATCCAAATATCTCCCCATGGGTCATTACTCTAGGCAGAAGGTCAGATCTGATTGTCTTTAGAGCAAAAAATATCTTTATTGCCTTTTATGGATTTGGAAGACTGGTTAGAATTAGTGTTGCAAAGTGGCAGCTGCTCAGGGGCCCTGTGTCTTCTGCTGCTTGGTCCCTTCCAGTCTTCCCTTTGCATTCTTTCTCCAGTGCATCAGATTCTACTTTCTACTTCTTCACTCCTTGTGCATAATTCAAGTTCTTTTGTTGAAGCTTTCAGCACATCTGTTTTCTCATCTTGACATGATGAGCTCACTTAAAAATAAGAGGAAAGTGAGGTGACTGACTATAATCCCTCCTCAGTGCTCTTCTGTTTTAATTGTCACAAAATCGATTCTCTTTTCAGGTAAATGTTTTGTTCTGCTCTTGGTATTAGGATAGAGCTCTGTGATCACTGGCTATCAAGTTAGTGCATCTTAAACTTGCATCCTCTACAGAGGTATGATAACTTCATGGGTGTACCTCTGACTGGTGGAAATGCAAAGTAAAGAAGAATACACAATGGTGTGTTAATGCATCTCCCTTAAAAATGGAGACTTCTAGATAAGGGTAACTCCTGAAGATGTGCTGGGTAGATGGTCAGAACGCAACTTCAGTGTCTTCACTTAGTCATTGTGTGTGCACTACTGCAAGAGCTGCCTCTGTTCTTGTCTATTTCTTTGAGGCAAAGACCATCACTTTGGTTTTACAGTAGTTGCTCAGTGACATGAGGGCACAGAGACATCACCCCATTACAGATGAAGGTAGTCATACCCATCTTTCCAGAGTCATCTAAATGTACAGGAGATATTAAAAAAAAAAAAAAAGACACTGCTTTTGAATGGGCTTACTATCCTCTCTATTCAAATAGGGAGCCTGTTTGGATTGCTTTGACTGGGGATAGCCTGTTTGGTGGGTTGGGTTTTTTTTTATCCTTATAATGCTTTATTTCCGGGGAAGCCAAAGTCAATAACCACAATGTTACTCTAGAACTGCTGCTTAGAGGCACTGTTTAAGGACAGTGCATGAATTCTATGTATCCATATTGTCCCCCTAGGATGGGGATAGTTGGATAGTTGAAGGGGCAGTACAAGTTTTTTACATATAAAACATCTTCAGCCCTTGGCAATATTGACAGTGTTTTCAGAGAAGAGTCAGACTGGTGCTGTGAGGTGGTGCTTGGTGTTGTGTGTCAGCCTGCTCACAGTGTGCTAATGTGGATATATTTTGTGCTGTCCCGTTAGGGAAGAGGTGTGTTTCCGTTCTGCTGCTAGTTGCAAATCCACTTTGCCTTCACAGCTGGATTTGTGGAGGGGGGGGGG
>Ga0065711_1028968_pt1 | contig 38241 bp, 13 predicted proteins | sample Hoacrofraction12_FD_59098 | JGI IMG/M metagenome (GOLD analysis project Ga0065711, IMG submission 59098) | Hoatzin crop microbial communities from Cojedes, Venezuela - Epithelial fraction 12 v2 (version 2) | ecosystem: Host-associated > Birds > Digestive system > Esophagus > Crop | place...
GGGGTGGGGGGGGGAAGGAAATTAGGAGGTGGGAGGAAGAGGGAAATAAAGCAAGCATTGCGCTGTTTCAGTGTTAATAGGCAACGTGTGGATTTGCAGCCATCGTAGGAGGGATAGTTTACTGCCTGGTTTTTGATCCAGGCTCTTCAGATAGCAGCCTCCAAGCTACAGCTGTCCTGTAGGATCCACGTAGGTTACAGTACACTCTGGAGCAGACAGTTTAAGGACCGGGCTGCCCAGTTTGTCTTAGTTGGGTTGTTGTTGCAAAATCGACACCAGTTGGGTGGTTGATGAGAGGTTCTCTCTGTCTTGCTCCTCACTTTGCCATTGACACTTGGGGCAACCCAAAGCCACTGGCACGGGAGCTGAGGATTATGGGAAAGGTCCATCACTCCCCCTACCACTGAACGGGAGGTGGCCAAAATTTTCCATACCTTTATGAGTATGAAAGGAAATTCCCAGCCTTAAGAGTTACAATAACAAGATTTCCTTTGAGTGAAAATACGCAGCTATGTGTTGCTAACTTTTGGTGACCCGTAAGTATGCACTGGGGCTCAGAAATAATGACTTTGGTCTCAGAATATTATGCTCCTTATGAACTTATTCAGCAAAATGGTCCAGTTTAGTTCTTTCTTCTTTTTCTCTTTTATTTTTGACACTTTTTAGAAGTCTCATTTGCAGTTTTTTCTATTCAATCATGAAGGCGATAAACTTCTTTCAAAATTGAAAAAAATAGGAGATTCACATGTTGTATAACTCCAGGAGCCAGAATGTTAAGCAAAACATCAAGTACTGCAAGGCTTGCAATAAAAATTGCAAGAGTTGGCAGAAGCGGAAAGGCTTCAAAAGGACTTTGAGTATGGGTTTTTCTTGAATTAGGATAGCACAATCAGGCCTTTAGTATCTCCTTGGCATAGCTTTGTGGATCTGTATTAACTGGAAATCATAAATGAAGTGATAGTGAATGAAGAATAATATGCTCATTTCTCATCCGTTTCTAAGGATTTGATTATGACAGCCCATCCACAGAGCAGCTTCTGTTCTCATGTGTTGGAAACAGTTTCTGAAAGTTGTGTGCAAAATAGCTTTTTTTATATTTCATAAGGGATTCTGGCAGTCAGTCCTCTTTGTTCTCATTAGAGTGGTCTCTTATAAATAACACTAAGCCACTTAACCAGCAATTGCAATATACTGTGAGATGTTTTGGAACAATAGGCACTGATTTTTGCTCAAGAAGAATTAAATTGACTTCATATTAAATTGATGAGCTGAAATTTGGTCAGTTGCCTTGGAGGACATACATCAGGTGAAGGGTATGCTTCTTTACGTGTATTGAAGCAGCAGATTTAAACTGTAGCAGGGACAATGACGGGCTTGGCTCAGCATCTTCACCTGTCAAATAAAAACAAGCATTTGAGAAAGACAGGGGTGTTTTCCATGGAAAGAGTTCAATGGTAGTTGCGTACATGACCTTTACACAGCATAGTACATTTGAATGTATTTTATGGAGAGACACTAATTATTAAATCAATGTAGTTAATAGGAGGAAGAGTATTTTCCACCCATATCGGTTTAAATTATCCACTGTATGGTTTGCAATGCCTGTTATTATAGACAGGGATTGGGTTCTTCCTGTGCCTCTGTGCTGCTGCCACTTCTCCGGACGTTCACACCAACAAGTCCATGGTACATTGGCCCCAGTAGGCAAAGCACTTCCCCAGGGGTCTGGTAAATCCCAAGGATTTGACTCAACAGATGCTCGCTAGAGTTAAAATGAATCCCATAGCTTCCAGAATCACAGTGCTCAGCACCCATCCATGCTTGCTAGATGACAGAACCCAGGGAATTCAAGTGTTAAGGACAAATCTCATTTGCACTAGGATCTCTGTGCAAATATGGTAGTGTGGAAGTGCTCATGTTTTAATTGCGGGTAGACAGAAAACTACCTAGGTGCACGAAACACATGCCCCTTTTTTTTGCCTTTTTTTTTTTAACTATCAGACTGTGCATTTTTAAAAAAACGTAATTGTTTGTTAACACTGACACTCAACTAGGATCTCTAAAAAATTTAAATAGAAAACCGTGAATGCTAAAATTCTCTAGCTATGTTTTAGTACTTGCCACCAAGTCACCATCTGACTTTCTCATCCTCCTGCAAATTATTTGCGTGTTGATTATTGGTTCTTCAGTTGGAGCACAGAAGTTGTATAAATAGGGTGGCTTTAGAAATGCAGCTTTCAGCACACCTTTATGGATGTGGTTGGGTTGGCTGATTGGTTTGTTGTTTTCAGGTGTGACTTACGTGATTGCATGGTTGTCTGTCTCTCTTAGTAAATATTGAATCCCTCAACCAATTCAGGCAAATCTGTCATTGGCAGAAAGATTTGAAGGACATGAAGGTCACAGAGAAGCCAAATTACGTGAGTTCTGGTGCCATCCTGGTCTTCTGTTGCATATTACAGAGCCATGTTTTCCCCTGTTTTGTGTTTAAAAAGCAAATATTAAAAAGGAAAACAAAGTGAATATGTGTTTAGGATGAGGTTTTCAAAAGTTCCCTCAAACTCATTAATGTTTCTATATTACTTCAATGGTTTTGAAAATCTTATCCAAGACTTTTCTGTATATATACATACTATATCAGAGTATCCTTACTGTGTAAGTTACTTAAGAAATACAGGCTTTTGTGCATGCAGCCTTGCCATTGAAGTCCTAAATAATAGCAATTGTTGTTAGCTTTATAGTGTACAGAGAATTTCACCTCTGAAACCAGAGCTTTGTGTCAAGCTCAAAGGATAAGGCTCACCGTTAGTTTTTGTTAGCATTCGTTAGAGAAGAAGGGCTCATACAGGCAGTTAATAGCACACTGTGCCACCAAAGTCAAATCTTGACCAGTTGCTTGAGAAACTACAGGCATAAAAATTCCTGGACCTGACGAGCAATGATAGTTCACATCTACTGCACTATGCAGTGCAGAGAAGACTGACTTCTGCGTGGGCTGCTTTGTCTCTTTAGCTGTGCTGTGGATTAGCTTCAAGAGGCACCATCCAGCCTGGTGGGATACATTTTGGTCATGGGACATGCTGCAAAGCCTGGCCTTTCACAGATACTACTTGAGAAGGAGCAGCGTGGAGGGGACACTCTCCATTTCACTCAGAATTGTTATTCTGACCAGGCAACGAGGTTTTAAAGAATTAACGGAAACTTGGAAGCTTCTCACAGTGGTACCCCTCCATTAACATCCTTTCTTTGTTGTTGTTCAGTGCAAAAGCTGACTGGGATAGGTTTCCAGCCCCTCAAAAAGGAAGCCAAGCCATGCAATTTCCATCAAACCAGTGGGCTATGTCTAAAACCTTGAGCACTGCTTTGAAAATAGCTCCTGCAGTGTGTGCGCACAGGGAAAAACAATGTTTTTAAATTAAATTACAACATTGTTAGTATCCAAAGAACCTCAAGACACTTGTCTATATTGTTGATTAATTGGTTGCAAATCAAAGTTTCTTTATAAGTTTAATTTTGGAAAAAAGGATCTGAGGGCACTTGCAGCTTCGATTTTGTTGTTCTTTCATGTTCAAATGACCAAGCTCATTTATTACAGACTTTATTATGTGGGGGTTTTTAACCCAAATTCGTGTTATTGAGTCTCAAATTCTGGCCCATTGCATTTTTTATATATGGTGAATTTTAATTTTCAAGTAGAACAAACTGTTTTTTCATAGCTTGCTGCTTTTCCTTTTACCTAATATGTTGCTTGTCTCACATTAGCACTCTGATATTTCTAAAACATCTCTTTACATAATATGAGACGTTGCTGAGCAAAGTCACACCCAAATTTAGGCAGTGATTTGTTGCTGGGAGAAGTATTTCCCTTGCATTCACAGGCTCTTTCTTACAACTGTTTCCTTGGGAAGGGTCCTCTCATATGAAGCGATGCTTGGTTCTGTCTCATACTCTGTCTGCTGTTCCCCCTCAGTGCCTCCCAGCACACTAAACAAACATCATTACATCAGGATTATATGGAAATGGGATTGTTTCACTCAGGTGGAACAAGAGGCTGTTGCAGAGTTGGTGATCCATAACCATAGAGTCCTGTAGCTGTTATGCCCTTTTCTGCATTTGAGATGACGGAAAATGCCCAGGTGCTATAGCCACTACTGACTTTTCAGTAGCCTTGCAGGATAGAAATCCTTGCATTGTGTCTGAGAGCTGCTGTTCTCCTGTGAAAAGAGACAGTCGTTCCGTCCCCTTATCATTCACTGGAGCTGTGATAAGCCTGAAGATCTTGTTCATCATTTCTTTTGGTGAATTTCTATGACTGAAGTACTGTGTGTTTTACATACTTGGCTCACACAATTCCCTTTCTGAAAGCACGAAATGATGCATTCTAGTTCTTTGCTTTTGTGTATGATTCCTCAGAGCTGAGGGAAAGGAAGGTAAATTGAGCCGGGGTGTGACTCTCCTCTCCCAGCGGTGGGAACCCAAAGCAGGTAGCCACCTCTAACAAAGCACACCTTAAATGTGCTGCTATGCTTACAGACCCCCCAGGGTACTGCAGCAAGGTGTCAGTCCTGCTGCTGCTGCAGCAGCAAATGATGATTGCAATAGTTTCCACATTATATGTATATGAGCGGCACTCAGGTTAATTACTGCAGGTTGCAGTGCTTTTGTGTTTGACTGGCAAGGACCCATCTACAACAGTATGTTGTCTGATGTTTTGTTGAACATAAAACATGTATCAGAACTTTTGAAAATGTAGGTGATAACACCATATTATATACTGGTAATTTCTCTAAACGTGACGGTGACAGTAAGGTGTGAAGCCTTTCTGTTTACTTACTATTATTAAGAACAACGCTTCATTCACAGGCAGGCCCGCTTCATAGACTGCAGATCACTTTCTTTAATGAAGTAACTCTTGGGACTATGTTCAGTGAATAAGTTAGTATAGAAGGTTTATTCAAAAAACATTTGCTTTTTTTTTTCCTGTGGGTAGTACCAACGTCCTATGTCTGTCTTGAATAAATCAATAATTATTTTATGACTTATTTCATTTAATCTGTTAGCTAAAGTTGTTTTTAAGTATTTGGTTCCATTTGGTATTCTGAATAGCTGCTGCTCGGGTTTTGTATATATAGAGGCATTGTTTCAGACTTACATAATTTCTAATAGTTATGTCTCCATACTCTTTACTTAGAGGGTTTGCAATTCTGTTACAAATAGTTTTGTATGCAAGCAGTATATTATTTCTTTGCATGGTTTTCCTTTCTGTTATAACCACTCTCTGTTGAAATGTACCTTTTTTGCAGTATGGTTTTACAAGTATACATATATATATATATATATAGATACACACTTACGAAAGCCAGAGGAAGTTATTAGATTGGAATTTTTTTAATGCAAAGGTGAAGAGTAAAGTCTCTGAAGTGACTTAAGGAAGAAACATGTAAGACTTGCCAGTTACTTCCAAGAGGGAATGTAAATGATGGGCAGGGACATCTGCTTTAAGGAAGAGAAGAACTGAAGTTGTCCCCTGGATCTAATTGTACTACTCTCACCTATAAGTGCATAGAAGCATGAACTGAGAAATAAGAACCATTTCCTTAAAATTCCCTCTGGAGGATGAGATGACTTGTATTCTGACCTGGGGGGAAATTATACCATCTTCCTCTAGTTCATCTCTCATCGATAAATTAACTGAGTACTTCCCTGCCATGAGATGATGACGAGGTGAGGATGGAAATCCAATAATGGCAATCCAATAATGGCTTTGATATGTTCAGATAGATTATTGAGGTTTATGTCTGTGTCTAGAAACACAGAAGTGGAAGCACCAGGTTTTAGGAGAACATGTAGCAGGTGAATTAGAAGTAGGTCTGGAAAGAGCAGAAACTATGTGGGAGGAAGCCTGTGTGAAGAGTTTGCATGGTGCTGACATACCTTCAGATCCAGGAAGAAAAAAGGCTCGCATGGGGAACAAAACATATGAAGGTGTCAAGTACTATATTATTTTGCTCCATCTTTTAATCTAGCCACATACTAAATGATTGGGATTTTTGTGGGTGGATTCTGTCAAGAAGGAAGACTGAAGAGGTTGACAGGGTTGTTGAAATGCCCATCAGCTTGCACGAGGTTTTGCTCAGCCTCCAGCATAACACTATAAATATAGAGAACACATTTATTCTGACATTTTCCTGCTTTAAAGAAAAAGGATGAGGTCAGAATAAATGGCCTTAGACATATCTTAAATGACACTTGCTTATTATTTTCAGGTTTTTAAAGCAGGGCATTGGTATCTGTGCTGAGTAGATGCTGTGATAATGCTGGGAACAGCAAGAGTGAGATTCTGATGTCCATGTAGCCATAGGTGACTCCACTGACTAATAGATTCAGGAGTTGATCATTTGCTTTTCTTTTCCTGTCCAGATTCTGCTGTGACTTTCACAAATGTGCTGGTGTTAACATGTATAAAGCCCTAAGAGAATATTCCCCGTCCTTCTGCCTATTTTCTGGTCATATTTTGGGAAAATTAACATAGATCCAGCCTCCATGTTTCACAAGGCCATGAATTCACTAAAATTAAGTGCCTGGGAGTTTATCTAATGCTCCTGGGAGATCCAGCTAGACTTGAATGCATTCAGTAAAGCTGATAATTCCTTACATTAATACTAAGATTTACTTGTTTAATTCCAGGCTCCCAGAGGTATGGAATACGACAGTCTGAATACATTTTCTCTAGGTGTGGTGGACTTGCTCATTTACTGATTTAAAGTCCATATTGAAGCATTATCAATACCTTTGTATATCATGCCACAGTGTACGATAGCAGTGGTAGCTAGATGTGTGTTGCCTTCTAAAAAGTACAAGTATTTGCATATGTATTTAAGTGCATAAACATATTTTTTTAGCTATATTTTTGTGGTGAGGTTCAATTGTAACTAGGATAGCATAAACACTTAAAATATTTCCCTGATAATTTTATTTCCTCTCTCTGAAGTAGCTGCTGGTAGCCTGAGTCATCACGTGCGCAAATAGTCTAAGTAATAATATTTTCTAGAGTAACCCAAACAGCCATATTATAATTAAATGAGAGATAAAGGCAGTTGTGGCATTTTCTTCATGAAATTGCAGTCATCGTTAAAACCATACACACAAGTGGCAGGAGAGGAAGGTGCAGGGTGTGATTATTGTTTTCCTCAATTAAATGATCAATGGAAGAATCTTTTGGGATGGCCCAAAATAGTTTTTCCATTTTTATCAGCAACATAACAAAAACAAAGGAAAAGGAACTCTTTTGTTCAAATCTGTTTGTTGGATTATTTTTTTTTTTTGTATTCTTTATCGTTAAGTTCAGGCAAATTAAAAATATTCAAAATGAAAATTCAAACAAGACCAGTGTTTAAAAAAAGTCTTGAGTGTCTTATATTCATCTAATTAGACATAAATCTGTAAATGGCTGAGATGAGCCCAGTGTTTTCAATCAACTGTCTTAAAAGCTTTACAACTCGGTTGTTGCAGTGACTCCTCTGTAATCTTAACTGACCTTAGCATTTAAACTTTTGCAGTAGTTTTGTAGTGCTACAAGTCCCCACAGAAACAGAGACCATTATGTATGTTTTCAGTGTTACACAGAATTTAGATGTAAGCCTCTAAAAGCATCCTACAATGTGGGGCAAAACACTTAATATCCACATGTATTAAAAATAGCTATCAGCTTGCTTACCCCGTGAATATATTTAAGTGCTTTGTTTTTCTATACGAGGGAGTTAACAGATGTCTGACATGGTAATTCCACCATACGGCAATTCATTTTATTTCTACTGCAATATTAAAATTATAATGATGAACGCTGAATAACATTGTTAATCTTAGTAGGTGGAAGTTTCACCAATGTTTAAGAAGCATCAAGTAGTGGTTTTAACTTGGTATTGAACATCACAAGAGGTGTATTGTGGTTTCCCCTCTTTAGTCCTAGCTTGAAGGTAAAATGAGCTAGATCATTTAACAAGACTTCACCACCTATGAATTGCAGGTGATAGTGGTGAGGACAACAGCCCTGTTCAAGGGATGCTAGTGAAGCTCATGGGGTAAATACTCTGTTTTCTGGTAACACTGAGCAAGAGAGCTAATGCATTGCCTACATGTAGCTCATATTATTTCTATTCATCAACAGTTACTATAGACCTCTTAACTTCAAAGCATACCATTTGTCTTATGTAAAGTTTATCCCTCTCTGTTGGTGATAAAAGTCTTGGATTTGTCAGATGAGAATTCTGAGCTGTGAACTGTTGAAGGTCAGGAGGGTATTCTAGGAAAGTATTAGCTGCTTCTTGCCGTATTCCTATGCTCTTCCCAAGGCACCCACTATTAACTGTTACGAGGAAAGAATACTAGGCTAGATGAACCTTTAGACTGAGCAAATATGGCCATTTTTATAATACAATGTGGCTTCTTTTATACTTTTCTGAAGATATTATTTCAAATGATGGTTGGGTTTTAAGCACGCAGTTGCCCCAGAATTATTTGCAAACTTTGCTCATGCTGATCAGCTGACTAGCAAACCAAACCAAATGGCAGGGTTTCATTTTGAAGTTTTGGTGAGGCAAGTTCAGCAGTATGAAACTGTACCCATATGAGCTAGGTAGATGGAACCAAGGGGGAAATAAAAGTGAGAAACATTAGAGAAACTGTATTCAGATATTTTAGTCAGGTAACAAGGTGGGTCTGTATATCCATAAAAGATAATAGGAAGTTAGAGTAAAACTCTCAGCTGGCATTCCCATACCTCCTTCTTGGTCAAAGAAGAGAAAAATGCAGTGGAATGAGTGAAAGTCACAGCATGAGCATGATTTTGTTTAGAAACACTAGTAGTAAGGTAGAGGTCAAAAGCTGCATTATCTGAGTATTGACTGTAATAGATGAAATTGCTTTACTTTCAGTAGTGTAAAAGGAAATTTTATAAAGTCTGTTGCTGATGAATAAGGCGTATGGATTTTTCAGATGATACATTTGGGCCTGAGTATGCAGAAGAATTCCTATTTAAGATAGCATTTAAATATATGTGTTTTCTTTAAACATGTGCTTAAGTAAATGCTGGAATTGGAAGGGATTTAAACACGTACTTTTCAAGTCTTTTCTTGAATGAGCAAATAATTTAGAAATAATGCTGCCAACTCCAGTGCCATCTTAGCCTAGGACTGAACTAAAGGTAAAATCTGAATAAATTCTCATTCATTTTCTACAGAAGAAGGAGTTTTGTTTTCTTTAATTTTTCCTAATTAAGATGTGACATGAAGTGTGATTCTGATATCTGAGCCACTGTTTTGTAACAAAAATTTGAAATGAATGAACCCTGTCCAGGTTGAGTGTCTGTGAATTACATTCTACAAAACCTCACCTACAGGTGATAGGGCATGTAAAGGTGCATTCTGATTTGCTAGTTTTAAATGGCTCATTAATTGTTAATGCCAACATTCTCTTAATTGTGGTTCTTTGTGACCAGCAGAGCATTTACTGGTGATCTGCAGAGAAAATGGCCCATTACTTTGTTGACTGTCTTCCATTTTTCGCACTTGCTGTACCACACTGCTGATAGTTAAAAATACATGAATAATGGACAGATTGTTTTTCTACGTACTCTGCTGCCATATTTGCCACAAGAGCCTGCATTTAACTTCCTGTGGGAGCAAAGTGATCTGTGGGATCTTGAATAGAAGGTATTTAAGGGCTGTGAGGCCCTTCTTTATAAGATGACATTTGGACAATGAAGACATTCTGAGAAGATAGATAGGATAAATTAATCTTCTTAGAATATCCTATAGTTACAACAGTGCTGGTGAAGCTGAAGAAGTTGTGGGGTGCTAGCACATAAAGCATGAATACACCCAACTATGAATAAAAGTAGACCTCAGATCTGCCAATACTGTGGTATATTAGGGTATAGTTTAAATTTTAGTATAACTTTCCTCATTACAAACTTCCATGACTCTCTCCAAGTTCCTAGGGATAAATGTGGCTGACTGCTACTAATGTCAGTCCTTTCTGCCAAGGCTGTCAGCAAAACTCATTTAATGCTGGAAGTGGTGGGTTTTTCACTTGCACTCTGGGAACTGGAGTTAAAACACCCGTTGAAAGCCCACAAGGTAACAAGCAGTCACTGCACAGAGTAACTTGCAGCCGCTGTTGACCAATAGGAGGTTGTGACTCGTTGGCTAGAGAGGATGAAATTCTGTTGCAAATTCCCTGGGCTGTGCTGGCAAGTTTCGTATTATTGTCAGAGCTCCCACATTTTTGTTTCTTTGAAAGGAATTGTTTCTCAAGGAAGAACAAAAAGCCATTAGTACAAATGAAACTAGCCAAATGGCTAATTCTTAAAATTTTATTTTAATTACAAATGTGTATGCTCTGAGAGTTGAATCAGAAATGTGTATTATTCTGGCACTAGAAATGGACAGAAAGGAAGGGGTAACAGATTCTTGACTTTGGCTAAATAAAATGAAACTGTTTAATGAATGCTTCATACATCGAGCCAAATTCTCTGCTGCAGTGGTACAACTCTATTGACTTCAGTTACGGGCATCAGCGTAGCTGAGAGGAGAATATAAATCACAAAATTGTTTCTACGTGCTACCTTGGAGGCAGCCTGTATTTTGAAAAGACATTCATCACTCTGTTTCTTGATGTAGAAATTTGCCACAAGCCAAATAATGAGTTTGAAGCATAAAAGAGGAAGTTGAAAGTTAAAGGTGACAGCACCAAAGATTAGGGAAACAGAGTTTTGGCTGGAAGAGCAAGAAAAGTTTTAAAGAAAGGTATGTGTGTGGATTTAACATACGCTACCACTGCCACCACCACCACCAAGATGGATAAAGCTGTGAAAGAAAAAACAAAGTAGGTGCTATTGAGCTGAGGATTTCAGATGAACGAATGTGCAAAGTGGCAGAAAACCACCTGGCTTTGCAGTCAGCCCCGTTAACCACAAGCTACTCAGGTAGGCGCCAATATTGTGTGCTATGGCAAATGCAAATTACTCAAGATTTAGGTCCAAAGCTAACGTTTGTTTGCACAAGACAAATTAAGAGCAATGGATTTGCACTGGGATAAGGCTCTCTTTCCCCTGAATATTATCCTGTCATTTCAGGCAGTGTGTTTAGTTTGCTGATCTGTTTTCTAATTCAGATACTGTCAGTACTTGAACGTTGTCTGAAGTCATGTCGGACTCAACACAGTTGCCTACACAGAGGCATCTACTGCCATTTGTGATGCCCTGGGTTACCTCAGACTTGCACGGGGCTTGCAGATGTGACACGGGGCTTGTGGGAGCCCTGTGTGCTTCTGGAGAGGGGAGTGAAGGGCAGCCAGCACTCCGTGGGGCTTCAAAGGTGGGCACGCCGCTGTGGAGCAATGTCCTAACCATTAAAGGAGCTTTTGCGGCAACAAGAGGATCCTCCCTCCAGACCTGCTAATGCTCTTCTGCTCAAAATAGGATCATGCTCCTATCAAGGAAATGGCCATAATACTAATATTTGACTTTTAACACATTCTTTCCAATCAGTGTACCTCTGTGGCTTTTGCAAAGGAGATTGGATTGTTCTGCTTATTTTGCAGAGACACAAAAGCCGAAGTGACTCGTTCAAAATCAGCAATCAGCAGAGACAGGGCATGGGAGAGCTTGGGTCTCCTGAGGCCACCTTTGTAGTTAAAAGCTGTATTTCACAGAGGAGAGGTTCACCATATAAAATAAGTCAGTGAATGGGTTACAGATTTACAACACGCACAACCCTGAACTGCATTAATCAGGTTTGTCGGGTTTTTTTAATTTTAAGGCGGAACATAAGAAACTATTTCAGGTTAAGCTGCAGTCCTAATTTTCAAACAAACAGAGTTTTTTTTCTAATATCTTATGTGAAGGGGGGGAAAAGGTAATTGTATTTTGTATGGTGATAGGGGATTTGTGCTGGCTTCAACCAGCTGCTGCAATCAGTGGTAACAGTAACTGGCCTCCCCCACTACTGTGGGATAAAGAGCTGCTGCTGAGTCTATTTCACAAGCTTAAGCTGAATTGCTTTGAAGGCTTGTGAAATTCAATTTGCAAGAGAATGGAGGATCCTCTCCGTGTAATTTCAAAATGTGGAAAATAGTAATTGCTTTTACTTCATTCAGAGCATCCGTGTAGGTAAGCAGTGGCATCCTTCAGGCCCCAGCCTCTTCTGCCGCTGGAGTTGGTAAGAGGTTGAACCTGCACATGGGCCGCGAGCGATGCTGGACCCCACATCTTTCTGCCACAGCCATTTGTTTTGGCGAGCAGGCATGTCAGCCAAAAGGCCAGTGGCACATCTTTATGTCTGGTTAAGGCAGCGCTTTATGTCTTGCCAAATTACATGAAAAAGGGTTTCATTACAATAACTCTCTCTGTAATTGACTGCACTTGTATTTGTCTCTGCAGCATGGAAGATAATCCTGTATATGAATAATCAGGCTTGATCTCAGATTTATAAATGTTTAGATTTGTTCCATTCAGCAGAGAGCATAAGCATTAGCGGATTTTTTACAAGTCTCCTATTAGGAGCCATCCTTGATCCTGTGGCTGGCTTGTCTGCTGGTAGTCTTTTTCCAGACTTCAAGAGCTGACAAAAGCATCTGGGCCTCCCTGGCAGTAATTAGGGCGAGCTAACTGCCTGCCATGCGGAAAAGTAGCTCTGAGATTGGGGGAAATGCAAGTGCAAAACGCAAACTGGCCAGCATGCCAATACCCTGTTTCCTTTATACAAAGGAACCGCTGCATTCAGTTGCATTTAACTGAGGGTTGTTTTTTTTTAACTCAGAAGTTTTTCTAAACTCCGGTGTTATCTTGAGAACTCCCAGCTCAGAGTAAGGTGGGTTTTTTTTTTCTGTTGCACAGCTGTAAAACTAGAATTGTCTTTACAAATTAATCAAAAGCCCACAGTTTTCAGACGCTGCATTTTAAAAAGCTAATGGAGGAACCTTCCTCTATCCAAAAACTTTCTAAGAACAACAATTCCTCAGTCAATATCTTGGTGTCAAGTCATTGGGTACTAAGTATTTATGAAGTTTTCTCCAAAGTGAAATTTAAACATACACAAACCTGTAGGTGGAGAAGAAACACCCTCAGGCTGCAATCTAGTAATTTTGTGTCCCGGAAGCCTACCTCTCCTGAAAGAGGTTGAAGAGGAACATGAGCAGGGACTGGTTAGAACATGTCTTTTACTAATGATCACGGCAGTCTCTGTGCACTTGTGCTCTCATGTTTGCACAGCCCTGCTTACCATGGGATGATTTGCAAGCTGAGGGTTGAAGTGGCATGTCATGAATGACCGCATCCCCAGCAAAAAGTTGTAGGGAGCAGCAGCTAGTTCTGGCAATTCATCTGCTTGGATTTGGATTTTTTTTTTTTTCTGTGGGAAGAGAATAATGGTGTAATTTGTGAGCAAAATCCTGCCTGTCTCCTGTAGGCTAGGTAAATTAGGGCAAAGTAGCCTATTCCTTTCCTCTAGTGGACTTTTGCAGAGGCTGGATGCAGCTTTGTGATCTTTTCATTGAATAGTGTATGAAGTTATGCCCCGAGATCCTGCTTAGTCTACAACTGTCTGTGTGATGTTTGTTACTCTTGACATTCCTTTCTTTGCTATTCACACAGTGCCATTACAAGGGCTCTGTTCTACTCCTACAAGCTAAAGCAGCATCTTGTGATTTAAATGGTCGGAAATACAAATCTGGCACTATAAAAGAACAGATCTTGTTTTCTGCAAATGACCTGAAGACTTTTCTTTAAATCTTTGTCTTATTCTATGACTTCCTAATTGTCAGATCCCCTTCTTGCATAAATACTCATGTTGTAGCATAGTGATGCTTCTTCTCTGCGGGAAGAAAAGTAGCATCACCTCCAGTGCTGTAAGGGGGACAGTATCAGTGCTCCACCATAGACCGGCTAACAGCAGGTGCTATTAAAGTCCTGCAGTTCTTTTTCTTTTTCTCTTTGGAGGTAATTATCGTCAAATCTTTATTTATTTTTTTTTTAAGATCATAAATGCACTTTCCACAGCACTGCACCTTTTCTGTCGCTTATGCTCAGTTCCACCACGGTGTGCCTTGAATCTGTTTTGTGATACATGACACAATTACATCTCAGGGAGATTTGCTCTTCCCTATGTTGTATGATTAATTTATATCCAGCCGATCCATGCTTGGAATGAAATAAGTTTTTAATCCTTCTGCCGTTCTTCACATTTTTGTGCTCAGTGTTTTTTTTAAGAGAGAGTTTCCGCAAAGCTGTTTTAGCATTTATTTTTACTGAGAAGCTTAGCTAAATAATTGAAACAGCCAAAAAATGGTTTTAAAAGGGGAAAAATATATTTTCTTGTTTTGCTTCATGAACAGCTGAGTTTGAATACAGATGCAGACACTAAAGTAAATTAGATTATCTCAGTTCAGTATTCTGTACCACAGTTCCAATCCCCATCATTGTCCCAATCCCCATATCTATAAGATGGAAAGATTAAGTAATAATGAAGACATGTCACTGCACCTGCTTTCACTGTATCAAACTACATACAGTAAATCCACCCGTAGTTTCATTTTTCCCCCTCAGGCATTAACTGTTGTTCATAGCTCCCAGCTGAGGGCCTGATCTAGATCTCTAAAGACTCTAAAAACACATTTCTAATCATTGCCTGTTCAGATTTGCCTACAGATTTTGAAAACAAGCTGCTTTTAAAGGTCTGTCTCTATAAAGTAAACTGTAGGCATTTGAGTTGATGTGTAGCTGCATTTGTTAGAACACCATTTAACCAGAGCATTGGTGAAACGGTGAACATCTGGTGCATAAGGCGGTTTAGTGGCTACAACATTGTGACTGCCTTGGGCATGTTTTCAAAGGGTGTTATAGAAAAAGTTAGAGTTCATCCAAATAAGGTTTTCAGGCATGTGTGTAGCCTCCGAGTCCCCACAACAGCAGAGAAAGCTTGAGTCCCCCCTGTGCACGTGAAGGTGGTGTGTTTGCCCAGCAGCTGTCCTACAGCATCTTCTGCACTTGCCTGTCACCTCCTTTGCCCATCCAGCTCAGCATGGCAGTTAGCTCCCGCTGGCACAGATTTGAGTTCCTGCATAACTTCTCGGGATAATACAGATGAGATGAACATACGGTGGGTGCTGTGATAACAGAGGAAATAAACCCATGAAAGCGCTGCGAGTCCAGAAATAAGGATCAAACTCTGATCTGTTACATTGCTATGCTCCTTAAATAAATTACAGTCATGCCAAAGCCATGTTTTGTTTTGACATTGGCATGGCCTTTGACTTTCAGTCTCTTTCTGTATTCTAACTTATTTCTTATACCCTCTCTAAATTGTTCTTCCTCCTCTTATCAATCAGCATTGTTCATGAAAGAATTATGCTTTCTTTATTTTTTTTCTGCTTCCCTAGTTTGCACTGTGATGATGTTCCCCTTTACTGTCCTCCAGCTGTTTTTCTTTTTTCCTTTTTTTTTTTTTAATGTCAGATGGCCCCTTGCTGTTAAGGTCATGCGCCATCAGCCTCACTGGAGAGTCTGAAATCCATGGCAGCCGTATAATTGACTTGATATCATCTCACTGAAAGGTCACAGTGTGCTTTAGAGGGTGCTCTTCCTTTGTCTTAGTAGCATTTTAGATAGATAATTATGCTTCATGCAATTCCAGACTCTCGGTTCAAATTTCTAGTTTTTCTTATTATGTAAATAAAAACTATATTTCATATTAAGCGTAATTTATTGTACTCAACAGCTGCTGTTATGATGCATCAAAAATGGCCTATCAGGACTGATATGTTTACACTGAACCACAGCATCTGGAATTTCCCCATGTGTTCCTATCCTCATCTGCCCAGGTCTGAAGCCCTTGGCTTTGGAAACGAAGTGGCATGAGATGAGGAGTTAGGGAGTGGAAGGGAAGAGTTCTACAGACCCTGTAGCTCTTCCTGGCTTCTGCTGATGTTTTTACTAATACAAGGACAGTTCTGCAGATGACAAGCAGGGCAGGATATGTCTGGAGATTAAAATTCTGTTTGAGTGCTGAAAACAACTCTTGTTCTCTGTTGTCCTGCAGTGGCCTAGACCCAAAGTTATCCTTCAGCTTGGTGCTGACTCCTGCAGTTGCAGCAGTGCTGTTTCCAGAAAAGGACCAAACGTCAGCCCTTCGTCGTGTATCAGTAGTCCAGGCATTGATTTGTTCGTGGCTATTCTTCTGCAGCAAGAGCCTATCTTTTTAGGTGATGCAACCAAAACATGAATAATAGGAGAAGTACTTCAAGATAAATGCTATTAAAAACTAGGTGCAACCCTTGCAGCATTGCCATAATGATTACATCTTTATTCTTTTTTTTTTTTTTCAATCCTGTTTTTTCATATCTGCAACCTGGAGTTCATGTTGTCAGGTTTTACTCTGCAGACTAGAGAGCTAGAAATTCAGATTTCTAAAAACTGAAATGAGATTATGCTACACGTGTTTGCAAAGGCTGGAGTTTTAAAGAACAGTGTCAGATACCGTAAGACCTGAAGGTCTTACAATGAAAACTGGCCACACACGTATGTGCGAGAAAAGACTAGAACAGTGGTTTCACAGGAGTGTCACTGTAGCTTTTTATTAATACACTAATAAACCTAAACTTTTGAAATGGCTGGTACTTTCATCTAGAATAATTATTGTAACAGAAGACTTCCCGGGTCATTTTTATTGCTCTCCTGTGGGGCTGAAGCTGTTCTGGTATAATGGAATTTGCATATTCAAGATATTTTAAGACCTATGAGAAGGTCATCTGCTAATAACAAACGGTGAGTCTGAACAGCTCCACTGGACTCTGTTTTATAGCTTGTCTTTGGACAGAAATGTAAGCTTCAATAGAATAATAATGCCCAAGCCAGTAAATAACATATCAGTCATCCTTGCTAATCTAGAAGAACTGTGCACTCTAGTTCAGCCTATAGATATTAACTCTCTTCATTGTCTGAACAGAGACCTTTCTAAATCATTTGGCTCACATAATAGATTATGAATCAATTGCTGTGAATTGGGGAGTTCTGGTAACTTCCATTTTGTTGGATTTAATCTTTCTCCTGTCATGGGTGTTCCAGGGAACCAGGTCTCTTCGTTATGGCCCACTATTGATGGCAGAGATGTATTCCCTTGCAGGAAAGCTTCACCTGCAAGCTGTAAATAGGGAACTAAATTTATTCCTTCTAATACCTCATGCTGGACAGCTGAACTTTAAACTAGTCCCATAGCATCAACTGTGGTGTTAGTTTGACAACGTTGTGTTTCCAATATTTATCTGAATGGCATAATTTAGTGCAAAGTATTCCAACTGTTTTTCTGTATGTACTGTGCTTTACATAATACTTCTCCTTTTTATATTCACATATTTTTTCAGCTATCAAGTAGTTTGTATGCCCGTTGGTGTTTCGAGGATTGCCCAACATACTTTATGGTTGTATCGTACTGGGTTTGAGTGTTTATACCTTGCCGATGCTCCATCTTTTACATAAGCCTAGCAATGTGGTATGTGTATCATTCAGGAAGTGATATTTGATGTTATTTCAATTTTCTGGGCTATCACTTTCAAACAACACCAAAAATTGCTTTGATTTTGTCAAAGATGAGGAGTGTATTTGAATAATAATCAGAACAAGGAATGAGGAAAAACCTGAATTTAGCAACCCCAGACATTTGAACAGCTTCACCTAATCATTTTTGCCCTTTCAATAATGCCTTATAGTTTTTGCAGATGGCAGTGAAGTATGGAGATTGCAGTAACTTTTCAGGGGTTTTTCCCTTATTTTTTTGCCTGGACAGGTTTAGGGTTGTCATCCATTTTTGTCTGAAGAGCAGATGTCCTTATCTTCATAGCACAAAATGCAGATAAGAAATCAATATCTTTTTGATGTGGCTGGCTCAGTTCAATGTCTATTGGTCTTAATGCTTGTAGACGCTAAAAGTGCTTTGATAAGAGAGGTTGCGAAGAACCATCCTGTATGTATTTACAAGTGGGATCGTGACTCAAGCCTGATTTCCAGTGCCTCCTACTCCTGTTTTCTGGAAAGTAGGCACTCTCTGGCTCACATGGGACCAGACTCTGGCTCTGTGCTGAATTGCAGTGCTGTAAATGTGAGTAGCCATCTGCGTAGCCATCTGGAATAAAACTACATGGGTAAAAATGCAAGCAGAAATTTTGGTCGGTCTCCTTAGTTATGTGGGGAGAAAAATTTGCCATTGAAAATCCTTTTATGTATTTTAGCCACTTCACACAAAACTTGTGAAGACTTTTTTTTTTTTTCATTTCCCTTATTTTACTATATATTTCTGCTTTCAGGATCAAGCATTTGTCCTGTCTCTGTGGCCTCTCTTTGACAAGTCTGTTGCTTTAACCAGCTGTTTTAGGCTTCAGAGATGCTTTTAGAAACACCTGTCCTGTGGTACAGAGGCTTGACAGTCATTCAATTTGTATCCTTTACTAGTTAAACTCATGAGATTCAAGTGTAGAGTCAAAACCAAAGCGTTCCTTATTTTTTTTCCTAGCATTGCTGCCAACCAATGTTAAAATAGAAACATTCTCCAGGAGTATTCATATTGGTTCACAGAGAGGTGTATTAATTGTGCGGAAAGCTGAAACATGAACCTTTCAACTTGCCTCACCACCTTTCTCCCGTCCCCAGGTGCCGAACCTTTTCAGTTCTGTGCATCTTTAGCTCTTCACACTTACTCCCCATTGGGCCCATAACAGTGCACTGTACTTCTAGGTGCTAGCTCCAATGCATAAACCCAAATAATGAAAGATCTTGTCTCTGTCATGTGATCTGCCTCGCAAATAGTTTCTTTTTATCTGACATGTATGAGAAGAGTTACCTTCTCAGAACACAGGACTTGGAGTATGTTTTCCTAGTAATATGTAATAAAAGTCCCTCTTAAAGGAAAGCATCCTTGTTCACAACCAGTAATGATGTTTTGAGTTCTGGAGATACCAAAGAGATGGCTCTTGGGAACAAAGCCATCAACGTGCTGATGCCATGACTGGGTCAGCGGGTGAGCAAAGCTGCCGTGTAGCCATCTGCATGAACCACCAGCTACAAGATCTGTAGTGCCACAAGTAGTGCAGGAGTGCAGATGTTCTCCATTGCCGCTCATCCACAAAGGAAAGACCTCATTTTAGAGTTTCCCGTCCCCCAACTGGGAGAGAGATGTCGTTTTTGTGACTCTGTGTCAGTGATGCTTAAAAGGCTTTGGGAACACACAACATAAATCCGCTTGGGATTTTGAGGTTGCTTTGTTTTTCTTTTCTCTTCAAATAGCCTGGGGCTAGTATTCTCTGTGATCCCTTAAATAGTAACCACATGAGTTCAGTTTTAGCCTCCACATAAAATAAATGAGATGGAAGCAGGATTATTTGAGCAGGAAGTTTTTTCAAGTAAACTTAAAGAAAACAGTACTTTCCACTTTTTTAACTGTGAGGAAAATGTGGTGGAAGTTTGGGAAAATTGTTACTGGCCTGAAATGCTTCACTCCTGTTCTCTATTTAGATGAGAAAGAGCACTATATCATTGACAGATTTCTTGCAATTGTCTTCCCATTTTAAAATAATGCAATAAAATAACACTGAAAATGAATCAGAAAATAAAAAATATGAGAATGTATAGGGAAAAGGGCTCTTAATGTTTAATAGCTACCACTAAAGTCCCTAATTCAGGCTACCAGTTCTTATGCTTCTGTGAGTAAGATGAGGTGTCAAACATCATTTAAAGCGTATGTGCTGTGAGATTGGACTATGCTTTGTGCTTCACGATTGATAAAGTATTGTTCCTAAATAAATCTTGCAATTCTAGCTGCAGTGACACAAATAATAGAACATGAAGGTGTGAAAGAAAATGGCCAATTTGAGTGATACAAAAAGAAGCTATGCTTCATTTGGTCTTAGAAAATAAGGCACAGTACAGATATGATTGCCTTTCTTGAATGCTTGTATAGGATTGCTACTATATAAAACTCTCACTGCTTACATTTTTGGAGTGACTCAATGATTTGTGTATGTTGTGCAGTGTATTTTTCAGTTTTGAGAGACATGTTAAGGTAATGGGTCTGTAAAATTTTAAATGTCAGAAATGTATAGCTCATTTTGTCATCAGATTCTGATTTGTTTTCAAATTATGTATTCACGTGTAAGAGTGGCAAAACCAGGCAGAACACTGATCCTGAGAAAGATCGCAGCTCCCAGAAGTAGTTGTCATTTTATTTTGGTGTCTAATGGTCTAATTTTAAAAGTTAAACTTCCAGCCTCAGGCACTTAGGCTGGTATAATTTTACAAAGATAGAAGAATGAATTTCGCCTAAGCTACACCTTCTGGACTTATCATATCCTTTAGCATTTTTACTCTCTGATGCTGTTTATACTTTAAGATGACTTTCAACCTTTAGCCTAATGAAAGAAAAAGTATGATTATTTCTTTACAGCAAACATGTAAGTGGCCAACAGGTTAAAAATTACAGTTACAGTGAAAATGTAGCCTGGCTTCATATGAAAGTCAGATTGACAGATACCATTGGCTTCTTGTGTTCATTTCAAGTTGGATTTAGCTAATGCCTGTGTGGTTGTAATCTCTGTGAGGTTACTTTATTACTTAGAACACATGTTTTGAAGTGGCAGTCAAAAGGGTGAGGGCTTGGGGTTAAAAGACTTTCAGACATCATAATTCTTAATCAAAATCTCATTTGGAAAAAAATGGCACCTGGATTCAGCAAAGCAGTAAAGCACCGTGACTCTTCCAGGGAGTACAGCAGCCTGTCTTGACAGTGATTTATGTTCTTTTTTGCCTACCATGCCCAAGTATATTATCTAGGTTGACATGCATATGTACATATATCAAATGAGGTCTCAGTGCCTGCTACTATCCCCATACTGAATTTATCCTTGTTGATACCTCTGAATATTGGTAGAGAACGAAGGACACAGTCCCTTGACACATATCAGCTAGATGTAGCACGACATGATTTTGGCACAAGCTGGGCATATATTTAGACTCTGTGGCAGAAGTAATTAAGAGTGGAATTTGATTGTCATCTGGCCTTGCAGTTGTTCTTGCCATGAGAGTCTGGCAACTTGTAATCTTACAGATCAACAAGCAACCGCCTAGCTTCCATGTTCTTTGACATTTCAGGGGCTACTTCTGTGTAGACCTGAAGCAAGCACTCTGTGGGAAAAATATTACAATAATAGACATGACTCCTGAAATCTTGTCAAGTGCAGAATAATTTAGATTGTTCTGCAAATCCTATGCATACATTTTCCTAAATTAAAAACATGCTGCCTATTTGAAAAATACCTAGCCTGAGTATTACGGCCTTCAGCATTACGAAGAGGTCACTATATATGATTTACTAGAAAATGATAACCTTTTATAGGATGGTTTTGAACCATCCTGTAAAATTTATTACAAATACAGCATTCTGGCTTGGAGTTTTCTGGGTCACCACTGAAATGAAACAAAAAAGATTTAGAAATTAAATTTGGTAGAATAATGTCTATATAATCTTTGGATATCACTGCTACTACATTAGATGGGATTTATGCATATAAGTTTTTTGTGCACTAGTTTGTCTTTTCTTAATCTCTTCCTTCCCCCCCTACCCTAAATGTATAGGCTATTTTTTTGTGTATGGAGCATTATTATCTTTTTTATTTGCATTCAAATAATTGTTGCTTAAACTCCTAAGTGGACCCTTTAAAATTTTTTTGTTTACTTTTAAACAGCAAAATATGACCAGACAATGCAGGTCCTCTTAAAACTTCCTAAAAACCATGCAAGCTTACAGCGTGCTTTAAGGAATATAGGGCAACAGCCATAGAGGCCTCCAACATCTAAAAATGGGTTTTAGATACAACATGGACAATTAAAAAGTAGTCCCAAGCTTCTCTACTTGGCAAAAGCTTCTGGGCACCTAAATTATGTTTGCTTTGAAATATGGGTGACAGTGTTCTCTAGGTACCTTAGCTTAGGGTTTTCCCCATTGACTCAGACATGAAGTTAAGCCGCATCTGAGTTGTTTCAACAGTTCTCCACAGCAGAGGCTACTTTTTCTGGATGGTGTCTGCACCTCCTGTTACTGAAGAGTTACTCAGAATTTCCTCCTGATGGTATAAAGTAGCTTTGGTAACTTTATTGAATTTGATGAATTTATATGTGAGTAGTCAGATTCCAGCCCTGTGACTGTGCACCAGAAAAAGGAGATTTCATACAGATCTCATTCTCTGCCTTATTCAGTGGAATCATCAAGTTATTATCATCTAATTATTACTGGAACATTTAATGGGATATGTGCTGTAATTATGAATTTGACTAGGACACATTAAGTAAAAATCTTAGCGTTTCATCAAGTGAATGGATTGTACTCTGGAAGATGTGTGAGATTATTTTCAGGAGTAATGCACAGAAGTGAACAGTTCAGCCTTGATTTATGACATGGACAAGGCACATTATAAAGCAAATTTGAAGGGCAGTATCCTAAAGTGATGAGGACATCTGAGAGAGGTTCAGCAGTGAAAGAAGCGGTGGCGTAAATCACAAATGGGCTGTTCTTTGGTTGAAGATGTATATTAGTGGGAAGGCTGTGGAATTTGCATTTGATTCTGGTTCAGGCTGAAGTAGCTCAGTGCCAGACCTCGGATCACAAGAGTAATTCTGTGATCGTCTTTTGCACTATGCTGTGTTGCGCAGTGAATGCCCCCAAAACAGTTCTTTGGGAAGCAGAGCTGTAAATACATCCGTGCTCACAGTGTTGAAGGGGCAAATTGTTTTAAAACAGTTAGAACATCCATCAAATTTCAGAAAAAGAAGTAAGCTGCAAACAGTTTAAAAGTAAAGCATTTTTTATCATTGTAAACATATTATTTGGAGAAAAATACAAGATACAAAGAATATACGTAAGCAAATAAACCAATTTACTCGGGGTTTTAGTGAAGCTTTTTATGCCAAAACAATCTATTGTCCAAAGCTTCTCTTATTCAAAAGAATTGCAGGTTAGGAGCTACAGAGATGATAGAAAATACTTTTAAAGAAGGTATTTGATGCTTTTGCACTATCCACTGATTAAACAATATGTAGCACATCCATTTTCCTCTGATTACTTAAAACCCACTCTAGAGATGTGGGGAGCATGCATAAATCTGGGACTGATTTCAAAACAGACGTTTCTCGATGTTTCACCTCCCTGAGCTTCTGCTGTGAAGAGGTGGGTGAACACATTCAAAATGTATTTCGCAAATACAAACAAATGTACTTGAAGACACAGTCAGCTGTGCGTGACATTGTCTCTCTGTGATGGCGCTTTGGCTAGCTAAGAGTTTTGTTGTCTGCAGTGGAAAAGACAAAGATGAGAAATATGAGTTTGCACACTAGGGATAAAAAACAAAACCAACAGATGAGGTAATGTTTTGCAAGAGTTTGAAAAGCAAAGGGACATAGGGAAATAAAAAGCTTTAGTAGCATATTATATCTGACATTGTTGTCTGTTTCTGTGTTCACTCTCACCCACACAACAGATCGTTTCTTAGTTTTTCCATATGTGTTTCCTTTGTATTTTTCATTAATTGTCCTATTTTCCATAATTAATTGCATACATCTAGATTTGTTCCTCTGCTGAAAAATTCTGGTTGATTACTCTCTACATCCTTCCTCCCTTTTATGTAGCTTATTTAATCATCATTATCTTTCCCCCTCAAAACCTATTCCTCGTTTTTTTTTTCTGAAACAACAGCATTTCTCAAGTTGCCATTTCTCATTGAACTTTAGCAGCATCCTTGCATCTGCTAATTCCCCATGGCTCTGTTGTTCTCTTGCAGTAATAACAGCCTTATTTTTTCCTCCCTGGAAACACTCAAGTGACTGATATTAGTGGTGAAACTTTCAGGAAAAGGCTTCTAAGTCAGTATATGTAGAAATGGGGTGCTCCTGTCAAGGCCACAAGTAGCTGTCTTTTGGAATGGACTTTTATATGGCGCACTCAGGCATGGGCACAGAAAAAGGCTTTATTGCTTTGTGCAGAACACGTGTCTCACGAGCAACTCCATGTCGAGCAACCTAACAGTGAAATCTATGCTGGTCCCAACGGATCTGTGCTAATCCACACGTGTAGGCTAAGGCTCCAGTCTAGTTAGATTGTTGATTTGGTGAGCCCTTCTGTGATCGCCAGGAAAGGGGATAAAAGACCTCAGAGAGGCTTGATGAGTAGTTTTCACATGAAAGCACATTTATGTAGAACCTGACCTCTTGTGTTTGTCCATATATTTCTGCTTTCAATGGAGTTTTAATCTGCAGTGGCATTTTTGCCAAAAATGATGTAAACTCCTTATTTCCTTCTCTCCTTTGTTTGCTTTTATTTCTTTTAGCCTGTTAAAAAAAACAATGGAGAAGGGGAGGAAGAGGTTGAGAACAGAGAAGTCTAAAAGCTTTTGAGTGATAGCAAACATAAAATATTAACTTATTTAAAAGAATCACATAAAAGATCATCCTTTCTCTCACTGCAAAGATAGGACTTTATATGAGTATTCTTGTGATTATGTCACCTGTCATAGAGGAACCAGAGTTGCTTAGAGATTTTGTTTTGGGGAGGTGTTATTTGTTTATTTTTAGCAAAAAAATAATCCCTCAAGGTTCCTAATTATGGAGAGAGGGAAAGGCCTCAGGTACCATTTCTTGTTGATGTCATAGGCTGAATGACATGTCTCAGGTTTGGGATGGGCCAGCTAATTTTAGTCTATCAAGTCACCACTCAGTCGCATCACTGGACTATCAGAAAATGAAAATATAGTGTAATCTTTATGAAGCAAGATATAGCAGTAGCCTGTGAGAAAGGTACTTTGTTCTTTGTGGCAAAGAATATGTTACACGTGTCAAATTCCAACACCAGGAATACAATTAGTTGAGGTATATATTTCTTGGGTTTCAACTGTAAAAGCGTTCATGAGACGCCATCACTTGTAAGAGGAAAAAATGCATGAACGTTGCCATCTGTGCCACTATAAAACTACCTTTCTTTTCCTTCTTAGGCTGAGATGAGCCCATTTTGAAGGCTCTGGTGACAGGAATGTCTTTGGAGACCAAAGCAGAAGGTGGAAATGCGAGGAGAGTGATGTTAGTTTCAAGATGTTTAACCACACATACGTTTATGAGCTATGTACTTTGTCAAATAGCTCATCTTGCTCCTCAGGAGCTTACTGTTCAACAGAGGCTCTCATATCACACTTTTCCCATGCTCCAGCTGTCAGGGGGTTTTGCTATTTCATTTGTGAATCTTGTGTGCAGTGCTTTTAAAACAACATTATTTTGTAGCAGGAGTTACAAGTTTTCATGTAATCAAAAAACAGTGACAGTACTGTGTGTTTATGTAGCCCATTCCTAACAGAAGGTTTCTGAATGTTGAGAAGGGCACAATCATTTTATCGTATGATGGGCTTTATCTTCATATCCTGTCCTTGTCAGAGGATAAATGTTCTAGGTATGGTCATTTTGTGCTTGAAAGGTCAAAATTCCCACAAATGTATGAGGTCATGATCCTTAGTGCTGTCTCATTCATTGAGCTCGATGAAATTATGGGAAGAAGTTTTCTGACCAAAGTGGGCTGCACCATTGCCTCAACTTACTGCAGGTCTTGTCCTGAGGCAAACTGCTGAAAATCTCCAGAGCTTCTTGACAGAATTGCATTGTCCTCTTGGAGCTCGGTGTTCCTATGGCTGTGGGGTTGGTTGGTTGAGTTACCTCCTCTGAAGGTACCTAGGTAGCAGTGGTCTTTAATAAGGAGAAATAGTTCCCCTGAAAGCAGGAAACGAAGGATAAAGAATTTGCAAATAGATACGTGTACAAAAGTAAAATCCGTTACCCAGAAGTTGCTTTTCTGGCTCTTTGTGCGAGCACATGTTTGTCATCTGTATGTAATGATTTGCCAGTAGGCTTTTAGCCATAGTACGTTCTGTTAGGAAAGGCTCTGGGAGTTACAAAATTTTTGTATTTTCTAAGCAATTAATCAGAATAGGAACCGCTATTACTTCTTTGCTGCTTTTCTTGGGATTGGAGAGGTGAGGAGAGGCTGGCAAACATCATGCAAACAGATCTAAGAAACTGTAAATTGTGCTTTTACGCTCATTAGACGTTGTTTTAAAAATTTCGTCCTTCAGTTCCCTGCTTGCCTCTAGTCACTGAATCCGATGAAAAAGGCATATCATTATCTTATCCTCTGCTGCACCGTTTTGGATGTCCAGAGCCCTTGATAAATTAACAGACTGGTTATTCAGAAAAATAAAATTACATTTCCAGGTTGGATTTATGATTATTATGCAAATATAACTGCCATATTCTGTGCAGAAAACACATTTAAAAGCCTGAAAATAGCAATAATCCTGTTCAGGATCTACTCCAGTTAATACTTTCCTATATAGAACTGAGTATTCACTAATAACTTCTGGATTGTTATTAGAATTGTTTCATTGTAACATGTAATTTGCTTGAACTGACTACGTCATTCTCAAAATGGTTTTAATTACAGAAATAAATGACAAAGCTTAGTGGAGATGCTTATACAACAGCACAGTCATTTTCTGTGTGCCAACTGGAAATTCATCCTTAGCAGATGGAATTCACCAGTCTGCAAAGAACTAACACAAGGACTTTGTACTGCTTAAAACTTTACTTAATCTGTCTGATAAAGTACAAATGCTATGTGTCATACATGCTATTTCTCCTTGGCTTCTGCACTATTAATCAATTATTCTGTTATAGCTGCAGAAAAAACAAAGAGTTGGTCATTTTACTGAGAATGTATTTTGCTATTAGGAGCAATTTTATGCATCAACAGGACATAATGCTGTGGGTCAGAATAAAGGTATGGCTCAAAATATTTCCTTCTCCTTACGGGGACTGTGACATTTATCCTTCTTCCGTCTGCGGGTGTGGGCAGTACTGTTGCAGATTATTTTGGCAGCTTCTTCCTCTCTTCTTTTTTGTTATCATTCTGCCTGACTTTGTTCTTGTAGCGCTTGTTGTCTTTATAGATCAGTAAGTATGACCTTCCAAATTCCAATTCAGGATAAAGGCTGTAGATAGCCATAAGATGAAGCCAGGACTTTAGATGCAACCTACTAGGAACAGAAAACCATAGAAAACCAAGATTTTGCTCCTAGTTGATGATCTGGTTGATTGCAAGTCTCGCCTCTTCCTTGAGACTCACTAACTTTAATGAACAGCAGCAAAAATGTAGCCCAGGAGTAGCTCAGAAAGTGGAGGTGTGCTGATTAGACATGACATGAAGAAAGAAGGCATCGTCAATATGGAGAAAAGGAGGGTATCAAGCTGAATGATCCTGTGGACTGGGGTAGGAGCAGAGAGATGAATTCATTAGTATTAAGTACAAAATCACATACTTAAGAATAACAAGAGATTCAGCTTCAAGTTAATTGCTCATCAGTTAGAAATGAATGAGAAGTAAAGTATGCGATGTGCTAAATGACAACAGGATGAGTAAGCCAGAGTGTTGTGGCCATGGAAAAGGCAATTGTACTGCTGGCTCATATCAGGGGAGAGAGAACTGATAATGATGCTGTCCTACAAGAGGAAAAAAAAAAGGTATACCTACACAGCTTTACAGGGAGCTTGTAGCACAGCAGTACTCGCTATCCACTGGAAATGTGTCCTTCAGAAAAGCACAACATTAAGGTAGTTACTGTAGAACATAAGAACTGCTGTGAGTTCACATCCTTGCTCCTCCAATGTGATATCGTTCACATTTCTATCCTCTAGAAGAACATGGCTTGTCTTAACACAGCAAAACAACAACTAGAAGTGACAATAAATAAACCACAGAGAGGAGAAGACTATTTATGCCAAAGAATTGAAGTGGCATAAGAGAAAACAGAGATAAACTGGCCATAGATAAACTTAGGTTGGGAATAAAAAGAAGATATCAAGGGAGTGGTGTTCCAGAAGGAATAGCAGTCAAAAGTGAAGTGGTGTGATCAGCTGATAAAAGGGTCCTCTGCTGGTGATAACAAGGGGCTAGATCTGTTGAACCAGGAAGTTTCCCCCAGCTCTGCCTCTCCTGTTGAACCTCTCCCACTCAGAGGAAACGGTTCTCCTGAGAGATGGATCCAAACAAGAATGACTTGGCATGGCATCTGGCAAAAAATAGCTAAAAAAGACTCAACAAAGAAATAACTGTTAGGCCGGGAGGCAGGACACAGAGACTTTCAAACTGAATTTTGCACTAAGTAAACATTTAGAAATAATGTAATTAATGAAATAAATCAGATCATCAGTCGTGGACTCCAAGGTAAAATAAGTTGAACATGATAATTATATCAATTATATGCATAGTGACTTTTGACAGTTTATTATATATACACAAGCATTTGCATTTGTATCCAGTACTTTTTTTTTAAAGTCTGCTTCCATCCTGCCATGTCTTATTCATTTGATTATTTATGCATTGGCTACAGCAATATTCTGTTAAATATTGAAAAGTTCGTGATTTAAACCTGGATGTGATTTGAGTTGTAAATAGTTCTTATGGACCTAAGGCTTAAATTTAACATTAGGCTGGCTTTATTTATTTTTATTGTTTTAATTCTGTAGCAAAACCTAGCAAGGATATACTTGGTTCATTAACAATAAATGAGGAAATAGTGCGGCTATGCTGTCAAGGAAATGAAAGAGCATAGAAAATACATTCAAGACTACTTAATTAATGTTTTTACTCTGCATTGTCCTAGTTTTTATTCTGTAGTCTTCTTTAAAGCACAGAAAACATTTTTGATAGACTAAGAATAATTATCCTGGTTGCTTTCAATTAAATACATATACATTTCTAAAATGCCAAATAAAATTCAGTGATACTGTTTTAAAAAAAAAATAGAGGGGGAGAGGTCTGAGCAGATGAAACAGTGGTACCGTCTGGTTTTGTAATCTGTGAATATATTAGTATTGTGGCAGCAAGTATGTTCCTGCTTCTTTATTGTTAGAGTTTAGGTGCTAAATCCATGTCTACAGTGGCATAAAGAAGGGCACTCCAGTAGAGCCTGGAGAGCACCTGGCTTTGCTGCCCGAGGATGCTCATGGTCCAACATCACTGTGCCAGGGCTTCACTTCCCAAGGCTTCGGTGGAGAAACCTAAGCCTGGCAGGTAGCCCTGGGGGAGGATAACATTCCCCTCCCCTCCCCGTCTTTGAGCCAGAAAACCCTCCAGTGGCCAAGGAGCTCTCCCTGGCACAGGAGAAGGTGCCACCTTGGCAGTCAGAGTGTCCCTGACCTCCAGGGCTTAGCTGGGGCAAAGCAGGTGTGAATTTTACTGCAGAGAAAAGAAGAAAAAACAGATTTGCATTTGGCTTGCTTTGATTCCACTACTTAAAACTAATCTCTGGTAGCTTTTTTATTTTCTTGAAAGCTGCTTTGTACTGACTAGCCCTTGGTATTTGTCAAATTCTTTGTTTTCTCCACATATTCCCTGCTGGCCTACTCAGAAGCTAGTTAAATTATGAGGATTATTCAGAGCTGCACTGGATAATAAAATGGTCTATTGATTAGTCGTCTTCTAATTACTTGTCTCTTAGCATGAAAGAGAAATAAGATTTGATAGTAAACAAAGCAGAAAACAAATAGGGTGTTTCCAACATGTAGGGGTATACATGCGTGTGTGTGGCCTTGTATATGAGTATTGTAATTTCCAGTTTATCATCATGAGCTTATTTGACTGCTCACAGAACTGTGACCTGCACAAGAAGACTATTTGACAGATAATCAGCCAAAAAATACAATTCTTTAATATTTTTCTGCAATATCCTGTGTAAGCACTGGAAGAATAACATCATGATGAGCAATATGGTTTTGATTTTTCATGTCTTGTTGTAATAAAATGAAGGTTATGGCTAATTTGTGTTCCAACTAGGTATGTGCCAATAGAAATGAATATAAATAGCATGTCAAAGTTTTAGCTTGAAAAACAGCGAACACCAGTAGGTAGTGAAACCTTTCCACTTGCATCACATGCCTCCATACTGGTTCAATGTGTCAAATCACCTCTGGTCTTCCCTAAAAACAGTGCATAGTACGTATTCCACCTTCAAAACAGTTTCTCTAACAGCGCTCGTCTTAAAGTTGTGTGTGAAATTTTTAAAGACGCAGACCTACAAACCTACAAGCCTTGCCTAGCAGGAGAGTAGCGCTGACATCTCTCCTCTTTAGTGCTGAACAGCAGGTGATGGCAACAGTGTTCATGAGAGGACTTCTCACTTGTGCTTGTACGTGACTGTGCTTCCCAAAGAGGTACGAAAGGAAAGGACAGACTTTGGGATGCTTTGGAATATAAGGATTGAAATCCTGGCAGAATTGCTGTTGATTTCAGAAGGACCAGGGTTTCTCAGCAGCCCTTTAATGCCTCTTCCATGATCCACAAAAGTCTTTCCATGAATTTCTGTGGGGTCTGCATGCTTATCTTTTTTTTTTTTTTTCTGATCTCTTTCTTTAAATGCTATGAACTTCAAACAAAAATCAACTAATACCCCCCAACAACAGCTCTGCATAGTTCTTGCCCATGGCAAAATTGCTGAGCCAAAGCAGTAATTTAATTAAAGTGTGAAAATCATGCAATTCTCGTGAAGTATTCAAATTCCTTTCTTGTTTTGCTTTGTTTTGTTAGAGTTATCCAAGTATGAAGGGCATAGTTTCCTGTTCTGTTCTGCCCTTCTAGAGAATATGAGTTTCTCATTCAGAAATTAAGGCGTTCCCGTTGCTTTTAATTTTGCTTGTGTGTTGATTTGATTGTGGTGTAGTTTGTGTCGCTCTTCTAGTTTGCCTGGTTTTCCTCCATCGTAAAAACCCTTTCCTTTTTTACCTGGCTGCTGGCAGAGAGGCAGGTGAGCATCCCTGTGCTTTGTAGATGCAAGCAGTTTCATCAACCCATCAGTCTCCTCTGTCTCCCGTCACCCGGAGTTTGATGTCAGAGCAAGATATTCTCTGCTAAATGTGAATTCCTTCATTAGTTTTGCAGTCTTCCTCTAGGCCTGTAATTAGAGCCCTCCTGATAACCAGCACACAACTGCGCCCATTAATTAGCTCTTCATTTGAAGGTTTCTCTCCGTGTTTCCATTCTTGTCAGCTTACAGGAGGCTCAGCTACCTTCAGCTGCTGCTTGAATCCGTTATCCGTGTCAATCATCCTACCCATAAAAACCCAACCCACAGGCTCGAGGAAGCCCTTACCATCGCTGCGGTCATGGGAAAACCACCCTGTTTTCACACAGGGAAGCATTGTGCTGGATGAACAGCCAACACTACATTGCGTGTGCTTTTGTGGGTGTCTGTGTAGTTACTCAATAGCTCGTTTATTTTTCTGTGGAGCGTAGAAAAGAGACATGGCCCAGGCTCTGCTGTTTACCTGATAGAACAGTCAAAACAGGTTTCTGATTAAAGAGGCAGCAGTAGACACCCAGTCTCTGCAGGCTTCTTCACATTAGGGGATAATGGAAGCATTTACTAACAGCCAAAGAAATTATTTATTAGGATATGAAACCTTTAATTTAGAAGGAAGGTTTCACATTCTCATGTATTTTTTTATTTTTTTGCTTATACTCCCACTCTGCAAAATGTAGCAAGGCCAAAAATTAACGCATCTATTTCTAAGCTATGTGGGTGTCTCTGAAAAGGTATGATTTTGAAGCAGAAAAAATAATATACTTATAGCAATCTTTTCTGAACCCACAAGGTTTTAGAAATCCAAAGACTCAAATCAATCAAACCCAGTATATTACATTAGTTTTAGATTTAAACTGGTTTATAAATGTTGAAATTGCAACAAGAATTCCCCAGCTGCTAAAAATGTCTGTGATGGAGCAGAGCAAAGTCACATTTGGGGCAAATATGCTGGAAGCTGACTTCACCTTTTTTTCTGCTCCCCTGGCTATCTGGTACAACAGGTTTGTGCCTTATGGTATGCATTTCATCATCCCATATGCATTTTGATGTAGGCAGTTGCCCCTGTTATCCATACAGGAGGCTGACACAAGGGGTTGAAGTCTTTCCTGACCCTGCCAAAGCTGATGAGAGAATCACTTTGAATCAAATAATTTCTGAAATACACAAGCATATTGAAACATTTAAGTGTCAATGTTGACAAAGGTGTGAAATGGTATAAATAGCTTTATTGTTTACAGGATATCCTCATCTGCAGTTGTTCCCAGTTTCTTTGTGCACACACAGATGTGCATTATGTACCCAGAAGGAAAGAACACAAAGATTTTTCCTTATTTTGTTTGTTCTTACTTGGGGGAGGAAAACATTATCTCTGACATGCTGAAGAGCACAGAGCAAAAGGCAGACGTGGGGCTTTGTCTCCTGGTTTCCCTCCCCAACTTCTGTTTTCACCCGTTACAACTTCTTGTGCATCTTCTGGAAGACACACCTTGTTGGTGTGCTGCTGCAGGCGCTGGAGCTCTTTCTCCCCTCTGCTTTGGATCCTGTTGCTGTTTGCAGGAGGAGAAAACCTTTATGGGGTTTAGAAGTTTGCTTCTGCCTCAGCTGCGCTGAGCTCGACCCTTTCGCCCGGCTCACCCAAATGCTGGGGGCTCATCTAGCCTTCTGAGCCCCTGGAGATAATTCAGGTTCCCTAATAAACCCAGGGCCTGAACCAACAGCCACTGAAATGAGAATAGCACCTGTAAAATCACCGGGTGTTGGTTTAAAATAGCAAATTAAAGAGATTCAGTCCATTATTGTGCTGTGCTCCCCTTGCCCCCTTACAGAAGCAGCAGGCGGGCCCACGAGAATCCCCAATGGGGAAGAAAAAGCTAGTTTATTCAGGACTTTGCGACCTTTACAGAGGCACAGTCAGGGCAGAAAACAAGGCAGATAATGCCTTTACGAGTCTTTTAGGCAGTGGACAACCCGGTGCAAGTTAAGGCAGCCTTAATGCTTCCTAGATTGAAACAGGGGGGTGAACCCCCTTCTCCTAGCCAGCACGGGATGGCATGGGTGAATACTACTGCCTGTCACGCCTGGTGTCTTTTGTCGCTATAGGGGCGAAATGGATCGTTGTGAATGAATAGACATTGTCATTCTGGATTATTTTTAATTAGTAACGCGTGGGCATCATACCTCCAAAATTTCAGAATGCTGCACTGAGTTTGTCTTGTCTCACCTTTGGTTTATTTTTTTTTTTTTTCCACTGAAGAGTATCGTACACTGTTTCTTTGTGTCTGCGTTTGTAGACTAGGGGCAAAATGTTTTCCTCGTTCTTTTACAGGTGTTCAGCTTTAAACATGCTTCCAACGATGTTTAATTTTGCTGTTTTAAAAATGCTAAGTTGTTTAGTTTTAATCATCCTTGGAAACATTTCAATGCAAATAGCTGACTTCTTCACCCTTCCTAAATCTGTATCTACGCATCTTCCCACGTACTTTGTCCCCTCCACCCTAGAAAAAGCAATGGGTACTGATGACTAAACCAGATAGGTGCGAGCAATCAGGTAGTGTTAATATTTGCAAGGGTAAGAAATGAAATTATGGAGACAATTGAGACAAAATAGACGTGCCTTATATAATTAGCATAATAGCTGCATATCATCAAGTTTTCCCTGGGTATTATTATGACTGTGTTGATTAACCAGGTGTAGAAGGATTTGGAAAGACCATTAAAAAAGTAGGGCATAATAAGTAGGAGGTAATAGGAAGTGGAGAATGAAAATATATGTGTGCCCGGCAGAAAGACTACGTTTCATCTTGTTTTGGCAGTACAGGCTTTGGGACTAGAGCTGCTAGTTCCAAACAGGTAGGATTGATCTAAATTATGGTTTCTTGAGAGGGTAATTTTTTCTGGCAACAGTTTTTCTGCTTCCATTTGCTTAAAGAAGGAGAAGGATCTTGACCTTTTAAGCAGTGGAAGGTAGCTCTTAGAGAGTTTCATCACTGTCGAGCTTGTTTTGCTACGATCCATGGGAACAGAGGTATCTGCGAGCTGGGCTGATGGGAGCAGTTTGGCTGACAGCGTGATGGGAAAGTTCAGACCTCCGGGAAGGAGATTACAGACTTCCTGCCAGAAGGGGGTAATTTTGTCACAGGTGCAGAGTACACCAAGTGTTACAGAGATGACAGAAAGTGTTGGCACTGACATTTATTTCCCAGAGTTTGGTAGTTTAGCAAAGTGGAGTCTTGCAGAAGTCTTTGGGGGAAAGCAAAGAAGATGTCACATTGATGACATCCCAAATTCTGTCCCAGTTCTGCAAAAAGAGTGAGGCTACCTCCTTAATACCACCTCTGTCTGGATAGGAACGAATTTGCGTGAGTAATTATGAAATTAAAACTCACTATAGACTGTGAATCCACATATGCCTTGGACTTGTTAAGTACATTTCCCAAGGACAATATCTGGGAGGTTTGCAGGTGACTGGGCGTCAGCAAGGTCCACCTGAGCTTAAGAGAGATGTGACTCTCAAGCTGAAATGCCAGATTGTTCCCTAAGGACATTCAGAAGTTTATATTTAAAACTCATATAACTTCCACGTTCATTAAGAGCATTAGAAGTGGTGGGTAATGTATTTCAGTCTGTGGAGTGGCTATCTAGGATTGTAGCTACGTGTGCGAGGGTATGCACTTACTGATAAACTCCTGCAAACTATCAAGTGCTTTTGGGTTTCATCACACAGGGTTTAAGGACATTATTTGTTCATGCAGAAATTAAAGTATATAAAAGTCTCACTCTTATCTCAAACTGCTTCATTTGTGCTTGTCCTTAGGTTGAAGTGTAAGAACTTAAGGCTTCCACCTCTGTCTGAATTGTAGTTGCAAATTTTTTTGATATATTGGTATCTGCAAAAAACAAAGGGAGGGAGGGAGATTTTTGCTCTTGGGTAGATCTTTTTCCTAGATAAATTACAATAATTTTAACTGCCTGTTCTGTGCAATAGCGAGAATTTTAATGATAAAATGTCTATACAGTTCTTGTCTAGTGAATGAAATATGTAGCATATTTAGACTTAAATCAAATCTCGAGTTTGGCTTTTTCTGTTCTCAGTTGTGCATGTTGGATTTTATGTATTTTTTTTGTGTAGCTTTTCCAAGCATTATGCTGTTACTGCATTTTAGTAACTGTATAGATTTGTCTTTCTGATATTTGCCACAATGTCCCTTGCTATGGAATATGTATTATACTACTCATTTCCTATCCTTCACTGCATCGACAAGCAGGTTTTTAAGCAATATTTTGTATATATTTGGCAAAATACACACGTTCAGCAGAACTCTCATGTACAGCTTGAGAGTGTGTACTCAAGCAAATTCAGGTTCATCACCTTCTTGCATTTAGTGTTATTTTTTTGTATATCTGGCCTTGATTCAACAAAGCACTCAGGATTTTACTTACATGTAAACTCACAAGTACTTAAGTGTAAAGCCAGGCACATTTCTAACCGCTTTGCCCTGCTAAGCCCGTAACACTTATAGTGTCTTCACATTCTTTGGGTAAAATCAATCCTGTTCACATTGTCTGCTGTATCTCCATATCGCACCATAGCACGTCACACATTATACACATACAGCTGCATCTCCGTAAAAAGCAGAAAACCCACCAAGCTTGGTTAGATGGAGAGATACTCTCCAACAGAAGGAATTCCATTACAAGCTGCTTTGTGCTGGCCACCCAGAATCTCTACCTTATACTGTGGCATATTACATTACACCTTTCTGACCTAGCACAGCTCATAGCCTGCTGCGCTCTGCAGCATTTCTACCAGCACTTCAAGGCCAGGATTCCCAAGCAGCATCCCGTCCTCATAGGCATCTGCTCAGCCTTTGAGAGGAGTCAGGATCTGCCATCCCTCCTTCATACCATTGCCGTTATTGCTACGTTTGTCCCCTGAGTAATAGCACGCGGGACATATGACAGTCCATTACTGTTAATGGTGGCGGTGTAGAATCACACTACCAAAAAATATTGCCTCAAGCAAAACATAATAGATAATTTAGTCCTGTCTTTCAGGAAGGCGCATGCTGGTGTTAATGAAAGTTTGACTTGGTGAATGTGAAAGGACACCATGGTTTGGACCACTTGAAATGGTATATAGTATTCTCATTTAGATAATTTTCTTAATGAAAACAGGAGTTGTTTTCTTATTCGTTTTGTCCCCAGATGAACTCCTTTCATTGAGGACACAGCCCCAGTAGGGGTTATTGTCAGGCAACCCAGGGAAACCGATGCTGATGCCAGAAGGTCAGTCAGAGCACAGCAGCAAAACATCAGCATTCCTTGCTGTCCTCTACCCTGGTCCCTAAGCAGGGATGGGCAAAAAAGGCTGCACAGATCGACTATTGCCACTCCCACAGCCAAACACTGCACAAGCAGCCATGTAGTTATGGCATGATGGTGTCCTCTGCCATCTTCACAAAGAGGAAAGGCAGCCCGAGAGTTGCGCTGAGTAGAAATGCTCAGAGATTTACAACTGTGGGAACTATCAAAATGTAACGTCCAGCTCTAGGGAACCTGTTAATTTTGCTGGCCCACCCTAGAAGAAAGCAAACTTGGAGAAAGCTGTGTAGAACAAGTGAGTGTAGTGCTTTCTGTGTCATTCACTTACATGTTGTCTTGAAGGCTGTCAGTCTCAGGGTCAAGAGTCAGGTTCTGCCTCGAGTTAGGTATAAGAGACTCAGGGCAACGACTTTTCTCTAGTTACCACCACGTAGCACAGGCAGACATTCAACAAACAATAACGCCACTTCCGACTACCCATGCAGCATTTCTTTCATCATTAACTATCTTTGTTTCAACTGAACTGCGGCCAAATAAAATAAATGTAGATGTGTCCAGCAAGCAGCCTTGCTGCTGTCTAGCTGGGTTGTTAGTCTTCAGCTTGTTGGGAAAAAAACCCTTGCAGACACCTATTATATGTGCTTATAATTTAATAACTGAGTATTAAAAATCAGGGCTATGCAAGTCTACCATATATAGTGAGCCACACATTTTAGGGTCGAATCTGGCTCTCTCTTTAGAGGAGGGAGGTGTTTCTCATACCAAGAAGATCTTACTAATCCATCTTGACTTATTTTCCATGATGAAGTATATGAAGACATAGCATTAGCTTTGTTTTACTGCCATGTGATTTGGTTGTCAGCAGTAACGTACGTCCAGAAGCGTGGTTTATCAGATGGTGTTGCCATTTCAAAATGGCTTTAGAAAGGTGCAACACGTGCTGCCCCTCAAACAGACGTGAGCGGGGAGGGCACGTCAGGGCAGCCTTATCCTCTCTGAGCTCCTGTTAGGGGGATGGAGAATGTTAATTTCACCTGATTTTTTCATATCTTGCATGTCTTTTTGCTTAGCGTAGACATGCGTTGCGCAAAGAAGTTCTGGGGGCTTCTGGAAAAGCCCTGCAGGAGAGCGAGGTGGGTGCTTGGTGACTTCCAACGCTTGCGGCTGTTGGGATTCGCCAGAACTGCTAAGGGAGGACAGCAAAGGGGGATATCAGATATTAGGAAGAAGTTCTTTACTATGAGGGTGGTGAGGCACTGGCACAGGTTGCCCAGAGAAGCTGTGGCTGCCCCCTCCCTGGCAGTGTTCAAGGCCAGTTGGATGGAGCTCTGAGCAACCTGGTCTAGTGGAAGGTGTCCCTGCTCATCACAGGGCGGTTGGAACCAGATGATCTTTAAGGTCCCTTCCAACCCAAACCATTCTATGATTCTGTGAAGAACTCTCACTTGGGCCGAACCAAACGAGAAGCGGATCGTTTTAGGAGGCATCTGTTGGCTAGACGTTATGGTTGGGTTTTGGGGGGTTCGTCAACGAGCCTGACCAAAGCGTTTTCACGGGCCGCTTTCTGCGCCAGGGCCGCTCCCAGCCCTGCGCTCACCTTGTGGGCGCGGGGCAGCCGGCGTGGCCCTCGGGGGTGACGAGTGACAGTGATGAGTGATGGCAGATACGCGCTGCAGACACGCATCACCTCGTCGCAGCGGGGTCTGCGTGGTGAGCATCAAGGTTGGGGAGGGAGGGTGAAATAAAGGAGAGCGCTTCCATTTTGTGGGGTTTGGTGGGCCGGTTTGGTGCTCTCTGCCTCGCTTTTAAATTCTTCTAGAATAATTTATCTTCTCTTAAGGAATTCTTTTAAGACGTCGGACTGAGGCAGGGGGGCGTCGCGCGCTGACGCCTTCCCGGAGCCACCCCGCCGAGATCGCGGGAGACACCCCCCCC
>Ga0065711_1028969_pt1 | contig 38233 bp, 23 predicted proteins | sample Hoacrofraction12_FD_59098 | JGI IMG/M metagenome (GOLD analysis project Ga0065711, IMG submission 59098) | Hoatzin crop microbial communities from Cojedes, Venezuela - Epithelial fraction 12 v2 (version 2) | ecosystem: Host-associated > Birds > Digestive system > Esophagus > Crop | place...
GGCCCGCAGCCCGCCGCCGAGGCCGCGGCCGCCCCGGCGCAGCGCGCAACATGGCGCTGGTGCCGTGCCAGGTGCTGCGCGCCGCCATCCTCCTGTCCTATTGCTCCATCCTGTGCAATTACAAGGCCATTGACATGCCCGCGCATCAGACCTATGGAGGCAGCTGGAAATTCCTGACCTTCATAGACCTGGTAAGTGCCCCCGGCGGCCGTGGCCCTGCCCCCTCCCGCGGGCTGCCGGTGGAACGGCCGCGGTCCCGCGCGGGAGACCCCGCAGGCGGCGGGCCCGCTCGACGGCAGCGCCATGAGGTGACCTCGGAGCGCGGGACGGCGACGTGCGGTGGCTCCAGGGCCGGCCGAGCGCCGCGGCAGCGGAGTTGGGTGGTTTGAGCCGAGAAAGCCACAGGCTGAGGGCCTGCTGTGTGTGAGCGGCCGTGGGGACAGCGCGCCGCACACCCCACGCGGTTGCCGCCGTGCAGGTGCTGTGTCTCGCCTGCTGGAATGGCTGGCGGTAAAGGCCAGAACCTGCCGCTCCCAGCGTTTGGCTCCCGCGTGCCGTCGAAACGGAAAACGTGTCTTGCCCCCGTTGGCCCTCTTGAGGAATCCACCCCTGACAGGTGCAAGAGCGCAAGAGTTACACAAAATGTGTTGGGCAACACAACTTCCCACATGCCTGGAATTTTGGTTGCAGATCCATGAACGAGCCTACGAAACACAAGATGCTTCATCTCACTTCCCTTCCTAAGGGTCCCGCTGTGGAACAGCCACGAGCATGCTGGCCCACATTGCAGAACACCAGGTGCTGGCCGGGGGCTGGTTTTGCCCTGAGCTCCCCAGCCTTGCTGTGTCCACAACAGCGATCTCCTAGCGCAGGTGGGAGGAGAGGGGTCAGGAGGAAGAGATGAGATGGGAAGACAAACTTGTGTTTGCGGTTCAGAAATGTGGTCACCAACTTACACCTAGTACCCAGATCAAAACAGGTTTTTTTCTTTGAATCTGCAGTATAAATAGGCGAGAAATTTTGCAGTTCCTACTGAGTTACAGGGAAGTCCCAAAATGCAGGTATATCATTCCTTCCCAGTGATAAAACCTCGCTCAGAACTTCATTGTTGATTCACAAGTATCGCTAGTATGGCCTACGCACTTCATGTCCAGTCAGTAGGTTGAGTTTGTGAGTTTGGAGACCAATCTCAAACACTGTTAACCTCGCAGGTTCAGTGTGCAGATGTCTGCGTCAGGATTAAGTTAAAGTTCACTGAGGTCCATGGTTTATTTGGAGAGAAGAAGCACCTACTATGTTGTGCATTTAGATGGAATAATTTTTGTGTTGGGTGGCAAAAACGTGCTGGATCTTTGAGGATGCACAGCCATGACTAGTGCTTTTACTGCTATTGTAAAAGGGCATCTTAAGGCCTGATGCTTTTCTGGAAGGCAAACTAGAATCTAATTTTTTTTTTTCCTCCTTTTGGGCTGCTGAATGGTACTGTCTGTAATATTAATTGATAGCATCAAGTCCCAGTAAGTTGTGAGGGAGCTGTTGACTTTAGTTGAGTTGGAAGTAAACCAACTAAAGCTGAATACCCATGATCTTGTCTTTGAGTCTCCTTCACCTTTCTCTCTGTTCTCCTAGCCCTGACAGTTGCTTGAGGATGAGTGAAATAAGGCTGTCATACAGTGAAAATAACATTTGACAGTACATGATGTTTGTCGTTTCCCAAAAATTACAGCCTGCTGTCTGTGGCAAGTTCATGTGGACTTTCCCATGAAAGCATGCACATGGTTCAGGTTACTTCTATCATGGCCCAAAAGGTCAAGATAAATATGCAGTGTTTTCTACAATGCCTAGCACAGTTATCACCTGCAGCTAGTCATTTCTGTCCTTTAGCTAATAGTTGTCACGTGTTTCTCATAGTCAAGTCCTATAGTTGAGAAACAGCAATTCCTCAGTCTTCAAACCTTCCAAAGAACACGCAGCTGAACCACCTGAATGCCTTTCTCAGTGAGTAGCCAGCCCATAGCCCTCTCCACTTATTGGCAATGTTTACTTATGTCCAAATGGCCCTGGTAGTATTTTCTCTAAGCAAATCTATCTTCCTGTCTCCTAGGACAGCTGGGAGACTTCAAGAAACAGAAACTGTTAGATTCCTGAGGAGGATACCAGGAGGCATGGTTGGAGGATGTTAGGCACATTTCCAGGATACTGTATGTTGACTAAGTCTTGAAAAGCTCTCCATAAGTTTCAGTTTCCTCAACCATGTGCAGTGTTCCTGTGTCAGTCACATTCAAAGGCTGTCTAGACGAAATATCATCAATACCAGAATCTTGGCAGACGTGTGTTTGTGCTGCAGATTGTACCTCCACAAGCAGAGATTTAATCTTTGACATCACAGTGCACGTAGAAGTTCTTTCTGTTTCCAAAAACTGCTACCAGTTTTTGAGAAAAGTGAGTTTATGACTTGAATCTGGAAAGTAATTGGATTTTTTTTTTCATCTGTCCATTTGTAAAAGGACATTCCGGTCTTGGCGTCAATAAATGTCTTGGAGATTTAGGTAGCTGGCTTTGCAGAGGTTCCATGGGAAATGATTTACTGTTATCTACAGGTAATATAATTTTGAATCGAATTATGAAAAACTAGTAGTTTGGACTCTAAAACACAAGACACAGTAAAGTATTCTAAAGGTATGCATTAATCTGAACAGTAGACTTACAGCCCTCACACTGTTTGCAGAAGTTGGGCATTATGAGGAAGTTGTTTAATACAAAGCTCCAGACTGCAACGTCTTTGTCCATCCGTAATATTTTGGATGTTCATACCAAGTAAGATTTTCTTGGATGCCAATATTCATGCTTAATCTGTCCTGTACTTGAATTAAGAAAGAAGTGCAACTGATGACTTCTTTTAACTACTGTCATTCTGATGACTGACTCAGTTTTTTTGCAGTTGCGAATGTAGTGGCAACGTTCCATAAAACACCCATGTCAGTGGAGTATTTTTTTGGTTCATGAAGCAATGTACTGGCAGTATGTTTTGCCATTACACTGGTGATGCTTCTCACTGTTGCTACTAACCATCATTTCTCCACTTCAAACTTTCTCCCTGGTGTGTAGAGGTGGTAGATACTTATCCTGCTTACTTAAAAGATGATAAAAATATCTGTCTAGCACCTGTGGATTCCGAAACAGTTCAGAAAAGAGAGCAGTATCCTTTTCGTCATTTATAGAGTGGGAAACTGAGGTCCAAAGAGGTAAAGACTTGCTGCCAAGATCAGTCAGTGGGCCCAGCAGATCAAATTGTTGAACTGAACATTCAGGCTAGTTCAAGACTACAACGTGTTGCTTTTGTTTAGCCTCGCAACACAAACCAAGTCCCAAAGTTAGTTCCTGAGAAAACAGCAAAGAACTGGATTCAGATGGGGTATTTCAAGAGATGTGCCTAAAATTTCTTGTATAGCTGCCTTTGTTAGATTCACCATTTTGTGCTTTAATAGTGGACTGCTGCAGGACTGTGCTGTCTTGCGCCACAACCCCTACATTCATTTTTGAGCCTCATAGTTGAAAGTTGAGTTAGGGTGAAAAAGATGCCGATACAAAATGATTCTTTGCAACAAATTTTTCAGGTATGCAGGTCTCTCAGAAATTTTCCCTACTTGTACCGCCTTTCGTTCAGTCCTGTAAGTACTTGAAGTAGCTGAATTAAAGATAGTGGTACTTGAATTAAAGATAACTAGGTCATCCTGCATCCACTGCAATCACACACCTGGCTTTATAAATACACATTTGTTGAGGGATCCATTGTACCAATTTGTCTGAAATGGTGGGATCCCCGTTGTTGCATGCGTTTTGTTCTTCAGTTTCTCTTGGTTCTCTTACTGTTGCTGTGCGAGGAGGCAAAAGTAAGTAGAATCTGTATTCTGAAATAAAGTGGAGCCTGTGGATGCCAAAAGAAGACCAGTTCTACTTTTTGTGTTCGTGTGTGTGTGATAATTAGCAGGAAAGTAGCTTAGAGTTAAAATAAGTATGTGTCTCCTTAGTAAGGGGCACGTTTGTCTAAATAACTTTGAATTTTATTGTGCAGTTTCTGTGAAAACGATATTCCTCAAAGAAGCTAGAGTAAACCAGGATACTAGTGCACATACGTACGTATGTATTAACAAAGTACTGCCTGGGGCTTTTTTTTTTAAATCTTAAGGTCTCTCTGATAGGCCGAACAGAGTAGTTACAGAGACAAAAAGGAAGGCTAGATTTTTGGAAGCAGTCTCAAGTGTTATGTTTTATGATTATGATTAATGGTCCTGTGTTGAATAATGGAATGTTAATGTGGGTATTCATGTGACTTGATTCAGGGCAACCAAGGCTAGAGAGAAATTGATTTTGCTTGTATATAAATCTGACTGGCCTTATGCTTCTATTCTTCTCTTGGAAGAACTACCAGGATGTCTGTGTATGAACTTTAATACTTTGTCTGGCAGATTGAGTTCTACAAAAAAAAGGTATAAGCTCTGTGCCCAGCACATTTGTTGCTGGTACACATTGTATTTGTTTTGCAGAAAAGGCCTTTGGTTTAGTTTGGTTAAGCTTACATAAGTCATCAGAACTTAGTTCATTTCTTGTCTTTGCAAAATTTCAGAGGGAGGTGTTAACAATAAAACTAGAAACTAAAGTTGGTAGATTGGTCCTTTACTTATTTAGTGTATTTAATTAGTTATTAAATTATAGGAGATACGGTTACTAGACAACAAAAAAGATAGCAGCTTAACAAAGCATGGCTAAAGATTATAGGTGGTTCATGCTCAGTTTGGATTTAGTCTTGCTGATAGGAAATAAAATTGTCAGAAAATGTCAGAGGCCAGAAGATTCATAATTAAGGAATGACAAACTGTGCCATTGGTGTGGTATCTGAAGTTGAGCAGGTTTCGTTGCTGACTGTACGGGTTTAACTTACCACAACACAGAGGACAAAAGTGAAAACTTGTTCCACGCACTATGGAATATAACTATGACTCCTTTTCAGGATTTCCTGTAGTAAAATGAATTTCACCTTCTGCTTTCCTCTTTCATCATCTGTAAAGTTTACCCGGATATTCAAGAGTTTTATGGCCTTTGGGTGAAAAGATTACAGAAGTGTAAGATATTATTATGTATTATTCCCAGAGGTAATTCATCACCATGTCTAAATATCTTAGTGTTCTTACTATGACAGAGAATACAGTCAACAGAGTGTTTATCAGTTTATAGAGAAGGAAAAGGATTGCTTTTTGAGGAATAACAAGGTGAGGTTTCTTAGTGTGCTTAACGTGTTTGAGAGAAAAGGCAACAATATACATAAGGGAGCCTTTTAAGAAGTGTGTGTGTTAGAGCTTTCTTTTCTCCTCTCAGCCTGTAAACATGTCAAAGAAACAGTTATGTATAGTGCTGTTGATGCAGTAATAAAAATGTAATAGTATCACAATTTCTTATTCATAGACCCATATTTTCCATTTGCTCTTGGTAACACTATTAGAAATTGAGTGGAATTTGAGCACTACATTGCGGAGTTCCATTTTCACATTGTGTTAGCATGTCTTTATTTTACAATTGGACTTAAATATGTTGAACATTTAATTTGGGAATTCTTAGGAAAGTTATGGCTGTCTTGAAATATTTGTGTTGGCAGTAGAGTTGGCAGGGGAAAGGAGGAGAGTGGAAGAGAGGACAAATTGGGATCACTTACTATGATGATAGATTTAACTAATGCCAGTAATGTTATTTTATAACTTGGAGTATGTAAGTGATAGGTAACAGTGCTGTGTTTTAAACTAGTGTAAAGTCTGTAGAGTTTTGCCAGAACAGTTTCAAATGATGACAACTGCAAGAAGTTGGTTTAGTAGTCTTTCTGTTCCCCTTTGAAAAAAAAAAATGTATTACAGTTGAATGATTTTCTTTACAATTTTGTTATAGTGGTAAGGATAACTCAGATAATCTTGTATGCCTCCATATGGCAAAACTGTTAAATATTTTAAACAATTAGTTTAAACAAGGACAACACATCTAGTGTTCTATGTTAGTGTTCTATGCTGAAGTCAAAGTTGGGGTTCTGAGCTGTCCTAATTTGTTGTGAATGTAAGTATATAACATAATATTTAATTGGTACATTTTTGACCTTATATTTGTGTTATCATATAATGAGGCCTTGTAAGCTTATACAGGAAGCAAATTTTGAGATCAACTTTCATAAGTTGTAGTAAAGATCTATATTACTTATCAAATGATACTCTTAACTAATACAGAAAATTGCAAAATTAGTGTTTTAAATTAAAAATATTTTTGATAAAAATCAAATTCTGCTTGAATCTTTGCAGTTACATCAACCTGACGATGCACACAGACTTGTGGGGTGGAAGTCCATGTGGGTAGTTACATGTTTTGTCCTTAGGCTGAAAAAAAAAGGAGACTTGATAACTGTCTGAAAATGGGGAAACAGTCACACGATAAAAATACTTCATTATCAGCATGACAAATGTGCCAGTATGCCACCGTGCAGCAAAATAGGAAGTTGTTTAATCCTATGAATAGAAAAAGGGCAACTTAATGAAATGACAAAATCCTGACATTCCACAGAAGTTTGCAGATTTGAACAAAGTGAAACCACAGTAAAATGTAATAAAACAGACTTGAAAAAATAGGCAATTCTGCAGTGTATTAAACATAATATAATGTAGATTCATTACAAGGGATTATGCTGAGTGTGTATTTACCTGAACAAAAGAATAAAAGAAAAATATCTCAGATTCATTCCATTACATGCAGTCTTTTCTGTGCTACTGCTTTCCATAACTAATAATTGGAGTTGTCAGTGCCTGCCTATCCTAATGAAGTATTTAGAAAACATTTTTCTAATTGCTCTACTTTAATATAGACTCTGATGTTGGGGGTAGCTCAGTGTGGGTGTAAAATTCCTTGTCATTTGGAGTTTTAATTGCTAATGCAACTTCAGTCAGTGGATGTTAAGAAGGTCAACACCAGTGACAAGTTTGTATGCTTTCTGCAGAATTCAAGAGTGAAACAAATGTTGGTGTGTGATAAGTTCGCACTGGACATTTCTATGTTTGAAACAAAAGTGATGTTATTGCTTGCAGTACACACAAGAAAAACAAATTCCTCTCAAAATAGTTCTTTTTCTTTTAAGTATCTGAATCTGAGGCCTAGTCTTCTCCACTTGCACATCCAGGTATACATATGACATACGAGGTAGAAACAAAATTGACAATGCCTTGGCTTATTTTGAAGACCAAAGTGAAGCACAGACTCCTTGTTCACTCTTTGAATGGGTGAATACGAAAAGCTTTCTTCCTTCTGATGAAAGCTTTTTCAAATTTTGCCTTATTTGCCTGCATTTAAAAGCTTTGAATTTGTTATTGGTCTTCAAAGCTTTAGAGCCTTTGTTCTATTACTCTTACTACGTATAATGCAAGATTGTTTCAACTTGACATAGTTGAATTTGCTACCACTGAAAAAGCTGTGTTTAACTTCAGTGGATGGAAAAGTTAACCGAAGTCTGAAGAAAAAACAAAATCAGTTAGAAGCTGAAGTAAAACTTCCAGACTCCTCCAGAGAGGAATAAACTAAAGTAAATTAAAATTTATAAGCACGTTCTGGTAAGACTTAAAAACAAGTCCCTCTCCCAGTTAGAACTGCGATTAAGCATTTAGAGGATTTTCATCAGCATTTTACACATGACCTCAGGATATTTTACACTCTCTTGGCATGTAGCTGGTGTTGCTTGTTGGGATTTTTTGCAGTATACTGCAGAATTTAGAGATTCTGTTGGTTGGAAACAGGTTAAGCTCATGTGAAATGCTAGGAGAAGTTCAGAACCTGATTTTCATTTGTATGAAGTCTCCTTCTGGTAACTTAGGTAAGTCCATGTGATTTTTCCCTTGAGAGTTTGAAAGCAATGTTTGAATACCTCTAGCTGCATTCCCTGAACATCTTGTCTTGACACTGCCCTTGCAAGTGTCCTGTTTACAGTAGGATTTCCAAACAAATTCTTGCCAAAGGGCGTAATTATATAATAATTTCCACTTAGATCTGTGTGCAACTGACGTAGCTCAGGTATTTTTGCTGCAGTTGTCTGTCAGGTTAGTTGTTTCAAAGTGCTTGAAGACTTTCCACAGCATAGCTTAAGACAAAACTAGTACCACTGGATTTTTACTAGCTGAGTATTAGGTGTCCTGGTAAAGATAAACTAGAGTAGAATGTGTGGAAGAGCAGAATGTCAAATCCTTTTCTAATTCCTTGCTAACCTGTAAAGCAAAGCACAAGGGATGGGTGGGTTTTTGCAATGAGTAAGTTTAAGTGAAACGATTTAGAAGGCTGAATCTTACCTCCACAAATGCTGCTAGACACGTCAGGTGAAGTTGGTTGTGCAGGGACTTTGCAGAGAGTTACTCTGTCAGGAAGTGATTGGCTCATTTTTGGGTTTGGGAGTGCTGTCTGTATATTTTTTAAACCTAGTTCTTTGTGTACCTGAGAGTAAATTTACTCCTCCCCTATTTGCATGTGTTTTATCAGGTGTCTTGAAGCCTTCTGGTCCTGGCAGCACATAAGTAACAAATTGTTATTTATTATTATTGCTAGTATTATTAGGATTCAGTAGGAGTGGGAGTTCCACATGCAAAGCACAGGTGGCATGTGTTCCTAGGTGTACTTGATCAGATGCAAAAGGAAGAAGAAACTTCTGACTTTAAATGCTGCTGTATAAACTGATAAAATGCATGAATGCAAAAGGGGTGTTTTCTCTGTGAGGTGCTGTAAAGGATGCAGGTAGAGAAGGTGGGAGAGAAAAGGAAGATCCAATAGATGACAGGACTTTGTACCTCGGGTGAGTAGGTGAGAGAGCGCACCATGCTGGTGAGCCTTGTGTTGTGACAAACTGGTGTTTAGGTATTTGACTGATGGGTGTGAGGACGAAGTGAGGGAAAACAAGCGGTGGAGATACAAAGTGGCTGATGTTTCTCAGCTGAAACAGCACGTGTTAGCTCCCTTAAACTTCTTCCCCTTCCTTGTCCTCTCTCCCATTTCTTCCTCCCCCACACCCACCCAATCTCCCTGCACACAACCCTCTCACACACTGGTGGCACGGCACCGCTTCCCTGCACGTAGCTCGTTTGGCTTAGCACGCTTCTGCTCAGTGGAGGACGCTTGCAAAACTTCGTCCTTAGCTAGAAGCCGTATGCACTGACAGATGCAGAGGTCCCTGTTTGCTGTTCACTTAAACTTACAAACAAATTGAAACTCCATGCTGTGAAGACTTTCTTGACCTGAGTTTACTTGTTATAGCTGTGTTCCGAGAACTGCGAATTTGCGTGTACATTAGACACAATTATCTGCATTCCTGTAGGTCCTAGGAATGCGAAACCTCTGCTGTGTGGACCTGCTGCACAGCAGTGTACTTTTAAAATGGGTGTTCAGGAGGCTGAAAGAGATTTGGAGTGTTTGGAGGTGGATATGCATCTTTGTGTACATGTCTGACATAATAGTTACGTATGCTGCACGTAATTTGGAAGTATCAAACTGTTCATAAAAGCTATTCTGTTCTATAGTCTCTCCATGTGCTGTGCGCATCTAAGAGTAAATTGGCCTGCTACTACTGAAGTCAGGTTAGGTGACCAATTAATGAACCATGGATAGAAGATTACAGAGGTTTGAGGTACCAGACGCTATTAAGTTTTTGAGTGTCAAAGAACTTTAGTTAACAGGAGAGAGCAGACAGCTTTCGGGTCAGCTGTCGCATGACCTACCATAGCTAGAAAGGGATATTCCTGTATTTATTAAGAAGCTAATCATGTTTCTAATTCTAACATATGATTACAGAAGATTAATATTCAAATCTCCTTGACTCAATGCCAGTACAATTTCAGAAGCTAAACACCTCTGAATTTCCAGAGCTTATATTCTATGCTATTAAGTCATATGGCATTTCAGGCTAAGTTTTATTTTCTTTTTCTCATGGTTTGGGGCAGAAGCTACTAAAATGATATTGCCAAATTAATTAAAAGCTGTTTTGTTTCCCATTAATTATAAGGCTGAGTTAAAATTATAAGATGCATTTTATGAGGATGTATTCTAGAAAAGGTTGGAGGGACCTTTTGTTACTTTGGGGATTTGAGCCAGTGGGATTTGAACTTCTTGATTTTAACATTCAGCCTACAACATATAAGCAAAACGTGAATGTCTTTGAGGGTGTGCAAGGGATGATTCTGTTCATCCACTGCTGGCTTTGTGGATGAAAGTGCTCCCACTTTGCTCTGGTCCATTCGCGCCCCATATCACCCAGTCAGGCTCTTCAGGTTGCTGCTAGCTATCACTGTATTTTCTCTCCCCATTCCTTCTAATCTCTGGTTACCCAGCACAGTCTACTTGATCTTTCAGCTCTGTATCCCAGTTCCAACTGCACATCCAGTCTTCTTCTAGAAGCATGTTTTCCTGTCTAGTGCTGCTTTTCTTATCCCCACAGTACTCTTTATACTCTTTTCCCACCATTCACGCATACTATCTTTTCTCCCAGTGCACTCACTGTCTCATACGGTCTTCTGCAACCTCACCCGGTTCTTCCCAAGCAGCTCCTTTTCAAAGCACCCCGTGCAGACCGAAAACAGTGAAAAGTCATTCATCTTCCATCAGAAAAGCTTGACTTTGGTGTGATGATAGCTTTAAAGAAACCACTTTTGAAATAGTGTTGTTACGTAACACTCTTAGCTTTGCTTTCTGTTTTGAACAAGTTTTTAAGCATCCTGATTACAGGAAAAAACTCCCATAAGCCTTAAGCATAATGGATCGTGATCCTAGTGTTTATTATGGTGTTAAAATCTTGTCACTTTTTGGTCATCTGCCATTCAATTTTTTATGATATATTTTCCAGTTCAGAAGCAGATCCTTGATAAAAATCTGTGTTTAAGTTGAAAAATCAAAATAGTGTATGGAATCAGAAATCAGTATTTGTTCAGACATTTTCGGTATTTTCTTTTTTTGTAATTTATATATTTTAAATGAGATGCTGACATGATTTAAATTGTATTTTATATTTCCTAGTAAGAAAACTTTTCTCATAATAATCGTGAGGTTTGAAATCAACTGCATTCAGTGAGATGAACAAAAAATACTTTTAAACATTGCTTAGTTTGTCAGCTACTACTGTGATCAATAGAAGAAGCTTGGGGTTTTTTAATGTGAAAATATATAAGTACTTATTGCTTGTTTGTGTGGGTGGATTGGGAATGCATGTAGACCCACCTGTTGCAGTTTAGAAGTCAGGGAAGAGAGAAATCTGCATTTCACAATGACAACTTTCTGCTCAAACCTACATGGAAGCGTATTCATTCTTGTTAGAGGTTGCCTGATAGAGATGAGCCTGCCATGGCTCCGTGCCCCCACGTCCAACCAGTAGCGGGGCTGAACACGTGCTCAGTAGGCACATGTGAAACTAGAAGTGTAAAATCGAGTTGCTAAAATGTAGGTCAATACAAATAAAATTCTAAGTGGACTAGGTGGTTTAGATTCAATAATGTCTTTTAAGATATGTCAGCCAAATAGTCAAGTGGTGGGTGGAAAACAGATGACCCACATAGGGTCTGCAGCCTGCCTGGTTTGCCTTCCTGTGCCCAGCACAGGGGTGGGCTGTGGGCTGTGTTTAGATGGGAGCACCTTGGTCTCAATGCCACTTTCTACACAGAGTCTGGTCCTTCCACAGGATTTGATCTGTGTGGTGTGTCATTGGAACCAATGCGGACAACTGCCTCATGATAAAATGTCACATAAGGTCTATGGATCTTGCAAGGGTCTTGATCTACAGAAGTATTTTGGCATTACTTCTGGCTGCTAATGGGAAGCTATTTCCTCTGTGTTATCCACATTCATTCTGCTTAGTTTGCACAGGAGTTGAGGTGAGATTTCCAGTTCTGGGTGATCCTCAGCATCCACACCATACTGCATGTGAGTTAGAAATATGAGAGAAAGTTGCAACTTATTCATAAATGTTACCCTCCTTTCACAGGAATTATACCTGTGCTGTGTCAGATAGTGAAAGCAAACTCAAATTTGAAATATGAAAGTGAAAGTCAGGAGGGGATGTGATAACAAGTCAAAACCAGAAAACAACTGTTGAACCTCTTTTTTTAAAAATGAGATTCTGATCTAATTATAATAATAGTTATAGATAGATTTAATTCTGATTGCAGGGATTAATATGTTGAGGAAGTAACATCATAATAATAATAATAATATGGTACAAGCGAAGTCCACTTTTGGCCAGTCTTTCCCTCTTAGACCTGGTATTTTGCCTGTCTTGCATCTTGGACTCAATGAATGTGACTAAACAGTGTTTGCCAGACAGAGAAGTGCAGTGATGGAGGTAAACCTGTTTTATGCGATGCGTTATTTACGTGGTGTGCCTGTATCTCAGTGGTGTATTTTCAGACAAGGTCTCTTTGGCTAGGTTGTGGTGCAGACAGCCATGAGCCCTCGTTCTGAATCACTCCACTGTCTTCTGTACCTGTCAGGGTGTTGGCCTTGAGTGTGTATATCTTGTGTGAGAGAAGACATATCCTTGATATTCAGAATTCCACAGAGTAAACTGACCTTTTTAAAAGACTCTTTTTAAGCCAGGTAGATGGGTATTCAGCATTATGAATCAGACCTGGAACAGCCCCATCTTTTATTAATATAATGTCTCCTGATTTACTGCAGGAAGCCACTGAAGTGATTAAGTGTACCAGCAGTCTGCATAAAATGTCTAGGTGACCTCCAAAGCACTATGACAAATACCAAAGAAAAATTTTAAAACCTGTGTGATCAGCTTAACGAAAATTAAGGCCGTATCTCAGTTTGTTGGGAATGCTGTTAAAGTATGAAGACAGGTAGCGGCTGCAGAGTGGCAGAAGATGTAGGCCACATCTCTTTCCATATGACCTAAAATGAATGAGTACTCTGGGCAGAAAGTATCTTTCCACTGGAGTTTGCTTTGCAGTTTTCCTCCTTGGTGGTCTTCCCAGAAGAAAGCATGGGTAAGTAGTATAAACAGCTAAAGAGTGCCCATTCTAACAGCCAATCTTGTCTGTTCTCTTTATGGATGCTTATTTTTGTACCATCTCGTTCGTCCTCCGTCTTGAAGAAAGAAGCGATGCATGTGTAGATGAAGATCTTCTGATTTGTCTTTAGGACAAAATTAATAAATCCCGGTAGCAAGTGTCTGACTAAGAGTAAAATTGTTTTGTAGTGCCATTGCACCTTTTATCAGAAGATTTCAAAGCACTTAGGAAATATTAGCTAACTAAGCCTCACAACATCTCTCTGCAGAGAGGCACGATTTAAACTGAACGCAAGCCTGGCATGCAAGACACTGAAATTGACTGCACATACAGTCATTAAAATCCTGAAGGAATTAATCTTCATTGTGTAATCTATATATTAAAATGTCGTTAATCTCAGGCGGTCCCGGAAGTGATTTGTGGAACAGAGACTGCCCATAGATTACTCCTACTCAGCATTTGGGGTTTTTTTGCAGGATGGGGTGGGGCTGGAGTTGGGACCTGCTGTTCAAGCAGCGCTCTCCAGACAATCAAACATCACCTCCAGTCTGCCCTGTCTCATCTGGTGACTTGCTGCTACTGCTGTGCGCAAAGCGATGGGAAGTGTGTGGACAGTGCCATCAGGTGTGAGTTAAGGGGTGTGCTACCCCTTGGTGGAGCAGGAGCAGCCCGACCTCACACTGGCTTCTGTTTTGGTCCCACCTTTTTCTGCTCTCCAAGATAAGAGCCATGTCCTGTCTTGGCTGCAGCCCTTCCGTGTTGCAGCAGACACTGTCCTCAACCTGTGCCTACCCAGCTGCTGCAGAAGAAGAGACGGGCAGAGGCAGGGTGCTTGTTTGTATGGTGGATGTAGGAAGGTGCCTTCGATGATGCAGGAAGGGTGAGCTGAGTCCAGGCTGCTGGTGAGGGAGAAAGGAAGAGACACAGCTATCTAAAGGGTAGAGCGAAGGCTGCTGCCACGAGCGTGGAGTGGGGGGTTGCTGCATCAAGGAGAGCACTGAGAAGGATAGCTACAGTAGGGAGAGCTGACCTTCAGGAGAGAAAGACGAGACCCCAGGCCGAGAATCTGGCCCTTCTGTATGTGCTGAGTTCAGGGCGTCCTCAAAGTCTGCCGCAGCCATGGGGATTATTGCCATGTTTCTGGGCAGAAGGAGGTGTACCTGCACTGTGTAGCACACGTGGCATAAATGCAGAGTCTCTGGGAAGTGTTGAACCTGCTGGGTGTATACTGTGAAGTTAATCCCTGTGTGAGCAGTAGGTGTTTATCCAGAAGAACCAGGCATTCAGCAGCCTGGACAAGTACCACAAATCCTCACATGCTGCCTGGAGACAGTTTTCTAGCTGCAAAGAGGGAAAAACGAATGTAGGGTAGCTCTAACCCACACGGTGAACATGTAGGTTAGCATGGGGGCTTCCACCCACGTGACCTACTTGTGGAACAGCTTCTTTTCTGAAATAAACAGCGCGATACCGTCCATGCCTGTTTGTGTAGGACGTGTATTTCTGTTGGCTGGAAGAAAGGAAGGTACAGTTGTCAAGCCCAGATGGAGGCTTTGAAATATGCATGATAGTGGCAGCTGCGTGTGGGAAGAATGACTTGAAGTGTGTTGAGGAGGAGGAGGCTTGTTTACTGCGCTGCTGTCTCCATGTAGCTGTGGAGTTGAATGGGGAGAGAAACGAGGAACGCGTTTCGTGTCCGTGGATTATTGCTTCGACAGTGAAGCCGGACGGTTTTTTCTCCAATATTCTTTACTTGTCTGAAAGTTCATAAACGATCAGTGAGTCGCAGTGAAAGAGGTTGCAAAGCAGTATCGTCAGTATTTGGTCAGTGTCGGATCCCCAAGGATCAAGGCCCTGTTTCCCTGAGCGGGGCCCTTCTGCCTGAAAGATTCTTCTCATAAGCTGGGCCGAGGTAGCTGTGTGCTTGCTCTGGAGAGGAACACATTGTTCTGGCAACCTTCCTCATCCTGGATTTTGTGCGTGCTCTTATTTATTAGTGTATTTTGTAGTCTGTGGATATGTAAGTGCTTCAGCCTACGTACCGCTGGCATTTGTGTGCCCTGTTGCATTGCAGCTGTTGCTGCAGGCCGGCCATGGTGCTCGAGGGGTGGCCCTCCGGTATGGCATGGCTCGGCCGAGCCATCTGCAGCTCACCCTCGGCCGAGGGGACCGATCGGACAGCCTGCCGCATGGTTTCTGGGCGCCTGCCTTCGCGCTGGGGAGCGAGGTCGGGCTGCGGGCCTGCTGCTCCCTGTCCGCAAAGGCAGCCTGCGGTCGCCAAGCTGGGGCTGCCCCTGAGGAGGTCCAGCTTTCACAGCTGCTGAGCACATCGCCTGCTTTCAGGAAAAAAGGCAATGCCAACCCTAGCCTAACGGTTATGAGATACATAAGAGAGAGTATGTGTATATGTACTTAACGATTATATATAAAAGAAAGGAGGACATGGGATATAAAATAAAAAGTATTGTATTAATGTGGTGAAGTGGAACGTGTCAAGTCCATTCACAAACAATTTGGGTATTGTATTTTTTCAGATTTATGTTTTATGTTTACGGTTTTCAGTCATCTCATTAATTAACACTGTTCTGTGGGGGAGAATAAGGGTTTATGGCTTACTCTTTTTCTCACAAGAATATTTTCCAAGCGTGTTTCATTATAGGAACATTTTTCACATTCCCATCACAGAGCATGAAATTAATCTTTTCTGAAAAATTCCCTAGTAGCTCTTTCAGCTATGTGGCCCAAAAGGGTCTTTGACTTAATTAAAGGAAACTGATCTAAAAAGAAAGTTTGAACATGTAAAGGTACCTATTAGAAGAATATCAAAAAGGCATGAGTGAAACCTAATAAGAAACTTCTGAAGTCAGAGAGTCAGTTTTGGTGTCAGCTGTTTTACTCTGTGCTACTGCTTGGTTCGTCCTGCAGTGGACCCAGCACTAGGAGACTACCTTTGCTCTTTACACTTAGTTAAGGTTATGTATCTGCTTCTGCAGAATGCCATTTAAGTATAGTAGATAGCTTCCAGATACAACTAATTCTGAGAGTAGCTGCCATTTTAATCTGTAATCATATGACGACTTCCAAATTTTTATCATTTGAAAATCTGCATCCTAAGTGATTTGTCTGATTTGAGCTTTAAGCTTACAGCAGCCAGATCTATGTCCGTTATAAACATCCTTCTCTTCCTTCCCTCTTTATTTTCTGGCGGGTGGGTGAACAAACCATGCTTCAGACATTTTCTATTCACCAAGTATGTCCAAGTATTTTATAAAGAACTACAGCAATAAAAGGAAGCAATAGCAATAATCATCCTTAATCTGACTTTTCCACAGCTTTATTTTTATCTTACCTCAACTGTGACACAGGACAGCAACGTAAACAGCCAAAGTTAGCTGTCATCAAATGTTTCATATAGCCAGTTCTCAGGAAATTGAGTAAATCTCTAAAAGCCAGTTTTCCCAAAGTCACAAAAGGAACTGAATTGATCAAAGTGTAGAACCATCAAAAAGGGAAATTTACAAGTGTTTGTTTCTGTGTTGGACAAACACAACATCTTTACAACACTTCAAACAGAAGATGTTGCCGCAAATGGAGTGTGAAAAAATTATCTGCTTAATTAGTGGTAAACAATCATGGCAGCAAAAGAATTTTAGGTGTTTATATTCTTGATTAATCATAGTCCAAATTTGCTCCTGATAATTTTAATTTGAAAATTATGCTAGTTTTATCGTTGTTCTACTTTCCTTCAAATGAGGATTTAGGTTCGTTAGTGCTTGAACTTCTGTGCATTCTTCATCCAGTTTTAAGGCCTCTAGGTGTTGGCATTTACATCTTAGTAATGTGAATGCACATCATTATCATTTGATACTGCTAGCATCTTGTCTTCACTTTGTATGTAGACATAGATGAGACTGAAGGTTCAGGGCATAGAAAATTAGACCAAGTCTGGATGAAGGCTTTCTTCTATGAAGCAGATGCCAATTAGAAATACATTAGAATAATCTGGTAGATAAACAAACTGAAGCATGGAGAACACTCTCTGAAATTTATAGTGCAACTTTTCCACCCGTTGCCAGGGTCCATAACTGACAATTATTTTTTGCCATGATAAACTTATCATATGGGCATAGCTTTATCAGCAAGAGGAAGACGCAAGTGGTGTTTATTTAGAAGTGTGTACATCTATATTTAAGTATGACCTTTCAAAGATGTCTATAAGGGAGGGAGGTATTCAAATCTTGAAGAATTCCTGCCAACTGTTTTCTGTCAAGGGCAAAAGGATTATTTAGTGAGTCTCATTCAGTCAAGAGTTTTGACTGTCTTCTTGTTCCAGAATGTCCTGAGCTTTAACATGTCATCATAGGAGAGTTAGTAAACTCAGTGGACTTCAGTTTATCTATAAAATGTGACAATAAATTATCCATTGTTGCTCCACTGGATGATGTCATGAGGTAGAATAAAACATGATTTTCCAGTGCTATGTAATTTGTGCTATGAATTCTGGTAGGTTTCCTTTTCAGTTTCTTTTGAAGTCTTAGCCATAAATGTTAAAAGGTTGTTTAGACTTTGCTGTAAGACTGTTTCTTCAAATAAACCAGTAATACAATATTGTTTAGCTACATTAGAGAATATTTCTCGTCTTAATATGTAGGATATGAAGCAAGCATCCACCTATTTTGTCAAATGTTCTGAACATTATGGAAAAAATTTTTAGAAAAAGAACAAAACAGCAACCTAATTTCACATGACAGTGCATACAAGACTCAGTTATGGACCTTCAGTGTGACTTATCTGAAAGTCCTTAGTATAGGCTTTGCATATTAATTTCATGCCACGTATGATTAGAAAAAGTGAGATTTTTCAAAAACTGGTGCAGTTAAAGCTAGGCAGCTGCCACCATCAGTGGAGTAGAAAGCGCAAAGAACATTGCATGCTTATGAGATCCCACCCAGAATGTACTACAGTGCCAAACAAAGGAGGTAAAATAACAGGACATGTCATGAGAATGGCGGAATCTTGTTTGAGAAGTGGAGCATGTGCAGGGCGTGTAGCAACAGTCCCTCCTACCACGGTCTGCTTGTTCTCTCTTCTAGCTCAATATATCTCTGCAGAGCACAATAGATGTGAATAAGGTATAATAAACAGGCATTAGGATTCAGGGTTCTTTCTCTAGGTTTAAGGAGCAATGGTGAGGAATGGCGGACTCCTTTGGAGGCTATCCAGTTTTTGAAGTGTACATGTCGGAGGTGTTAAACCAGAAGACTCCAATATCCCAAGACAAACCGAAGCTTTGATTTCAGCCTTTACCAGCAACAGAGAAAAAAACTGTGTGACTACGTCCATATCTTGCCTCTTACATTTTAATCGACAGAAGACTCCACAAAGTGAAAATAAAACATTATCATCCTAGTTTGTTAATGTTTTGTCTACATTGCACACAGGTGCCAATGATGACCTGTGGAAATTCAAGTCCTTAAAACACTCATCCAGTTGATAAGCCCTTGAATAATACACCATTAGCCATTGGTAAGACTACCTGCGAAACTTTAATAAGCCTGTGCAAGAAAATAGTGCAGCATTTCACACGTGACTTGCCTTACAGATACTTAAGTGACAGTTTTTTACCAGCACTGTGCCTCTTGGTTAAAATCTGAATTGCTGCTGACACCAAGACTTAGAAAGATCCAAGAAAAAATACCGTGATGAGATACTCACCAAAGAATGCATAGCAGCACTGTAATGTGAACCGAAAGTTGGACACAGGATGTGAGTAAGAAGTCTTTATATGACTGGGAAACGGTGGACTGCAAAATTACATCTAAAAGACAAAACTATTGGTTTCAATATATTTTAGCTTCATGGAGATAGAAATAGATTTTGAACAGTCCACAGAGAGCTGAGAGCTGAATCTGTGATTACATCTGAAAAATCAAACAGCAGCTTTAGAAGGCAGTACTGGTACGTAAGAACTTCCTGACCTGTTTAGACAGCAAATGGCAATGAAACAACCAGCTACTTGTCTTTGTTCTTTCAGAGTGTCAGTAACAGATACATGCCTAAAAGTGCACAAATAGCTTGTCTTTATTCTAATGAGTGAGTTGAGCCTACCTAGTCTTTTCAGGCGTTACAGTCACAGAATGGTCTCTGGTTTTAGATGGATGACACAATTTGGATAGGGGCTTTTTTTTTTTTTCTTCTATATGAACATATAAAATAGCAATCAGATGCTACTGAGTAGATATTAGTTAGTGATAGTCTGTTATACAAATTTACGCTCAAATCTTCAGTTGTTCTGTGTCCCTGACTCCTTTTTTCCCCCCCTAATTGGGTAACACGTTTGAAGTCTTACTAGCGAGGAGACACTTGCACAAGACCAACTAGTATTGCTGCAGTGTCTGTGCACCAGTATCCTCATGTGAAGCTTAAACCTGTAACAACTGTAGGAAAAGTCCTTCAGTAAATTGTGAAAACACTTCAGAAGTGTTTAAGATTTTGTGATCAGCTGGAGTCACTCTAGAGATATCTGTGTTCTGCAAACAAGGAAGAGATTTCACAGTCCTTGGCAAGACTAAACACTTTCCCTTACATGAAGCCCCAAACTTTGTGTAATCATAGGATCAGCCAGGTTGGAGGGTAAGCCAGGAGGTCACCTAGTCCAGCCCCTTGCTCAGATCATGCTGGGTTTCCTAGTACTTTGTCCACCTGAGTCCTGACTAGTAGGTTGAATTCCACTCTTCGGCACGTTAATACTCTTCTACAGTTACACATCCGTCTGTTTCAGTTGTATTGTAGAATTGCTCAATCACATTGTCTGCTAAGGATTTCACTGGTGATAATCCTGTTTGCTGGATGTGTGGTAATGTAACACGCTCTTGATCTATCATGTATCTTGATACAGCGTATTTTTGGATTCTTTTATCAGCACGGACTACACATCCAGGTTTTTCAATAGTCCTTATTGTTACATCTAGCTGGAGCATGTGTTACTGAAGTTTTTAAGAGGAACTTAAAACACAGAACTACTGAAGGTAATGGTTAAGCACCAGAATTAGAGTTTGCTTTAGTAGCAGTTGTTTTTTTGACATTAGTCTTCTCTGCAGGTGCAGAGAAAGTATTTCTTCCTGTTATTTATTAGTTTAGTTCGATAACTATGTCATTCACAGAGAACGAAGAGAAATCAATTCACTGAGAAACCAACTGGGAGTTAAAAAGTAGGAAAGCTCATTTTCCTTCTTATCACCTGCAAATAACAATGAGGTGTGGGAGGATAATATCTAATAACTCTGAAATCTTGTAGGGCATGGTGAAAAGAAACAGTAGATCTGGTTTTACTCACTGCAGAAAAAATGTCATTTGTTCAGTATGTCAGATTTAAATACATAATGTGTTGTTTTAAGCTATTCTTTACATGTGCAACACATTCAAAGTAAGTTCATGTATTTAGTTAAAACAGTTCAGAATTCTGCTTGGAGAAGTCTTAGCATATTCCAGCCTATCACCAATCATGATGATTATTTATGAGAAGTAAAAAAATGCACGATTTTGTCGACCATTTTCTAGTATAACAAAAAGTAAGGAGTATAGCAAAAAACCACGCTTTTATTTCTTTAGGTGAAGTGTTTGCCATTCTGTTACTTGGTTTTGGCCCTTACAAGTCTGGTTACATTCCAGAATACTACAGAGTCCTTTTTTCTGCCTGTGGTTGACTAGGCGGTTGCATTCATTGTGATGTTTTTGCGATGCTCACATGGCAGCAATGCCTTAGGCCTTATTTCTCTGCAGTTTTCTTCAGCGGGAGCTTCATCCAAAGATGGGAAGTCGTGCAAAATGTAACAGTCTGCTTACTAAGCATGTCTTGCCACAAAGAAGAAACTTTTGTTTTTGTTTTGTCCAGCTACACTAGCGTTTCCTGTCTTTTTTTCAAGCTGAATTTAAAATGCTGGTTTGAGTTACAAAGCAGGAAATTGCTGTGGATTGGCCTCCTTTGCTCTTGGGTGCTCCTCCTGTGCTATTATGCAACAGTGAAGTTAACAGATGTACTGCTCTGCCTTCTTACGAAATGGCCACTGATAGGGAATATCTCAGCTGTGAATCTTGGTCCTCTCTTTGATCTGAATAAATATGTTGACCTGTAAGGAAAATCTCTCTTATTGGTGCTTTAAGAAAGATGACCATTAAGAAGAATGAAAAAATAAAGAACAGGGAAGCACCATATTGTTTTTGAGGACTGAGCTGGATTTTATTAAATGTAACCAGCAGTCAGTTGGTCTCTGCTTTATGATTTTCTGTTGGTTTAAAAAAAATGTGCAGCTGGATAGAAATATTACAGTATACGATCAATTTATACTGCTAAGTCGTGTACAATGATACCATTAAATAGGCTCGTTTATGACAGTTCAACGTAAATGCCCCTTTCTGTGTGACATTCAGAATCATATAAATAAGAGATGTATAAGAAACAAGTGGATAACCTCTTCCCATATCAGTTTCAAGTTTTTCTAGAAGATGGTAAAGGTCTGATAATACCAAAGAGAAAGTCCCCATCTGAAGCTGGCTGTCTTTGCATATACTGGCAAAATAAAAGCAAATTGTCTTAAGTGCTATAAAGCGAAGGCAAACCTAGAATGAAGTGTGTGATATCCTTTCAGATTCCTGTTCTGATTTCCTGAGTAGTTGTTTAGAGAGGCAGAGTCCCTCTAATACTCTCTTCATGTTCAGTTTGAAAACCTGGGAAGCGGGAATGGAAAAAAAAACAGCAGAAGGGTGGGAAAATGCAGAGAGACAATTATAATGCTGTAGTAATACTGTGAGATGCAAAATGATTAATTTTTCTAAGCTAAAGACACACAATATGGAAATCCTGATACGGTGATTTACCTTTCAGCATACAAGACTGGTAAATGCTAGGTTAAAATATGTGGCCTTCGTTTCTGCTGTAGATTTTTTGCGCTTGCTTTTCAAATTGACTGTCTATTGGTGTGCTGACCTTATCTTGGCATTAATACAAATGTTGTAACTATAGACATGGAGTTCTTGAAGTTTATGGTTTTATATTAATGATAATCTGACTGTGTTGTGATACTATGTCAGATTTGACTTTTAAATGAGATACATGTTTTGGCTACATCCATAGCTGGATAAACACTGCCTCTTTGAAAAAAATCCCTTCCTAGGACAACAGAATGTGCTTGCACTTTATTCAGTGCATGTGTGCAGGTTAATGATTGGATGTCAAGCATTTTGTAAACCAAAGCAGTATTTAATTTGTATTTTCCTTCAAAAGATTAGCTAACAATTTCGTATAAAGGCAAGCTGTGATATTTTAACTTGGAGTCAGTGTGCGTTTTGTGGGTTATTGTTTTGTTTCAATGTTCTCCGCCGAAAAGAGGGTGCTTTCCTGCCTGTATTAGACTTGGCATACTGGTTGTATATTTTACTGCAGGTTTTTTATGTATTTATTAACCGATATTAAGCCACTTAAATGCCATTAGTTTTCTAGCTTCGATATTTTGGAAGCAGATACAAGCAGTGCCTTCATTGAGTCAAACAAAATTTCATGGTCCTCAAAAACAGTTACTGTGTTGTAAATGCTACTACACTAAGTATTCAGTTCTTTGAAATGTACTGCTGATTTTGATCACTGTGGATGCACATGCGTTCCCTACATACGTAAGTAAAACAATTTGTTGGAGAACTAGTTCCAGTAGAGTAAGTTAGCACTCTTACTTCTCTGAGCACATCGTGTGGGTGCTGCAAGAGATCACTGCTGAGCAGTATCTCGTTAGAGTGAAGGTCGTCAGCTACATTTTCCTGTAGAGTATTACTCTTCCTAAATTGACATCAGATCTAGTAACTAAGTGCAGTTAACCAATAGAAGAATTATCAAACACAATTTGTATGATCCATATAGTCATTTCACAGTTGTCTGTTTTCAAAACTTTTTTGAAGTAGATGGAAGACATTGCTTGAGCTATGATGGAGTGGACCTTTGCAGTCAAAAGGCTAGGCACCCAGCCAGTTCGTAATTCAGTGAGACACAATACATTATCTATTTTGACAGTCTTCATCGTTAAACAGTCTGGCTTTTGTAATACCTAACTATGTTTATAAATAGAAATTAAGAAGTCAAATGGTCTGGTCTTGACAGCAGAATAATACAGAGCTTTGGATATGCCCAGAGCTCACACATGCCTCTTCCCTTCAGTGGAGTGGGAAGAACAAGGTAAACTGGTTGAGTCAAGTAGAACTTGCAAACACCTCTTGCACGCGTTTTCGTTAAGGTTTCAGTAATACATGAAGAAATGTGATATATCTGACCTCTGCAATGAGGCCTGTAAAATATATTACTTTTCAGACCAAGAATGACAATTATTTTAAAAGCAGTATGGTAGACTGAGCATTCACAAAGAGCTGTACTTAGAAGAGTGGCTGTCCAGTTTGTATGTTGTCTAGAGAAGGAGGACGGGTCAGAGGGAAGTTGTCCTGGTTTCTGTTTCCTGTTTCTTGCTCCGGATAAAGCATTTTAGCAAATAGGTTTTCCCTGTGAAATCTGGGCAAAGGGCTGGAACTTCAGCATAAGCCTCCAAAGACATCTGTGGGCTCTCTCCTACACTAGCATATTTTAGCAGAAAGGCTGGACATCCTGCCCTTTGGCATTGTCAGTAATGTATGTCTTCTTGAAGACAGGAATTTTGCTTTAAGCTCATTTTGGTTTGAAATAGGTGTTGACAGTCCATCGCTCAGCAAGTAATGTATTTCCTTTGATGTCGCATAAAATTTGATACCAGGAATTTGTCTTTTCCTTTCACCATGTGTTACAGTAAGCGGTCCTGAGAGGTAAGGGCTGACTCCTTAAACACCAAGCCCCTCTTCGGGCTTCCAGCTGTGAGCACCAGTCTCACGCAAGGAACTGACTGAAATTACTTTAGTGCTGCGTGTGTGTGCCTTGCAGGAGAGGGGTGGGACTCCAGACATGCTTCTTTCCTAACTATGCCCAGTTATTTTTTTTGCTTAAATATCACCCTACTTTATGGTCTGCTCCTTGGAAATTGAGTGTTGTGTGAGCGCTGTGATTTCCACTTTGGGAGCCAGGTGCCTAAAAACCCTGTGCAGCGTCACACCTGAACCTCTTGTTGGGTACAGGCCTAATCCAAAATAAGCTTTCCCAAATGTATGAGGAACAGCCTTGTGTGGTGGTCCTCAGGCAGCATCCGGGTTGGACTCCCCTCAGCCCTGCACCGAGTACTTGGCCTTGCTCTCGTGACAGGGAGTGGAGGGGTCCGGAACCCTGCTCAGGCTGTGTCATGTGCAGTTTGTAACATGTCTCTGAGCCAGGATTCCTGGCTGATCCAAAGCTAGAGGTTGAACGCCACCTGGTCTCGCTGTGAGTCAGAACTAAATGTCTCAGGACAGGCACGCTGACAGAGCTGGTCAGCAGCTCTGCTCCAGCGCTCTGGTCTGAAGTTTCATGTTGCATGGTTACAGATGGTCCGGACAGGAGAGATCGTTGTTCCAGTGCAGCAGTGTCTGTGCCTAGTGCCGCAATGGACTATAGCCAGATTATAAATAAATGGCTGTGGCCCAGAAACCACCAACATTTATGAATGGTGTCTATGTAACCAATGTTTTTGTATTGTGAGGAACAACGCAGAATACTGCAACAATATTTGTTTAGTAAGCATTTTTGGAAAAGAGCATGTATTCAGTGAGTCCCAGGGAGGTTGTGGAGTCTCCTTCTCTGGAGATATTCAAGACCCGGCTGGACAAGGTCCTCTGCAGTCTGCTGTAGGTGACCCTGCTTCGGCAGGGGGGTTGGACTAGATGACCCACAGAGGTCCCTTCCAACCCCTACCATTCTGTGATCCTGTGATTCAGTGAGTCAGAGGTACCTTATATAAAATCTGACAGTAGCGTCAGGTACTTTTACATGGACCAATGCCCTTACACTCTGGGGTAATATTTTAAATCTGAATGTGATTTCCTTGTGGCTGGCTTACATAGTGGTGGGCTCTTGTTTTCTTAGAGACCATTCTGGTCCATGTTACACACACAGTGACTGGTTCAAGTGTTAGCTAAAGAAACTGATTTATTTGGACGTTCTGCATGAGGTAACACTCATTTGTTACTGTTGTCACTGCTGTGATGGCGCAGCCCGTTTCTGTCCGGGTGGTGATAGGAGTTTCCACTGCAAGCGCCTCATGACAGCATTTTCAGCTGGTTTGGATCAGACTCCCCAAACTGTTGTTTGGTAAATTCTTATCATCCAGCTGGCCTGCTTTCCTGTGTCACCACTCCAGTCTACATGTGATGAGTTTCTAGCTAAAATCGTCTCAGCTACGTGCAAAAACTGCCCTACCCTTTGATAAGCATGTCTAAATAGACAAATAGTGTCTATCGATTCACCATTCGCTTCATGTGTGCAAAGCAGGACTTGCCTGGGTTGTTCCCAGGGCTGCCGGGAGCTCCCTCCCTGCCCGGTGCCCCGTCAGGCAGCCGATTATCTTGTCAGCAGGGCCTGGGACTGCCTGGGGAGTTCTTCTATCGATCCCTCCATCTGCCTAGGGCGGGTTCCGTAGCCATCAGTCAACTATCTCTGACAGAAACTGGCTGGGGAGTTCCCGGGACTGCCCGGGGAGTTCCTGCGGTGACTCAGCACGCCCAGCATGTGCAGGGGCACAGCCCTTGTCCCCAGCTGCGCTCCAGTTACACCAATTACAGCTACAGGGTTAATTCAGGGTGCGCGTTTGCGGACCTGCCTGGTGTGTGGAGGCAGTAGTCTTGGAGTACTAAGAGGTTTAGCAGAGGACAGTTGGTGCTTGGGCATTTCCTGATGTGATCTGCCCAGCTGACCGGTAGCCTATGTCCCTTGATAGGCATGCATGCTTCATTTTACTTTTTTGCACTGGGCTGCCACATCTAGAAGCTAGTACTTGGCAAAGTGCTTTTCCTACCATGGAGAATCCAAAACACCATGCTCACTGTCCATAGTACTGGTCACCAGTACCAGGCTTTAGCAAAGGTCTCTTTTCTGGAGTCATCTGCTACTTTCTTAACTGCTACAGCAGGTGTTTGAGTCTCCTGTCTCTTGAGAAGAAAGGACAGCTTATTATTGAACTTGTGGTGTTTACTGATTACAAAAATATATTTACTCTTTGTCAGTCAGTGTCCAATGGTCTGATGCAGAGCATATAAATCTGGTGGGTTTGGAACCTGGTTTGATGCCAGGTAGTTGTCGTAAAGTGGCTTCCCATATTATGTAGGGGAATGTAAATATAAACTTCCTTACAGTTAATCTCTTTCTTCCTTTTGCAATGAAACGAAAAGTAGTGAGCAAACCAGAAATACAGTAAACAGCAATGTCTGAAAGATTCATTTGGGAACTCAAGAAAAGGTTAAATATTGGCTAGAGTAAGAACCGGTGAGACAGCTTTGAGCTGTGTCTGCCTTCATGAGCACATAAGGCAAGATAGGGCTCCATGCAGTTTCTTTTTCAGGCCACTCTCTCCAAAGACATTCCCCAGGTAGGAGATAGGATGGTTGTGCTTTTTCCACCCAGTGCCCTGTCTTTCAGGGATACTGGGAAGCCAAGTGTGCACCACACTGAAATCGAACTTGTTCACACAGAGCAGAACCAGTGATGGAAAAATTAAAAAGATTTATTCAGTGCTAGGATTGCTCAAAATCAGAACAAAAATGTAAGAGCGGTGAAGGTGGGAATGGTATAATGGACAAGTTCTCCAAAGCTATTCTGTTTGAGACCTTGGCAACTAGTTGGTTGGCACAAATACATCAGCTAGTCAGACTTGCAGTATCTAACCGTGAGAAGACTTTGAAAGACACAGTAAAGCAAACAAGGTCTTTGAAAATTATGATCAGTATGAGCTACATAAGAGGAAAAGTATTTGTATTTATGCTAACAGTAGTATGGCTGCATTTGGAGGGAATGAAGACGTCTGTGCTGTTTCTCTGAGAAAGCCAGGAGTGTTTCCCCACTAAGCAGTGGAAAAGGCTGTCGCTGTAGAGCGGGTGCAGATGCGTGGAAAACAGCCTGATCTAATGCCTGGAGAGCTGCGTAGGGATCAGGGCACCCGAGTGCAGCCCCTGGGTCCCCTGCTGCCTTGCTGCTCCCTGCCTGGCTTTCACCTACGACAATCAGGAAATAAGTCCTTTTTTTCCTTTGAGATTTATTCATGAGAAAGGCAATGAAAGCAGGGAAGTATTACCATCTGGAGTTGAAATGCCACACACCTAGTGAATGCTCAACCCCCCTTGTATAATTTAATTTAAATGCAGTGAGCTTATATCAGGGTTTTTCCCATGTTTTCTTCAGAGATGTAAGATAATGAGAACTTTTTTTTTTCCTCCTGATGTACAGCTCTTTATAACACACAGTGCCCTGCTTGACATGTTGTGTAAAGAATAGCCTTGTTTATAAGGACAGTACAACATGTTAGATCACCTTTCATAGAACCACGTGCTTTACAATTAGTGTACAAAATTACATGCTCTCTTTTTTTTCAAGTGCAGCTTGAACACCAGCGTCCTTTGCTGTGGTCAAATTACAGAGCATCCTTATTTTAGTAATAACTTAATGAATATACTTTACCTGCCCCTCAAATGTTATCCTTCAGCTTCTGCAGCAGTGAGCTGAGGAAGATAAGTTGCTTCAAGCAAAAGCAGAAGATGACCCTGATGGGAGACTTGAGCTATTTTTCACAATGTGGGTTTGCAACTGACTAGGTTTGTGTGCTGGTGGTAGGTTGGATGGATGAAGTGGTGGGATAAAGCTCTCAGTGTTTTCTTCCCTTGCCTTCCCTGGAGGGAGGGAGAATGGCCCAATTCACTCATCAATAATCAAGACAATCACTTAGTAGCCTGCCTTGCTGGACTGGTGTGAGGAGTCATTCATTACTTCTTTCACAAGGCTCAGGAAACAGAGGGATTAAAACCTTTTATTTCCTACAGCCATGGTAGGGCAGCACTGAGGCTGCTATGTCTCTGAAGATTGTAGTGCCTTTCTCGTTTGCATTTCCAGCTCTGTCACCATGTTGCTGAGTTACATCAATCATGGCCTTTTCTAAATTCAGCAATTTAGAAGGCAGCTGTTGCCTTATTCATTAAAAAGGGAAGAAACAAAAAGCAAAACCAATCACTCTAACTTTGAAAAAAACTTCTATGTAGTTTTGTTTTCAGATTTGATCTGTCAAAATTGCTAGTGGTTTTCAGGCTGTTTTTTTTAAACATGAAAAAGTTGATGCAGTGCAGAAGTTTCTGAAGTTTTAAGAAAGCCATTTCTTTGAGGAGGTTCTGTAATAAAATGTAATTCTTTTTGGGGGTAATTAACTTACAAAGTGCTAGGGACTTTCCAGCCATTGGAAACCTTATCCTAAAGCTCAGTTTAGCACAGACAGCTGCAGAACAAGTCTTAGCTTCTTAGCTAGCTATCCCAAACATTGTCTAGAGAGCAGCCATTCCTGCCCGGTTGACTGCAAGGCCACTGCTGCAGAGAGTGTACCAATCATGCTGGAATGTGTAAAATTAGCATTTAAGCCAAAATAATGACATAACGTTCTGTGCAGTGTATAATCCTAATAAGATTAAGCTTTAGCAAAGAAAAATGTAAAAGATATAATCTAATAAAATCATAATCTATTCTCAATAAACTGTATTATACATGCTTGCTGAATGGATTATATAAGTTTAATGAAATTACACTGTCTTATGAGCAGGACACAATAAGTAGTAATGGCAGCTTTTCTATACACAATGCAAGAGAGTAAGGAAGAAGATCGGAATTACTAGAAAATAAATTTAGTAAAAACAATTTAAAATCAAAAAGATAAAGATGAAAAAAAGAATAATAATTCTTTAAATACTGCAAGAATTAGCTTAGTGCTTCTTTAAGTGTATTATCTGAGATAAAAGTAAGATACGCAGACATCTGTAAATCTAAAGTACCCAGAAAATGCCTATAGTTTTTAGAGGGAGAAGGAAGGCTGGATTGACATAGTGTTGGAGAGGAATGACACAGCTGAAAAAAATGCAAAAGATTTGAGAAAATTTAACACTTTCTCAGCATCTGGTCAAATTTTTGTTCATATTGCTTTAGTTTATTCTGTATTTGTCCATTCCATCTCTTCATCTGATACATGGTAGTGGATTCCACACTGCTAGCACTTCTGAGCCAGATGGCATACACTCTGTTGTGCTGAGATCAAGTTGGAAATGTCTTGTATGCAACACAGCTGAGATATGGTAGCACTTTAAAAGTAATTTCTCAGTTGTTGTCCACCATGGCAGTTTTTTTGTTGGGGGTATTTTACCCATGTGAAAAGAATAGCAAAATATGCTTTTTTTGTCTTAATAAAGCATTTCTGAGTATAGTTTACCAAATTTCAGCTTAGCTTGATGTAGTAAGGAATAATATATTTGTCATTATAGGAGTACTAAAAGTATTAAGAAAACTGGTTTTAAAACTATGTTAGCACAATCACATTACCTCTCCAAGAACTGTGCTGCATATTTTTGAAAACCCTTACAAGACAGTCAAGAATCATGTTAAAACAGAACGGTCTGAGACTTAATCTCTCCAGTAAGTGTAACACAGTAAGAGGTTTTCCTGGGTTAGATGGAGGGGAGATGGAGAGAGAATGGAAGAGATGCATGCAGTATGGTTATATTATTTATCAGATTTTTTTTTTTTTCATGTGCTGAGAATTGTGAATTGTAATAGATGCTGAAAGGCAGTGCTATAAAAAATTATATTTTAGGGGCCCACATCTGGTTTTGTTTTCTGATCTCTTACTTAAGTTGCTTAGTTTGTGCAAAAAGTTGCTTTCTGTCTGTCCAGATAAAAACACATCTTGTGTTTCAACAGGAAGTATTTTAAAATGCATCTCTCCTGTCAGAAACACAAGATCTCCTCAGCTTACACGGCTTTGTCCCCTTTCCACAGCTCTGTAGTGGGTGCTTAACACGTGGACTGAAACAATACAGTACCTATAAAAACTAGACCCAAGAGTCAAACGGCTTCCTTTTCCATGCATAATAATTCCATGGTAGACTTTATTCTTTGTGTATCTATAAAATCTCATTGGTTTAGAACCCCATCCTTGGTTACATGTGGACAGTACTGGTGGGCTTTAAAGAAAAAGGCTACAGGAGTTTATGTAGAAAGTGAAGGATGATATTTAAAGGAGTCGTGGAATTTACGTCATATGGTGAGGGATTAGGCATGTTTTATAAGTTGATTCATGTCATAGGACTGAATCATGAAAATGAAGTTGAATTTCCTAGTAAGGACTGGTCTTCATGCGGGACATCCTGGTTACAGGAGCCCTTCCCCGCTGAGAGCTGTAAAGGGAGGCATGAGTCATTGTTTTGGGTGAGGGCAGTGCTAGATATTTATATGACTGTCCATCTATGCACTTACCAAATTTCTAATGGCTTTTCTGACAGAAGTGTCATGTTTTACTAGTGGAATTTAAGTTCTAATTTGTGTAAGTGAAAGGAGGAATAGGAGAAATAAATATTTCAAGATTCATGACCAACAAACAACTCAAAGTAAAATAGATGACATTTGCCTTAAGCGTTCCTTTGGCTTATTCTGTTTTCGTTCCCTTGTCCCTTACTTTACTCCTGTATGTTGTGTATTTGGTTTCTCAGGCTACAGGGCTTTGATGGGCAGGGGCCGTGTTCCTTTTCTGTGTTGAAGTGGCCTGTGACGTTGTTGAAACCTCCTTCACCAAACAAAACAAACGAAACCAGCCATGGCACTGCAGGCTGCGTGGAAGAAGATGTGATACGTGGTCTGACTGCATGCCCCAACTTAACGTCAGTCAAGGAGTCTTCTGGGGTGATGCTGCTCTTTTACCTCTGGCCTTTAAAATTCAGGTCTTCTTCCCCATTCCTTGCACAGAAGTAATGATTCCGAGTAGCACACAGTACTTTTTCACGGTGTTTGCACTTCAGCTTTAATTAATTGTAGATTTAGTGGTTAGACATACTACACTGGCTTGTATTTTAGTACTTAAAATGCTGGTGCTTTTTGCTTTTATTTCTATAAGTCTTTCATTTGTCTGTAGTCACAGAGATTTGCCTTTTCCTTATCTGAAGTCAGTAGCATCTTTGATACAAAAATGTAGCACTTGATTATGTGTTGTCCAGCTTCTGCTTGCTATTATAACTCACAAAGGTACAGTGAGGGGAGGAGGAGCGACAAGAATAAAAGCGATGTGCCTGTGAGTAACACTGGAATGGCGATGGACAGGAAGAATCAGTAGCTTCATGCAGTCAAGAGCAGTAACAGACTTAGTAAACAGCTACAACCCATGACTTTGTTCTGTAAACACAGTTCATCTGCCATCAAAAACACCTTGTTATTCTCAACTTAACCTGGACGTACTCTGTACATATAGATAACTGAGCTGTTGTTGCAGGATGCAGGCTGTCGACACATTACAGCCCAATATACTGCAGCTTCAGCCAAGCATGATCCCAAAACAAGAGTCCAATCAGTCGTGTATACGGTGGGCAGAGAGATAAAAATCTGACTTAAATTACTTCAGTTTCTTAAAATACAGTCATCTTAAATGCCGAAGCGTAGTACATTTGTACGTCAAATAATAATTGTCTAGAGGCTGGAGGAATGAAAGCTGAAGTGACACAAGGTGACAAGGAGTAGTAACAGATACTCTGAGGTTATAAATTATATTCCTGTTGTTTGAGAATGAAAATCAGACCACGTTCTGTATATGGCAGATTCTAAAATCTGAAATACATGAGAAATGACAGCTTTTGGCAATTTGATTTTACATGCTGGTAGAACTAAGCTTTCATTTTCCTGTGTAAAGCCAGGGGTTGTCTTAAGCATGACTGTTGCTTCGACGAGTCAGGTTATGCCAGCCCCAAACCCTTGGGCTGGTGGCCGGTCCCTGGCGTGGTGCCTGATGTCTGGGGCTGCCCTGGTGCCCCCAGCTGCCTGGGGGCACCAGGGCAGTGAGAATTAATCTTCCTGTAATACAGGTTGTATTTGCAGACTCTTAAGTCTCTTTCTCAAATGCAGTCTTGCCTTTAAACAGTGGAAGCTTACCTGGTAAGTGAGGTAGAGGTACCTAATATAATACATGCTTGTGCACTCACACACGTGCGCACTCATGCATTTATGCACAAACATGGCATTTTGGAATGTGCAAAAGTTACTTAATTTTCCATGCTCACTTGTTATTTCATGCTGATTTTGTGAGTGTTGCTCCCATATTTTGTTCTGACAGCACTTGTCTGTTTGCCAGCCTACTCAGATGCATTATTTCATAGAGGGGTGTGTGAAATAATTTGTAAGTGCTGTTAATCTCAGAAATTATAACTTCAGGACAGTGAATTCTCCATTTTCAAAGGTAGACAGAGGAAAAAATACCCATCAATAATAGTAGTGCTTGCACAGACTTTTCCAGTTCTTCTGCCCTGAGCCCTAAGGAATGCTTCTGATTACGAGAGTGAGTTTGAAAGAGGATGAGTCCATGGGCAATGAAGTCCTAGATTCAGTGAATTTAATGGGAGTTTTCTGCCTTGTAAGAGGAGTGACAGAATTTTTATTGACCTCAACTGTGCAGAGATTTTGTTGTTCTGCACTGTGGAGTCCCACAGCATGGGAGGGAAGGGAGTCTCCATGCCCTGAAGAAAAGTTTGTGAGGAAATACATTTTCTGTCCGGCTCTAGGAAGTCAAGTTAGAGGGAGTATGGGGAGGTCATTAGCTGCTATGCTGAAGTGAGCACCTTGTGGAAAAACTGTCCTGCTGAAGCAATACTTTATTTTCTCACAGGAGACAGACGTGCACAATTAGTTTACTTTATTCTAATTGTTCATAAGAAACAATAAAAGCTGTATTTTCTGATACATAATCTGAATTGATCTCACTGTTTGAGGTTTGTGGGCTGCTTGGTTTCATCTTCTGTTCATAGCAGTTTTCTCCTGCAGCAACTTAGCAAGTATTTTCTCCGCTCAGAGTTTTGTATTACTAAAATACCTGTAGATGGCCATTTCCATTGCTTGTCATTACGTTATCACAGCTTAAGTGTACTGTAGTATCAACTACAGTAGCAATAGCCCCTCTAGGCTTCAATGGAGAACAAGGGGCCAGCAGTAAGTTGGTATTTTATACCTGTTTTAATGATTTTTTTGGTTTTACATGCTCTACTTCCATGTTTCTGCCTCTATCACTGTGACATGGTTTAAGGAAGGTATAAATGTTTTCTGTCAAATTTGTATTTGTCATTTTCTAAATCACTGTTTTCCTTCAAACTCTAGTTAGAGGCAAAATTGGAAGATATTTCCTCTGAAGTGCTGTTATTGCTTACATTTCCAAGGGGGGTAAAAAAAGAAAAGTCAACTGTTTGTTTAACATCTTGGGGATGTTTCGTGTATAGATTCAACACCTGCAGATTTTCAAAAGAAGGTCCTTGTTTTGCAAATGTGATCTGAAATCTGAGGTAACACCAGAGCACTTTGGAGAATATTGTTTAGAGAGAGTTTCTGCTCCCTTGCTGTGAACTTTTCACATCTGTTAAGCAGCATTCACACTGAGGAGCATGGACTTTAAAAATTGGTTTCATACCATAAACCCCCAGTAGCTGCATGCTACTCTTTTCCTGTGCCAGACCCACAAAGGATGTAACTTGTTACTGACTCTGGCTGTTCAGCTTATGCTGCTGAGATTCATGCAGCTCTGGAGGTCCTCAGTCTAGTCCTAAATGTTGATAGGTGTCAGAAGAGTTTTCTTGCACATTCTAGGAAGGAAAGGCAGTATTAGAGCGAACGTACGTACATTATTTGTATGAATAAGCTGGAACTGTTCCTCCCTGAACACTGTATGATTTTTTCACTGGCTCTGAATGTTCTCAATAAATATGTAATTTTCTCTTTCCCATATGGATTTTCATTTGTTAATCTTTTTGTAGAATAGCTTACTTCATACCTACTCCCTGAAATCGTTGAGTACTTTCTTTCCCTTTAGGAGTTTTCAGTTATTCCCGATGATATCATTATATTTTCCCTTGAAGTGGTGTGTTCATAACAGGATAATGGGGAGAGAAGCTTTTTGGTTTGTGATTGATTAGTGGATGTACAATTTCAATTCCCTTGGAAAGTGGGTGTGTGATTGTTTGAGTCTGTGTTTCTTTGGAGAGAGACCGTTTCAGGGAATCGTAGTTAGAGCTGCAAACAATCCATTAGTCACTCGTCCAAGCCCTGTCAGTGTGATACTGTTCCCTGCAGTACATTATTGAATGTTTTGTCCAATATCGGTTTGAGTGACTCAAGCCATGAGGCTTCCACCACTTCCTCTGAGAAACTATTTCATGATCTGACAAAGCTCGCTGTTAGGAAATATTTCCTGGTACTCAGCCTAAACTTTTGAACACCCAGATTGATCTCATTACTATTAGGTATACTTTTTTTTCCAGTCCTGTCTGAAATCTTTTTCCTTCTTTGGCATTCACACTCTGAAGTGAATATTAGATGGTATCCTATGTCCTCTTAAGTCAAGCAAATGCATAATTAGTTCTTCTGTTCCTTCTCTCCCAATAGGCCATCTGTTTGGTGGAAAACAGGGCTGAGTATGGGAAGACATTTTCCTACTAAGTGCTTGTTTCAAACAAGTAACATGAAAAGGGCATTAGGAGTTTGTGTGATTATGTAGCTCCAAGGAGCCCCAACTTTTATATAATATGTTTTTCAGAAATTATGTAGAAGATGGTAACTTTTCCAGGCAGTCACCTGAAGTAGTAATACCTTCTTCTAGCACAATATACAGCTCCAGCACTATTAGTCTGTCACATTTTATGGCTTCAGGGAATGTTTTGCAATGTTGCTTCATCTATTTATCAAGCAAATTGTGTGTAGCTACAGCCTGGAGAGGGGAGAGCAGTGGCAGCAGAATTGCAAGCAGATCCGGGGGCCATTTGAACGTCTGTCGTTCACAGCTTTAACAGCCAGAATTTACAAGTATTTGGGTCATATAAGGATTGTTGAGGAAAAGAATGTATTTTAATACATCCAACCATTACACATCTCTGGATTTCTTTCTAGTACCAAACATCTGTTTGGTATTTCCTTTCCTTCCGTCCTTCCTTCTGTCTGTCTGTCCCTCCCTCCCTCCCCCCCTTCCCTACCATATTCCAGATCAGTGTCCCCTAGCCTAAGGTGGTTTCTTACATTAATTATTATAGTCTACATTCTGCAGAGATGTATGCACATAGTAAATTGTATTTTGCAAAATCTGGGTATGTGCTATTCTTACTTCTTGTGGACGGTCTGCTGTTTAGTCAGAGGAACACGTAGATTTACAAATAAGGCTTCTAAACTAGTACTCCATGCTTACAGCTTTGAAAAATGTGTAGTATGTATTTTAAGCATATGTTTATGTTTTTTTGATGAATCACTGTGCAATTTGGGAACCAAGCCCATGTTTTGTTATTTTTTTACCTGAGATCACCTGATGCGTGTGGGTTTGTGACCCAGGCTTCCAGCTTGGGGAGTGAGCAGTCTGTGTGCATTTCCTCCGAGCTGTAGTAGAAAGGACACGCAGGTCCTTGGGCAAGAGCATTCCTGAGCTAACTTACTACAATTTTACTCAGCTAATGAAGGAAGAAATATGCAGTGATCAAACTAAAATCAAGTCAAGTTTGAACCAAATCAGTGGGTTCAGGTGATAAACTACCAATTTAATATGACAGATAATGTTACAATATTGCACACACAAATTTGTAAAGGCAAAAAAGGAAAAGGCAGGTAAATGACCATCCACCACCACACAAAGAAAGCTTGAATAGCTCCTGCAGCTTGCTGGTTCTGTCATTCGCCACCCGAGATGCAGTAGTGATCAATACGCCGAAGCCCAGCCTGTGTGCTGCATCTCTCAGGAAGTCTCAGGCACCAACTTCGCCCTTGCGTGGAATGTCTGGGGCAGGCAGGGTCTTCAAGGGAGACCTCCTGGCCCAAGGGAAAGAACCGCTCATCTTTTTTCTTTCTTGTCTTTTTAGAGGGTGCATTCCTCACTTTTTCCGCCTCAGAGGTGAATTCTGTGGCTTTGGGGCTGAGTTGTGTGAAGGCAGAAGGGGTGGCTGCCGTTCAGTCCCCGGCAGGTGGCACATGTGAGGTGAGGGTGGGCATTCCCGCCTCTGGAACCGTCCTTCCATTCACATCGACTCCCCCCATACATGAGGAGCAAGGTGCATATAGGGCTTTCAGTCTAGAAGCACAAGTGGCTTTTGTGTGAACAAACTCTACCCATATTTAAGGGACTGATGTTTTCCCATTCCCCATGTCAATTCCGTGGCAATACTCCTCACATGCACTTGTGTCCAGCCTGCTCTCTGCCAAAGGTCTGGTCTTCTCTGTGTTCAAGAGTGTGTTCTGCTTCCGTGCAGGTTATCCAGGCTGTCTTCTTCGGGATCTGCGTCTTGACTGACCTGTCGAGTCTTCTCACTAAAGGAAATGACAGTCAAGAGCAAGAGAGGCAGCTGAAAAAACTCATTTCCCTCCGTGACTGGGTGATGGCTGTTTTAGCTTTCCCTGTTGGAGTGGTAAGTACAGTGTTAATCGGCATACTTGGTTTTCTGGCTGAAAGGCTTTCCCACCTCTACACAGAAGACTATGCAGAAAGGGAAAAATAGTAGAGATCATTTTACTACTGTCTTGCTTTTCACAGGTGTAAGGGAGCACTGGTGTTGCTGAAATTATTTTTGGTTCATTAAAGAAAATGTGCTTTGCAATATGAACTTGATTGTACGAGTCATTTAAAATGGGATTTGTACCAGCAACATCTTGAGTGTCAGTTTGGACTTTTTCTGCACCATGGGTCGTCATCGGGAGTAGTGAAAGTGCTGACTGTGGCATGTTTCACACCGTAACGATCTGACCAGGGTTTGGGCTGTAAGCCGTTTTGTCATCAGCAAGAAGGGAAGCAAAAGTCCAGGTTGCTCCCTGTTAATCCAGTGGGGGATTCAGAGCTGACAGAAGAAATGGGGTAGGAAAAAAAGGGATTTGTCGGTAATGTAAAAAAGCACACAGAAGGTATGGAAAAAATGTGGGTTTTACATGTCTTTTTCAAAATAAAACTATTCTTTGGGTCACGTCCTGCTCCACTGGGACACTGGACATTGCTTTCAGTGGCAAAAGGTGCTGAGTGTCTTTACTTGTCTCATACCACACACTGAAAGCAGCTGAAAATCCAAAATTTCATGGTTTTTTACGTGGAAATGTGATCTGTGTCAGTCTCGTTCTGAGTTTGGGTCACATTAAAAAACATGTGTGAACCTTTCATTAAAGTATTGCTTTTATTGTAATTCAGGTGGTCAACCTTTTTTTCTAATTTTTTTATTTCCATGTACAGTAGTTCAAAATAAGTTCATTAGAAGCAATTTTTTTTTCATGGAAGCACTATTAGAAAACTGTATGAGGTCTCGAAAGTTGTACTGTTTCACAAAAGCTGGTTGCTTACTGTCAATTAACAGCAGTTAACACAACACATCAATCTGTCATCTATAGTTTGATATATTCAGAGATGCTTCATTAAAACGGGATTTCACCATTTATGTGGGATTTTACAATACAGGAAGGAGTAGGGAATGTTTTTGCCAATTTAGAAAATGCAAAGCATATGTGAAACACTGTGCAGGTATTCCTTTCGTAAAAACCCAGCTGGTAGCCTTCTCTTACTGTACTTGCTGGCCTGCCTCTGGGGAGCTGCTGCAATTCATGTTGGGGTAACAGACTGCAGTTCTCCAGACATGGTAGAAGAAATTGGATCAACTAATACAGTTTTGCAAAAATCTGTGCATAAACAGGCTTGCAAATATGCATTTTATGGGTGCAGAAATTTATATGTTACATTTGTATATTAAGGGAGACTGGGAATTAGTTGTAGATGCTTTTCCTACTGTGTTGATAGTAGAATCATAGAATCATAGAATGGTTTCGGTTGGAAGGGACCTGAAAGATCATCTGGTTCCAAACCCCCTGCCGTGGGCAGGGACACCTTCCACTAGACCGGGTTGCTCAGAGCTCCATCCAACCTGGCCTTGAACACTTCCAGGGAGGGGGCATCCACAGCTTCTCTGGGCAACCTGTTCCAGTGTTTCACCACCCTCATGGTGAAGAATTTCTTCCTAAT
>Ga0065711_1002985_pt1 | contig 38229 bp, 27 predicted proteins | sample Hoacrofraction12_FD_59098 | JGI IMG/M metagenome (GOLD analysis project Ga0065711, IMG submission 59098) | Hoatzin crop microbial communities from Cojedes, Venezuela - Epithelial fraction 12 v2 (version 2) | ecosystem: Host-associated > Birds > Digestive system > Esophagus > Crop | place...
CCTCCTGCAACGCTACAGGCTTGGGGAGGAGTGGCTGAAAAGCTGCCCAGCAGAAAAGGACCTTGGGGTGCTGGTCGACAGCCAGCTGAACATGAGCCAGCAGTGTGCACAGGTGGCCAAGAAGCCAACGGCATCCTGGCTGGTATCAGGAATAGTGTGGCCAGCAGGAGTAGGGAGGTACTCGTGCCCCTGTACTCAGCACTGGTGAGGCCGCACCTCGAGTATTGTGTTCAGTTTTGGGCCCCTCACTACAAGAAGGACATTGAGGTGCTGGAGCATGTCCAGAGAAGGGCAACGAGGCTGGTGAGGAGTCTAGAGAACAAGTCTTATGAGGAACGACTGAGGGAGCTGGGGCTGTTTAGTCTGGAGAAGAGGAGGCTGAGGGGGAATGTTATTGCTCTCTACAACTACCTGAAAAGAGGTTGTAGTGAGGCTGGTGTTGGTCTCTTCTCCCTGGTAACTAGTGATAGGATGAGAGACAATGGTCTCAAGTTGCATCAGGGGAGGTTTAGATTGGATGTTAGGAAAAATTTCTTTACTGAGAGAGTGGTCAGACATTGGAACAGGCTGCCCAGGGAGGTGATTGAGTCCCCATCCCTGGAGATGTTTAAAAAACTTGTAGATATGGCACTTCGGGATATGTTTTAGTAATGGGTGGATGGTTGGACTTGACGATCTTAGAGGTCTTTTCCAACCTATGATTCTATGATTCTGTGATTATTTTCCCACTGCAGGAGTTCTGATCAGTTAGTGTTAAGTATCAACTTATGGTTCAGGCCAGCTGTCCTTTGGGTCTGTCCTCCTTTGTATTGCTAACCCCCAGGTATTTGGTATCACTCAGTGCCAAACATGATCAATACTGTGCTGCCCCACTCTTTCCAGCTGCTGAATCAGCAGAGTCTCTCTCTAATTCAGCCCAAGATCATCTTCTTCCCTTCATCTTGTGTTTGAATCTCCAGAGCTTTCTGAAGCATTAAAGATGTTATGTTGTAAAAAAATCTTCCTCAACTTGTGGATCGAATACTGTCTTTGCTCTCTTTCTTGCTGTATTTTGTTATGTCCTCCTCTTCCCATAAAACGTAAAGTTATTTCACCTGTGTTATTTTAAAAAACTGCTTCATGTGACCCTAACATTTGTTAAAGTGGCAAATGAACAGACTACACACTGGGGTTTAGGTTTTTAAATTTTATGGGGAGAATTCACACAGTCTGGACACACAGTGGTAAACTATAATTGCCTTCCCCTCACAATCTCTGTGCAAAGTAGACAGGTATTTGAAAGATTTGGGGAAACTTTTATCATCAAATAATTTAATAGAGAGGATTGCCCCATCCTTCTTGCCCCAGGCTGCTCTGTCTGGCACCGGGTCTGCGAGAGCTGGCAAACACTAGCCCTTCCCTTGTCCAGGCAACGTGATTTGGAGGGGCTCTCAGTGTTTGCAGGCTTGAGGAGGTTCCACCTGCCACTGGAGAAGAGGACCGAAGCACCCCACTTCGGTGCAGTACAGAGTACCACAGACATTTCCCAACTCTATTTGTGCCCTTCCTGCTGCTCCCATAGGATTTGGCCCATCCATTCCTCTTCATGCTGTGCAAGCAGAAAGCAGCGTATGTCTGGGTGTCCTTGAACCATGTCCTAACACATTGCACAACCCTTGCGTTACAGCAAGCCAGGAGGTACGTGACCTCTACAAGTCTTGGGAAAACATTTGATACTGCCCACGTGCCCTAGCTGGCACAGCTAGTGCTGCTGATTTGCAGTCAAAGAGCACTTCGAGCTCTCCACCTGGCAGCAATGCAATGTGGTGGATCGCCTATGGGGGTGTCCTTCTGCACCCACCTTGGTACAGACCCAAGCGAACTACACAACTTAAGTGTGGCAGCCTCCAGAAAAGCCTCTGAGGAGCGAAAAGTCCAGGCTGGGCTGTTCCTCCCATTCATTAGCCTCTCTGGGCTAAGAAAACCCAAAGCAGATGATCATACAGTAAATGCATGTGATCTACTCTGGGCTGCTGCAGTTGGAGCTGCATTAGCTCTGAGGCTGGGTTTGGCCTGCTGTGAAGACAAGGATGCCCAATGCCTTTGTGAAGCCAAGACCTTTGTATGTAAATTGGCTGCATTACATCTTTTTCCAAGATGCATGAAGTCATTAATATGCAAAACATAAACCATGTCTCAGACGATGGGATGGGTTGAACAGCTGGTAAGGAAGTCCACTCTCAATGACTATTAAAGCAGTAGCATTTAAATTGCATAAAGGGCATTGAGTAAAGGCCAGCAAAGGGTCATGGCTGGAGCCAAAAAAGTCTGTATGAGATCAAGAGGCTCTTTATCATCCCCTGCTCAGCTACTGCCTAATTCTGCTACATTTGTTGGCACTCTGGGCCATGCTCCTTAACACCAAGCAATGCCCATGTGCTGAAGACAGGGGACTTGGTGCCTCATATTATTGTTGCAAAGTCTGGGTTGTTTGCTGGTGAAATTACTGGGTGTGGACCTACACCAGCAACTGGACCCTGCAGGAGGGTGGGACCAGGTCATGTGGATTCTGGGAGTGTTGGTCAACAGCCAGCTGAATATGAGCTGGCAGTATGCCCAGGTGGCCAAGAATGCATCCTGGCTTGGATCAGAAATGGTGTGGCCAGCAGAGCAAGGGAAGTGATCATCCCCCTGTACTTGGCACTGGTGAGGCCACACCTGGAATACTATGTTCAGTTTTGGGCCCCTCACTACAAAAAAGACGTTGAGGTGCTGGAGCATGTCCAAAGAAGGGCAACGAAGCTGGTGAAGGGTCTAGAGAACAAGTTCTACAAGGTGCGGCTGAGGGAATCGAGTTGCTTATTCTGGAGAAAAGGAGACTCACTGGAGTCCTTATCACTCTCTACAACTACCTGAAGGAAGTGGGTTGAGGTTGTAGCGAGGTGGGTGGCAGTCTCTTTTCCCAAGTAACAAGTTATAGGATAAGAGGCAATGGACTCAGTTTGTGCCAGGGGAGGTGTAGTTTGGCTATTAGCAAAAATTTCTTCACTGAGAGGGCTATTGAGCACTTGAACAGGCTGCCCAGGGAAGTGGTTGAGTCACTGTCCCTGGGGGTATTTAAAAGATGTGTCGACCTGGCACTTAGGGACATGGTTTAGAGGTGGACTTGGCAGTGTTAGGTTAATGGTTGGACTCAGTCTTAAAGGTCTTTTCCAACCTAACTGATTCTGGATTCTATGATCTCAGTATTAGATCAAGACAGAAAATACTATTACCAATTAAATTCCTATCTGTAGGTGTATTCTTGCTTTTTCACAGGGTAGGGGGCTTCTATATCTAATGGTATGGAATTATGCAGGACAGGTTTTGTAGTAAAGGATTCTTTTTTCCCTCATTAATGTCAGTTTAAAAGACTAAGCTATCCGGAGGGTAGAGGAAGTTTTCCTTTAAACAAGGACTGAGCAGTAATTGGAACTGAAAAGGATTTGAATGCTGTAGTGAAGATTAATTTCCTTATTCTGTTCTTTGTTACAGATTATGGGTAGGCATGTAATCAAACAGAACGATAAGGATAAAGAAACCTCAGGGTTTTGGGAAATGAAGGATTAGGGCTTGACGTGACCTGAACCAATGTGAAAAACTTCCTTTCAGTATTTATTACTTGTCTTAAACACTGGGATTAGGCTGTGCTAAGCATTGGACAACAAACCTAAACAAAACCCCTGCCTGTATCAATTTACCATCTGGAGATAAATGAGCACGGGCCACATGTAGACTCTCTCATGCCTGTGTTCAGAGCTGAGGTTTTGGCCCTGACCTATCTACATTCAGATTTTGACCTGGATTTCCAAAACTACTGGCTCTCACTGCATTTGTAGAATCACAGAATCACTTAGTGGTAGGGGGCCGTGGTTCTGAAAACTGGGCCTCAAATGTGCGGTTGCAGGGAATTAGAAAGGAATTACATTGAAATGGGGTTTCCAGGTTTTAAATGTCTTGAACAAACAAAGGAGGTGGAATTTCATGGGAGATATATGCACTTGCAATGGGAAATTATACACAGCACTTCCAAATCTCATTAAGCTCCATGAGCTGCTTTGTGTGCTGCGTGATGCAGAGCATGACTGAGATCTGCAACAGAGCATGGTCCTGGGTCCTGTGACTTGTCCTGGCTGCTTGGTCCCCTCAGTCATTCAGAGGAAAAAGATATATTCATGCATAGTAATTAGAGAAGAAGCAAATTACTAAAAAATTTCCAATGAGAAACAAATCAGTTGTTGTGCTAAAAATACTTGCATTTATTCATGATTGGCACGTAGGACCATGAGATCCTTCATCATGCATGTGGCACACAGAGCTTAATGTCATGTAAATGAATGAGCAACAGTACTCAAGTTACCTTTTTCCAGTGTATTAGGGGAGTATTGCTTGAGGTATAAATGCCTGCAAAACCTACCAACATTTGCAAGCTAACACACTGAACAGCTGTGTTTTTTCCACTACTAAGTCAAGGGCAATTACAAACCACAGTAATCAAATACGAAGACCATATTTAAAGGAAGGATAGAGGAAGAAGTGGGGGAAAAAAAAAGTGAAAGTAGCAAGCAGTAAAATTTGGTGTGCTCTGTAGCCTGGAGACGTACAGAAAGGATTGGGACGCACTTCTGCCTTGCATTCTGTTGTGCCAGTCACTTCCATACAGCACGTGTTGTGAAGGAAGTGGAGANACACCCCATCAAAAGTCATAAAATAGCAACAAGACCACAATGTACATGGAAATGTAATCTAGAGCCCAGAGCAAGGTGGGACTGGAGGGGTGATGGTAGCTGTGGTAATTCCTTACAGAGAGGAATTCAGCCAGTTTAAAAATAGAAGTTGTCAGGCAAAACAGAAAGTCCTGGAGATGAGCAGGTGGCTGCAGCAGATTTTTGTTTGAAATGCTGAGGTGGAGGAAAATTACCACCTTCATCCAGCCTTTCTTTTTCTTGAGATTCAGAAGAAGCCAGGAAAGCACATGGAAATCTCATGTTTTCCCATCGATCATCCTCCTTCCTGGGAAAAAGAAGATAATGTACCTTATGAACTATTGCCTCTTCTCCAATCAGTGTGTTAATGTTGTCTTTGCTTCCACAGTTTGAGGCCAGATACTCTTACAGATGTAATTTACTGCCTGTGTCAAAGCAGGTCCTTTTTTTTTTTTTTAGTTTCACCAGGGCTCTGAAACACTCATCTACATCCCTGCTAATGCTTGCAGCCAGTTGCCTCTAGCAAGGAAGGAAGGGATCTATTCCTGAAGTAACCAGATTATGTCAGAAATGGGAATAGGCAGTATCAGACACACAATGACCAGAGCAATCTATCAGTCATTCCCAAGGGGCTCTTAACAAACTGCCTTGATGCACTCTCAGTACAGGAATTTACTGACAGCGTAAGCAAATAAAGCTCAATGCATTGCAAGAAGAACAAAGCATTTTCATCGATTATCTGCTACATGCAAACCAATAAACAAGTCATAGAAGTACATGCTTTTGCAGATAATTCATTTTAAATAGACTGGGCATAGACCTTTGTGTCAAAAATACCTCTGCTGTGATTAGATAGGGAAAGATACATCATGCTTAAGTTTGGATGACTGTAGTGCACATAGCTCCATCTGAGCTTCACATCCTAATATCCTGCCACAGTCAACGGAAAGAAAAAGTAGGCAATTTTAAATAAGATTTATACAGTGTATTTTAGATACTGACTTTAGAGTGTGCTAATGGACACTCCGATATACCTGGTTGTAACCGCTGTTCAGAGAATCCAAATGAATGTTTCTGACACACTTTTCTCTTGATCACATGAATCCCACCAAAGGAGCAGTTCGTCCTAACAGAGCTTGGCCTGGGTAGACTCCCAGTACTGCCCAGTAACTGTAAGCCTCTTCCCCATCTGATGCTGGTTTACAGAATCAGAATCGCAGAATCACAGAATCACAGAATGGTAGGGGTTGGAAGGGACCTCTGGGGGTCATCTAGTTCAACCCTCCTGCCGAAGCAGGGTCACCTACAGAAGGCTGCACAGGACCTTGTCCAGGCGGGTCTTGAATATCTCCAGAGAAGGACACTCCACAGCCTCCACGGGCAACCTGTTCCAGTGCTCCGTCACCCTCAGAGGGAAGAAGTTCTTCCTCATGTTCAGGTGGAACTTCCTATGCTTCAGTTTGTGCCCGTTACCCCTTGTTCTGTCTCTGGGCACCACTGAAAAGAGTTTGGCCCCATCCTCCTGACACCTGCCCTTGAGATATTTGTAAGCATATATTAGGTCCCCTCTCAGCCTTCTCTTCTTCAGGCTGAACAAGCCCAGCTCCCTCGTTTACCTTAACGTACATTGTTTGATGGTCATCTGGGACAACCTCACTGAGCTACTACAGCTGGTAGTGTCTGACCTTTGTCTTGGTATCCCCAGGCAGAGCAGCACCTACTGGGAGGACTATGGCTAGGAACAGGCCTATGCCTTTGGGGCAGAACCATCTGAAGCAGGCGTCTTTCCTGGACTTTGTTTTATTATCTTTTAAATCCTGGACTGCACAAAAAGCAGTGTGGCCAGCAGGTCAAGGGAGGGGATTCTGCCCCTGTACTCCACTCTGGTGAGACCTCACCTGGAGTGCTGCATCCAGCTCTGGAGACCTCAGCACAAGAAGGACATGGACCTGTTGGAGCGGGTCCAGAGGAGGCCACAAAGGTGATCCAAGGGTTGGAGCACCTCTTCTATGAGGAAAGGCTGAGGGAGTTGGGGCTATTCAGCCTGGAGAAGAGAAGGCTGCAGGGAGACCTTATTGCAGCCTTTCAGTACCTGAAGGGGCCTACAAGAAAGCTGGAGAGGGAGTTTTTACAAGGGCATGGAGTGATAGGACAGGGTGCAATGGCTTCAAACTGAAAAAGGATAGGTTTAGATTAGACATAAGGAAGAATTTTTTTTACAGTGAGGGTGGTGAAACACTGGAACAGGTTGTCCAGAGAGGTGGTAAATGCCCCCTCCCCGGGAACACTCACAGTCAGGTTGGATGTGGCTTTGAGCAACCTGGTCTAGTGGAAGGTGTCCCTACTCATGGCAGGGGCCAGGTGTTGTCCTAGCTGACCTTCAAAGGTCCCTCCAACCCAAACTATTCTACAATTCTATGATCTTCAGGGATGCCTGAGCACCACCCATTTCACTTCCTAACAGTGATAAGGGCTGCAAGATCTGTACTTTACAGAGTACCTTAGAGCATATTGCTAGGAGGACGGGCTGTCTAGTATTATCTCACTCTGCTAAAACAGGGGTTGACAGTAGTATATCAGCCTGTAAATATCTGAGACATAGACAAGGTCCCCCGAAATCCTTTGATCTTCAGCAGCACACTCTAGTATGCTCTGATATTTAGGTCACTAATTTCCACTTAGCTTCTACTGTAGATGTATCCTGCTTCTAGACATTTCTTTGGGTTTTTTCCGTAGATTTTTTTTTTAGTTTTGCAAGCTTGTATCTGTTCAAGGAGAGCTGAAAGGCATGCAGCAGGACTGAAATCAGAGTCTGAGGAGCTCATTTCAAAATTAATTTCTGTCCTTTGAGCTTCCCAGGAATGGCAATTTCCATCACTGGAAAACTCTAGCATTTGTGATCTCTTATTCCAAACTGGAAAGAAAAGTTGGAAGTCTGAAATTTTATGCCAATACAGACATTTTCAGCTCTAGCTGTGTGCTGGGGAATTAAGGAGAAAAGTTTTAATTCCACTTTGAAAAATATTTGAAATATTTTTCAAAGGAAATATGTTGGTTAGGATATTTTCGACCACATTGTAATGCTGTTCTGTAACATTTGTTAATTTTACTCAAATAGCTTTTCCCCAGATAGCCCATGGGTAGCTGGTATAAGCAATAGCATATCTATTGTGACTACCTTTCCAATTTCAAAGCAAGTTTAAGTTTATTTGCTACTGTGATGTCTGTTCGGCAAATGGCTTCTGGTCATAAGCTATGCTGTAAGAAACAGAATCACCTTCTGTGTTTGTGCAATTAAAAAGCAATGATGAGTCTTAAAATGTCGTGCGGTAATGCCAGTAATGACCTGATGTGCACACTCAAGTGATGAGCATTTTCCCTGTATTTCTTTTTATGCTAATGAAGTGTCTTTGTTCTTGTTGTTGCCTTTCCTGTGCCAGAGGTAGGAAATGCTAGATGCATCTCTGCTGGAAACAAATGCACCTAATAAAGGGAAAGATCTGAGTAAGTGAATTTGAAGAGCTTTTCTCCAGCTCATAGAAAATATGGTTATGAAGCACCAAAAAGAGGACAATGGGATACAAAGGTATTTTGTTCTCTGCATACGTTAGAGAAAGCAGTACAAGTGCGTATATTTGCATGCTCAAGATATGAGAGGGAAGGGATATTTTGTATTGTTGGCAATCAAACATGAACTTCTTCAGTACACTCTGGGTCTCCCTAAAACCAGCAGAGCACTGCCAAGAAAGCCAGTCCCATGGGGACTGTATGGTCACTACCTCACTTCATCTCTGTCCTGGCCTTCTAATGTTTCTCTCGTGACCAACAGCTGTGCGTCAGGGTAAGTTCTGCTCAGGCCAAGGCTGGACTGGCATACATTGCCCTGTAGAGGGGTCTCACTGGCAAAACACCTTCAAACTCTTCTCCCCCTCCCTTCGTTTATTTCCCAGTCTGGTCACTGCACCTTCAGTCCTCAGGGGAGAAAAATGTCATTGTGACATCTGTTAGTGAAATGAATTGTAATACCTTATAGCGCATATCTTTTGTGCTTCTCAAAACACTTCAATGATGTCTGTAAGTTAGAATCTCCTTCTGAGGCAGAGGTCTCTGAGGCAGAAGGGGAAAGTAAGGACTGTAGGGACAGTATCTGTGCCAGTCTTTAGACATCTAAAAGACTGCATGTTTAGTTTTAACTATTTGCATGTGCCTCCTCTACAGCTATGGGCCACCCAGCAGAACAATTCTTATCGATGACTAGGATAGAAGTCTCTTCACCCAACTCTAGACATCACCATTTGAACTAGTCACTCTAGCTTTCCTTTCCGGTCAGCGGACAGAAGTAGACTATGATTCATCATGTCTGTGATAGGGTGAGATAAAGTGCACCTATTCCTCTCCATTGATCATAAAGGTAATTTAGTGATGACTAGCTTGGCAGCTGATGTATATGTTTTAGAAGCTGATGTTCAGTGAGTTGCATTTCATCCACTGTGATAAATGGCAGTGTTCCCTGAGATTCTTTTTGATAAACCATCAAGACTCCCTGCTGCTGTGTGATGTGGATGGAACTGGAACTGGGATTGTTTAGTCTGGACAAGAGGAGGCAGAGGGAACACCTTATCGCTCTCTACAGCTACCTGAAAGGAGGTTGTAATGTGGTGGATGTTGGTCTCTTCTCCCAAGTAACCAGCAATAGGACAAGAGGAAAAGTCCTCAAGTTGCATCAGGGGAGGTTCAGAATGGATATTAAGAACAATTTCTTTACTGAAAGAGTGGTCAGGTGTTGAAATAGGCTGACCAGGGAAGCGGTGGAGTCTCCATCCCTGAAGGTGTTAAAAAAATGTGTAGACTTGGCACTTCGGGACATGATTTAGTAGGCATGGTGGTGTTGGGTTGATGGTTGAACTTGATGATCTCAAAGGTCTTTTCCAACCTTAATGATTCTATGATTCTAAATTCTTCCTGTGGTACTAAGACTATCAGGAGGGACACAGCCATGCCTCAAAGCGCCATTTTGATTTAACTAGAAGAAACAGAGAGATAAAATACTATTATTTCTTCCTGACTAAAAAAAAAAAATTTCAGACATAATTTCAATGGAGTGGGAGGATGGGTATGTTTAAAGAATCATATCCATTTGGCTGAATTAATTATTGAGCTAAAAAGTTCTGATATAATCAACTAGGAAAGATGAAATCAGATTGAGAAGTAAATACTGTATCCAGAAAACAAGACATTTATTTCTGTGTATGCCCTAAGAGAAGGATAAAGGGTAGACAGCTTCTTGATCATCATTTCAGTTTTCATCTGTGTCTTTCAAATAACAAGGATTCCATTTCTTCTGGGTTAAAAGTCTTACACGGACGTCAGCTGGGCAGGCCAGGCCAACAAAGATAAAACAGTAAACTGAAAACTAAAGAAGGAATATGTTTGCGTTTTACAGCATTCTTGTGACTGCCTGTGCTGGGCAGAATCAGGTCTACCTGCGTCATGCTGGGCCTGAAATCGTGCCCATTTCCAGCAGAGCTTTCATATAAGCACCTGTTCTGGTTGTTCCACTGTCGTCTTCTTCTCCTAAGTTGAGCTGATTGAATTCATACCTGAACAAGAAAACAAACAAACAATAAAACAACCAAACAACCAAAAAAAGTGATGAGAGGAAGCAAAAAGCCCAGAAGAAAAGGATTTTTAAGTCTTCTGTTCAGCCAAGTCTGTAAGTCATGTGCTGAGTGTCCCAGTGGACTGACGTTTTGTTACAAGCTGCATTTACATTTTTTAGCAGGCTTAGCTCAGAACTGACTCATTGCCTGCTCTCTCATCTCACAACACTCATTAGCTGACATAACTGTCAGGGGTCTTGTTTGCTCTACATAAAAGCACGAGCAGAACAAGCAATTTCAGACTCCAAGCTATGCTTATTGTCTAGATATCAGCTAGCTGGTTGATTGAACGGATTCCTTTATTATCCAGAGAGACGACTGCTCTAGACCTTACCCACTGACCACAAGTGGAAAGAAAGATGGACTGTGAGTCTTGAAGCAGCTGAAATACCTGTATTGGCTATTTTCAGAAACAGGCTTCTGAAAAAATGAACATGCCTTGAAGTCCCTGGTACTCAGTCCAATTCTCTTTAAAAGGAGTCCTTGAGGAGAAGTGTGTTGACTTCAGTGGCAGCTGAATTGTGCCTCGTTTCCCCACAGAACTGTGATGGAGGTTCCAAACTGACTAGTGATGGATTTTATATATACTGTCTACCATCTGCATCGTAAATGCTGGATTTCTGCACACAGGCACAGGCCATTAGCAATGTAAAATATTTCTAGGTAACGTCCTGGGATGCACTAAACCATTTACTAGTGTGAGCTCTAAGTGGAAATCTTATGTTTTTCTCAAGGTGTCTCTTTTGACAGTGCCACTGCAATACTCCTCGAAATTCCTTAGATATGAAGCATTATGCTGTACCTGTTTTCAGAACAGCTAGAAATATCCAGTACAGAGAACAAAAAGAGACTGAACAAGATTTCTTCACCAAGCTCATTTACTTATACGTGTGACTTTATGTCTTAATTCAGGTCTGTAACCATTTGAAAATGAACATGATGAGAATATGAAGAAAAACAGGGATATCCTGTGCTGGTACACTCAGTCCCTGTGCCCCTGTGCAGATGGGAGCTGCCAAGACGAAGCAGTGTGTGTGGACATGTTGGTCAGTTCAGTACGGGAGCAGGTGCCCACAGAGATGGAAGAATCTCTGTCCTTGGAGAACTGCAAAACTCAGCTGCACAAGGTCTTGAACATGCTGATCTAAGTTTGAAGGTAGCCATGCTTTGAGTAAGAAGTTGGACTAGACGACCTCCAGAGGTCCCTTTCAACCTAAAAGTATCCAATCAAGAGACTAGATAAAGCTGTTGAGATGTTAGACAATGCCGTAAGAACAGAAGAAACCTTCTACTTGGTGGTCGGAGAAAAAGCAGAAAGAGGAAAGCTAAAAAAACCCAAATTTAATTGCTATGGTACCTAGGCCCATAATAATAACAGAAATCAGTCATCTTTTTTTTCTTATACTGTGTTCGACTGTTGCAGTAGAGAACAACTTCTTTAATTTTGCAGTTTGACAGTTTCCTTTTTTTCTGCTGATTTCTGTCCCATCTTTCTATGTTTTTGTGAGCATCTGTTCACTACAAATAGAAAACACACTACAAGAAGCTGCATCTATTACCACACTCTCCAGTCACTGAGTTTAATGAATTTGAATCCTTAGAGCAACACTTCCATGGAGTGACATTTTCCTGTATACTCAGACCCAAATTATCAAGGATATTTGGTGCCCATCTGCCACTTTAGGCAAGGTAGGCTACCATGTAGGTGGTACCAGCTCTTCCATAGTTCTGCCTGCCACCTTAGATATTATATTTCTCTTCCACTGAGCTTTTACAAATCTACAGGCAGCACCCTGCAGCAACCTACCTAGGGTTAATGGCCCACAAAGCTGCAGGTAAGACCCTCACACCATGTGTCTGACTTGAACAAAGAGCTTCAGAAATTCCTGCTGGCACCTTTTGCTTGCTATTGAACCATCAGACAAGAAAAGAGGCAACAAAGCTCTCTCTCAAAAAGGACCAGGCACTTGATTGTATAAATGTAATGGGATAGAGGAATACAAGCAGAAAGGAGGGTTGGGAAGGTGACACTGTGGGTGTCACTGAAAGGAGATGGGATACCTAAGTAGGTGACCTGGAGGGAAACAAAGGATAAAGCCCTGGCTGGGACCCATCAGCCAGCTATATTCATAAATCCCCCTCCCTATAAGGAAATATTTAGGTTGAAGGCTAAAACTTTCTCGTAGATGATCAGGAGGGCAAAACTGAACATGATCACATTTAAATACCTTTGAAGATTTGGTCTCCTGTGATTTTTATGTACCCTCCAGCTGGACTGCCTCTGACCTGGTGTTGGAGCGACCAGGTCACTGTGGGCTGCGGATTGAGGAGCATTATCTGATCTCCACGTACAGAGTTCCACGGCGGAGGTGCCAGTAGATGGCACTCAGGAATACACAGAGCAGTCCCGGGGCGGTCAAGGCTGGGGAAGGCTGCCCTACAAATGGCTCCTTCTCTGCGGCACAATGAACCCCTCTCAAAATATGTCCAGAAAACAGAAAGGCAGGTTTCATTTCACACTTAAAATTTTTGTGGAGTTAATTTCGTGGCTGTGAGAATGAAGACATTATTGCAGCCAACACAGTGGGAAAAAAAGAGAAATTCAGGTGGGAGCATGAATCAGGACATCTCCATCAAATTTCAAGACTTCTGTGTTCAGGAGATGGAAACAGATGGAAACCCTACTAAGCACACATTTCCTACTACGAATGCAACATGCAAGAGAGTGCAAACCTGGCTAGAGAAGTCCTAGGAAGGAGTAGCTGAACATCTGCTTTCCAGGAAAGAAAAAATTATGAATCACTTTGGATTTTCAAATGCAAAAAATTAGTATTTCATTTTATTTTCGATGGAGGCAAGTTAGAAGCGAGGAAGAGCAAGTCACAAAACTCCAAGTGGAACCAGATTTTGTTGGTGTAGATGGAGGCAACTGACCCAAGTCACCAGAAGACCAGTGACACAGCTGGGACTGAACAGTGAGCCTCCCACCGCCACATCTAACCTATCCTGCCTCCCTTGCGTGCCTCATTCAGCAGTCCTCCTCCCTGGATCAAAAAAATTAGATCTGGTTATTAACTCCTAGCGCATTTTTCACCTGCCATGTCACTTGTTCAGAATTATGTGTGAGCTGTAAATGAGAAAATATGTGTATTATGCCTCTGTACCAGGAAGGAGAGCTGCTTGTGCAGTTTTGCTTTCACAATCCACGTTTTCCAAACATGCACATTTTCCTTTTTCCTAGGATGACCCCTCTCTTTCTCTCTGCTCCTTTCTTCAGCATTTCATTTTTTTTCACCGAAATTTCCACTGATTTTCTTCCTTCTACCCTCAAAAACAAGCAAAAAAAAAAGGAGGTAGAAGTTTGTAATAGCTGAATTTTCTTACTGAAGAACACAAGGCTGCGCGCTCAGATGACAAAGTAAATTTCACAAATTTCAGCACCTTACTGAATGCCAGATACTGCTGACTGAAAGAAATTAAGATGTAAGAAACTTGGTGCTGTGAAGGAGGTTTTATTGGCATTCTGTCCCCACCAAATTCTCAGTGCTTTAAAATTATGAGTTCTTGTGTTCATGGCGATATATGAGGGATTAATTTGGTCTTTCTTGTTACTTTATAATATCACATACAGTGGATGTTACATGACACAGACTGAAGTACAGAGTTTTGTTGAGAGATAAACTCTGAGATTCATGCAGTTACCCATCTCAGAGGCACAGCCCATGCAATGCACATTTGCAGGGAAGGACCACAGCCTTCTCCTTTTTCCATGAGCTCTTGTGCCAAGGGCACAAGGATATCAGCATTGAAAACTAGCATTGCAAAATAGCATCAAATGTGCTATAACAGAGGACCAAGGAGGAAGATGAAGGAGGAAAAAGAGTTAGCTCTAGAGCTGAGCAGTTGTCCAAGCCTGGGCAAGTAGTACCTGAGAAAACACAAAGGCACCCTGAGCAATGGAGATAGATGTGATGGTCCTGTGGAAGGTGCAAGTCAAGGTCTCAAGGGGTGGAGAGAGACTTGGGAGCACACAGATCAGTCAAGCAGGCACCAACCACACAGATGTCCTTGGGATACCGATGAAGACAAGCTTTCCTCTGCATGTCATAGTCACATACATGGCAGGAAGCTGTGCTCCCCAGCTATGGAAAACCATGCTTAGAGGATAAAGTCCGCCCCTGAAAAACCCTGAAAATTTGAAAATACTTTTTTTCAATGCTATATGAGTCTATCTAGTTTATAGTTTCATCAGCCCTCCTTTCCACATGTTTTGTACTGCCTGGTGTTTTTCTGGTTTTCAGGAATCCCAGATCCTAGGGACCAGGGGGAAAACCTGAAGAAAGATGTATCCTTGGTGAAGAGGATCAGGTCAGGGAATACTTAAACAAATCGGACATGCATAACTCCATAAGCCTGATGGGATGCACCAACCAGTGCTGGGGGAGCTGTCAGATGTCATTGCAAGGCCACTCTTGATAATCTTTAATCAATCATGGTGATTAGAAATGCAGGAAGACTGCATGAATGTAAACATCACCCCTATCTTCAAGAAGGGCAAGAAGGAGGACCCAGGGAACTACAGGCTGGTTAACCTCACCTCAATCTCTGTGAAGGTGATGGAGCAGCTAATCCTGGAAACCATTTCCAGGCACAGGAACGTGTATCTTGGAGAATCTTTTTTAATGAAAAGATAAAAAGTCAGGTGCAATTGATGTGAGCTATTTTAGCCAGCTGCCACAGGATCAGATTAAATTGCACCCATGAAATTGTGGATTATATCAGCTCCAAGAGAAATATGGGTTGACTACCTCAGAGGTAGCAATCTGTATCTGTGGACATTTACATTCAGCCACACGAACCCTGCTGTAAGTCTTAGGGGAGCTAGTAACCCAAGTGGGTAACCTCTGGGGATATGTCTATGGGATGCTCCAGAAAAGGGATATATAGTGAGATCCAGCACAGCATCACTAAGTAGTAGTGAAAGGTTTTGATGTCCAGGTGCCTAATGTCAAGACGTGGAAACTGGAACTGCACTGCTGCCAACATCCAAGAGCAGAATTTTTGGTGCCAAAGTTGTCTGTGCCTTACGGAACGCTCCCAGCACAGAGTAATGTTTGACATGGAAGGAACCAACAGTGCTTACTTGATTTTCTTGGCCAGTCTTGAGGCAGGGATTTCTCTTGGAGGACCAAGTGAAAGAAGCCTCTGACTGGGAACCAGAGGAAGTGGTCTGAGCCTGGATCCCCTCTGGAGCAGTAGGTGATCCTTCCTTGCCTGCTTAGGGCTCAAAAAGCAGTGTCTGCCCTGGAGACATGATCAGGGAGCCCAGAGCAAGCCCAGAGGGATAAGTGCTTTCGACCCACAAACTTACTGAAACTCAAAATGATTTTTCACAATAACTGATGCTTGCAATTTTCCATGTGCTAGTTAATGGAGAGAGCCTTTTTCCTGGAGGATTGCAGACATCAAATCACTTAGATGCTTTAACAGAACTTCAGACATTAATTAAGTACTTCAAGCTAAGAAAAAAAGAAAAAAAAAAACATTTTAAAGTGAAGTGAAGGATTCAGAGGTGACAAGCCCCCAGGGAAATACGAGTGGCCTCAGAATAAGACTCCCTGAAGTACCAGAAACATCTGAAATTCAATGAGGAAGGTTTATACAGAGGACTCTCCTCTTCTCTTAGGTCCATGGAAACATATTGCAGTGTGAATCCTGATATGCTTGTTCTCAGAGCCTGTGATTTAACAGAAGTCTGCGCTGGTCATTGGGCTTGGTCTGACAAGGCACTGCAACCAAGGATGAAAAATAGGCATGAGCAAATTGTGAGTATTCAGCAGGGGGTTACTGAGAGAGAAATCATCTTTACATGCTCAGAAATAGCATCTAAAAAAACCTGAAAAAGTGCTGTTCTGGGATGACTTGGGGAAGTTGCAGAGATTCCTTGGCATATTCTAGTGTTGTTGAAGAAATTATTTGTGAGGTTGCCTTTACAGCTTCGCAGGAGATTCATGATGGTTGAAGTAATTGGTGAGAAAATACTGGGGTCTGGGAGACTCTTGGCTACATTCTGTTTCCTAGTGTATAATCTTGGTCCTCTGCATCTGGGAATGTGTCTAATGCCATGTTCGCTGGGCACATGAGACCTCCAGGCAACTCCAGCAGTAGCATCTGATCCTTCTCCATCAGTGAACACCAAATAGCAGCTCTAGTCCTTTTGCTAGTTGCCAAGTGTTCACAACACTGCTCTGTGAACAGCCCAGTGACTGAAGCGATCACTTCCTCACCCTAGGAATGAGCCTTCAAAGTCAGCGTTACAGTCCAGTGATGGATGGGTAGGTGGAAATTACAGCTGCACAGTTACCCATGCAATGACCCATGACCAATTTGTGAAGGAGAGCGATTTCCAGGTCTGGAAAGCTACTCCATTTCCTGGAGACCATGCGTTCACCTTGTTCTGAATGAAAGACCTGGGAAAAGCCCCAGTCATATCTCCTTACCGCAACTTTCAGAGGAACAGTGTGCAGATCCAAACCTACCCAGGCTACAGGATGACGTGGCTTCTCTTGTTATTATAATAGTTCTCATCACCAAGACTGTGGTAATTACATTCAATTCCATATTGTATTTTTTAGGATTGCCCTCAGACACATGCAATACCTAAGTCCAATTAATTATGATCCCTCTCCTAGAGACCATCTCTTTTAATGAGAAAGGCTGATATAATTTTTATATAACTATGAATTCTCGTCCAGCTTGATTAAAGCAGCTTAAAGAGGCTGCCACCATCACAGTCCTTGGCAGAGAGAGCCAGAGGCAATGTCCTTGGCACTGGATTTATGGCAGCCAGAGATGCTTGAGGTCTGGTACCCGATACATGAGATACGGCTGTATGGAGATGTACTTCTCCCCGATGAAGAACACTTCATGGAAATGTTTCCAGGTTGCGACTTTGATATTCAGTAAAAGCAAACCAAATAACATCACATTCCATAACATCAAGTGGCATTACAAATCCACTTGAAGCCTGACTTAACACCATAATTCCTGTAAATAAGACAATCATTGCTTAAATACCCTTTTTATCTGACAAAAGCATGCTGACTCCCAGGGGAATGTTCTTATTCCTAGATACTATATATGCTGTCTCTCAGTTCTCAGTGGAAAGGGTTTATCTTTTACATATGTAAATAATTACTTAACCTGTTACACCATTGTTTTAATTTGACAGGCAAAGAGAACAAAGAAAACCCTAGAACCTTGTCATACAAGTTACATTAATTTATTGCCAGATTAGTTAAAGCAGGATAATAAAAAAATATTTTGTATGTAGGCGACATCCCTTCTTGCTCAGGACCTAACTGGCCAAGCCTCTAGCCACAGGACGAGGGTAATTCCTATAGCATGCTTGACAGTCCTTCAATCTTCAGATCCAAGCCTCTCTTTTTACTGTGATTTCCTTTCAATTTCAAATATTATTGACATCCAGTTAGTTATCTTAAATGCCTGGATATGGATGAATCCTAAATAAAATGATTTCTGTCTACCGTGTATGTCCTTTACTGAGAAATTTTGCATCTCTGGTGCTTTGTCAATTGTTCATAGCAGTATCACATCTTTTATTTTGCCTTGTCTTGCACTGATTTTCTTACAGTATCCCAGTAACAGCAATCAGGGGTCTGACTGAATTTACATCATTTTCTATTGTCATGGGGAGAGCAACAATGACAGAGACAAGGTAATATGTCACCTTATCATTTAAGCAACATGGAAGCTGCATACGCAAAATGGTATTATTTGAGCTATATTCAAGCCCACAGAAGTGATTTTTTTCATGCGAACCAAACAAAAGATGGCTTTATGACTGAAAAACTAGGCAAAAGGAAAAACTCAAATTTTATTTTCAGCTACCAAAAAGAAAGAAACAGGATTTATACCTCAGCCTTCCGTAGCTGAAGTCTTGCCATCACAGGGTTGTTGCTCCATTTAGTAAGTGATGGGACATGAACAACTTCTTCCACTATTTTCCATGAGAAAGCATAGTCCTGACTGAAGCATTAACTCCAGGGAAAGTTTTATAGAGAAAGATGCATTTAACCTGTCCCCTCCTCCCTGTCACATGCTCTCCTGTGGCTTAGGGACTGCTCCACTCTTATTTACCCTTGTAGCATTTGTGTAATATGATTCATGCATCACACTGAGAGTTTAGGTGTTGAGCTCAGGACTAGGGCTTCAGTGATGGGGCAAGTGGCTTGAGTCCTGGTGATGGGCTGCTGCGTGCCACCAGTTCCCTGCACAGACTTTGCTTGTTCATCTTAAAGACTCTTCCACAGTGGGCGACTCCCAGGGCCTGCTTGATGCAATATCCCATGTTTTCCCTAAAAATCCTTAGTGTCTAAATCTTTAAACCTGAATTGATAAGTAGCTATATCCTTTTAATATCCACTTTAAATGTACTTCTATAAAACATAGCATCCATTTTATAACCAGTACATTAATTTTGTCCACTAGTAGATACCAGTTTCTCTTACACATTGTCTCTCTTCCAGCCTCTGGAATATTTTTATGCTTCATTGACACAGATAAAAAACCTGCAGTACTCTGTAAAAGATTCGGGAAAATAGTAATGTTATTAAAGAAAAGAATACATTAAAAAAGAAATAGACTGTTCAAAAAAGCTTCTCTGGCTGTGGTTAGTCAACATATAACCTCACACAGTGGAATGGTGGTGTAATTCTACTGGCTTTATAGCTGATTTACTTTGGATGGAGTTACGTTACAGAAATAAAAATAATTGACTGGAATTTTGAATTGATTTGGCAATCTTCTAGCTACAGATTTCAGATCTAGAATTACTCTTAACAAAGTCCTTCATTTCTTTTCCTTCACTGCTCCTTGGATAGCTGAATCACTGCCTTTTATTGAACTAGAAGAGAGATTATAAAATAATTTATAGCAATAATCAATCTTCTGCCTAGTTTGTCACAAGTAATCCACTATTAACAGAAGTGGGAGGCTGAGTTTGTGCTGGAGGCAGTCTTTGGGGGATACTGTTATGTGGCGCATTTTGTGTCTGATAGACAAAGTTCACTTAATAATTGTGATCTGATCTGAGGTCAGGATAAGACATTTAGATAACATGCAAATCAGCCACAGTTCTGCCCTTTACTTGGTTTTTGAAGTGTCCATATTCTCTCTGAATCCTTACAGGAGCTTTCCTCTTGCTATCTCTTCTGCTCAGATTCTGCATATAATTGTAAGGTCAGTCTGCATGTAATGATACATTGGAGGAAAAAAAGGTTTAGAAGTGCCCTGACACAATAAGGCATCTTCCACAATTCAATGTGTTGTGCATATCTGTCCTTATGGTCTTTTGCTCCCCAAACACCTTTAAGCTGAAAAGTTTTAAGAACAGCTTTATAGATCCACTGAGATTAATGACAGGGAAAATAAGAAGTTTTCTTCGACGATTTTCTTCCCTCTCCTGGGCTGGCTTCAGTATAAGACTACGAAACACAGACAACAGAGTAAGTGACTGGACCTGCCTGACTCGCCCACCCTTCCCCAAGCAATACAGCTCGGCTAGTTATTAAGGTGACTTTTGAAATTAGCCTACAAGGCCCCTGAGGTTTCCCTGCTGCCCTGTTCAGCACAGATGAGGTCTCAGCTGGAGCACTTGCGTCTGGTCAGAGGAAGTGATGCAGAAACATTAAAAAGGTCTTGAAATACACATCAGGTTACTGTGATGGAGAAAGGAGTAATCCCCATTTCCATCTTGTGATGGGCAGGATAAGAAGTAATCAAAGAAACATGGAAGAAGGTACAGACTGCAGAACAGAAAACACTTTCTGCGAGATCAGTAGATGAGGAATGACCTACTTGCCTGCCCTGAAGGCAAGATCCCTTCAACCCTACAATTTGCCTTATAAGCATGTCTCTCACCAGTTGTAATTTTGCTCAGTTGTAACTGTTTGAGCTCAAATTTCCCAGCCTGGGAAATCTCCCTGGACATGAGGTTAAGTGAAACTTTTAACCCAAGCAGCAACAAAGTTTCAGATTCCACCACTTCGCTTGGCTCCACTGCTGACTTGAACTTGGAAGGACAGGATTTTGGAAAAACTGCAGTCTTTGCTATTCTCAATCAACTGGTTTAAACTGGAGGAGCTACTTTAAAAAACCCAAAGCCCCTGTTTGTACATATGCAATAGAGACATTTGTACTTTGTGGTTATCAAACAGAAAGACTCTGTTCAGGGAATCGAGCCTAGCCCCTAATGGTTCGTGAAATAAGTGATGTTTGACCAGGTGTTGAAGAAGTTCCTTCTATTGATACTTATCACAATATGTGGAATTCTCAATAAGATGCCTTTAATGTCTCACATACAGCTTTTTTCCCCCTTTAAAATAAAGGAAAAAATGATGAAAGTGTGGCTACCTCTCCAAGAATTGGTATAGGACCTATCTCAGTCCCTTATCTCTGCTAACTTTAAGCACTATCCTTGAATTTGCCAATTGAGATGAAGGACAAGCGTTTGACACCTATTTGATGTCAGTCTGCCAGGGTCACTAGATCAGCTGCCGTTGTTGCCATAGTGCTGTACAAAGCTCCCGCACCTTCATCTGCATCCTGCTGATAGTTTCAGGGGGGGAGGGCCGTTCCAATCCTGTTAGCCTTTCTGAACAGGATCTGCTCGCTGCCTCCATTCATGGAACCAGTGTCCAGCTTCGGGCCTGGTTTCAAGATGAAGTGGGCTTTTTTTCAGACACCTATTTGCAGCACAGTTTAATTCCTCAGCTAGTTAGCTTTAATAATAGTAATTAGCAGAGTGGAAGAGCATACTTGATTTCTGAAGTCTCTGCAATGATTTTCCTGCTGATTACGTGAAGAACAGTAATGCCCTGAACCCCAGGCAGGAGTACAAGAAACATTTGCATCAGAACAGCTATCAACATGCAACAATGATATCAGTATCTGAAGAAAAATAAACAAATATCTCATATGGTCGAAAAGAGATTGATGGATAAATGCCGTGATGATAACAGGATAATGGTATTGGTCAAATGTAGAGGTGAGATAGTCTCTCCTTTCCTCATGGTTATCTCAGATAGGGTCATGCCCCAACATTGGCTGAGATGAGGCAATGCAGTTCATGTGAGGAGACAGAGATGCCTGCTGTGGCAGTTGTGCTGGGCCTGGGCTGTGATCTCTGCAGGATCAAAACATAAGAAATAAAGTCTGAGGCAGGAAAGACCTGAGTGTTTTTGGAGACTGCCTTGCATAAAACTTCCCGTTCCCTCAGACAAGAGAGATGTGTAACAAGAGCAGGTGAAAAAAGAAGGGTGCCTGGAGTGGGAAGCTGTCCCTCAGCTGCTGGAGAGGGACTTCAGTCTGCAAGCTCGCACCAGGGAAAACTACCTTATAAACCACCTTCAAAGCTCTGCAGAAGGTGTGCCATCACTCGTCCTGGGTGGCAGGTCCCAGTGGTGCTGCCTGTGCCCATCACTAATTCACCTTGTTACTGCTGAAGAGTCTTCTCACTTTCCCAAGACTTCTAACACCAGGCAAGGCAGAGATGGCAACTTGACAGGTTTATTTCAGGATCAGTAGCTGCACTTCAAGTAGGGGGAAAGGTTACAGAAGAGAAAGGCAGAATAAAGGAACCCAACCTCAGATCCTACCTGTGCAGAAGCATTCCTCCCTCGTAGTCGCTGAGATGCCCTAAATCTTTTCTCAGCTGCTGGAGAGCAGAAAGAGCAGTTCAGGCATCACCCCTCACCTCCCTGCACATGTCTGTTCAGTGTCCTACCCTAAAGCTAGCCTGAGGCCTTAGTCCTGACCAAACACCTTCCTCATCCCACCAAGGGCAGCGATGTCTGAGCTCTCTCTTGCTCCTTTTATCTGTGAAGGACCTCTGTTCCCAGCTGTATTTGAATTTTTCTTGCTGCTTTTTTCACTATAGTAGGAAAGCAGCCTCGGTGGCTCAGACTTTTTATGTGTGACTATCTGCTCTAACCCCTTCCCCTGCCAGGTCTTTTGGAGACAGGCTTGGAGACATAACATACAAATGTAACGGGAACTCCCTTGTCCTCCCAGGTGGCCTCTCAGTTCTAGAGTCTTCTTTGGCTGTGACCTTCCTTCTGCTATAATGAATCACAAGTTGTAAGAGTCAATTATCGTACATGCCCTGAAGACATCCCACGGTCCTCCTGAGCTTTATCTCTCCACAGGGACCAAGAGCTACATCACTAATGCCGAGGATGGAGTTGTCCAAACTGTTCACTCCCGTGCCTGCCCACATACCTCTCACAGAGGGCTCGCTGGGAAGTCACTATTTGTTTGTTTATTGTGACGTGGGGTTTGGGGGAAGCAACTGAAGTGTTTTACATTACTTTGGTCACTACCTGAGAGCAAGATATTTTCCCTGATTTAAATAACTATGAAGGGCTCTGTTGGCACACTTCTGAGTGCCTCAAACTCTTTAAAGAGTATTATCACTTCCCTGATACTATGTCAGATTTTACAGATGGAAACAGAAATTTTAAGTGTAAGTAATAAGGAGGCCAATGGCATCCTGAGCTGCATTGGAGGAGCATGGCAACAGGTAGAGAGAGGTGGTCCTTTGCCTCTGCTCAGCACTGGTGAGACATACCTGGTGCTGTACACAGCACCAGGCTCCCAGTACAAGAGAGACATTGACATACTGGAGCAAGTCCAGCAAAGGGCCATAAAGTTGATTAAGGGACTGGAGCATCTCTATGGATCTGGGACAGTCAAGCTTTGAGAAGACAAGACTTTGGGGATTTTATTCATGTGTATAAATACCTGATGGAGAGGGAATAAAGGAGACAGAGCTGGGAACTTTCAGCGGCACCCAGTGACAGAACAAGACGCAAAGGGCACAATTTGAAATACAGGAATCATTTCTTCATTTTACTTGGTCTCCCAGTTCCATAGACATCACAGGGACTATTTGCTTCTGCATCATGATAAGGAGAAGTATGCTGACAAAGGCAACTCAAAGCCAGGGCCGTGTACCTGCTCAGAAAACACAAGGTGAAGAAAAGACTCAGTGTGATCGAGACGTTAATCACAGTTTAAAGTCTGCTTCAAAGGGACCACCAACAGCTGCTTGATGAGGGCACATAGAGCCCACTGTGAACACAGTGAGAGATGTGAGCAGGAAGGACGCTGAGGTCTGTCCACTCTTGGCTGTTCCTCCTGTGCCTGGGAGCAACCCTTCCCTGTGCAGCGTTGGAGAATGCTCCTTCTCAAAATAACTGTGTCCCACTAGCAATTTTCTCCTTTTCTTTAAAAATTAGTTCACAAAAAGTTAATTTCCACACAGCAAGCATGCTCGCTGAAATTCCTGACCACCCAGAGATTCTATCTCCTTCCCGTATGCCCATCTCAGGCAGGCAGCTCACTGGGATTAGCCTTTCACAGCCTTACAACTTCTCAGCCCTTCAATGATCTTACAGGGATAAGTGTAATGATACAGACTTCACATATTTTTTCATATGGTTCCACCAACATTAAATCAGCCACTTCCATTCCCAGTAGCCACGCAGGGGCATTGAGCACAGCCCACCATCCTGGCTACGCCTTCTTCAGATTTTCAGAGTGGATGTAAGTCTTCCCTGAAGACAATATGATGGGCTATGGGAAGATGTTATTTGAATACACACAATACGCAAGCAGTAGCAAACTGCACTGCATTCATACACACACACGCATTCCTGATAAGGTATACTGTTATATAAGAGCTTTAAAAAAATCTTCCTAAAACCCAAACTCTTCCTAGTTATCTCTCAAAAAATAAATTGAGAAAACTTACAAAACTTCTGCCAAATATGAGCCTGGGAATTAAAATTCACATCTTATTGCATAACAAAAATCAGTGGCTCTGTAGCAATATTGCTTTTACGGCACATGATTCTCTTCTTCCTGATAACCTCTCTGTGCTCCACATTTTCTACACTCTCTTACCTTCACTTTCCTCAGGCAATATCTACCTCAGCACCTTCCTCTACATCCTGTTAATATCTTTCTGTATCAGAGGTACCAACCGTGTTTCCTTCAGAGATGGTCTGATACACAGCTCATCAAACTGTGAGAACTTTTCTCTGCTGTTACGTGCCTGTGAATCTTCCTGCTTCTATTGCAGATCTGAAGAAGATCTTGTTTGCCCAAAGACTTGCCTAATTTTCCCTTTTGTGCTGCTTGATATAAAAAGACATGATGTCTTAACTTACATATCCTGTCTTTAATTAATAATATCTAAATTATTTGTATTTTAAAGAAATGTTTACATAAGGATTTGCTTTAGGATGCCAGAATGGCTGAGCTCAGTGCTGCAGTTTGTCTGCGGCTTAGGGAGCAACGCATTTGCATCACCAACATCCTCATTAGGCTGGGTGGATTTAGAGGTCCCTGCAGCCTGGTAAATGCACTGGCTTAACAGCTTTTCTGCTAAAGGACTTACTCAAAAAATACAACTGCATACAACTATGAATTACTTACTCTACAAACAGGAAGTGAGGGGAAAGGAACAGGTGGTAATACTCTGGGTGGGTAACTCAAATTTTGTCCTTTAATGAAACCAGTCACTTTATGCTTTGCCTGTTGGGTCATGGCAAGCCAATATATAAACTTTCAGGGAGCTGTGATGAGATGAGAGACTTCTGGTATGAGTCTGCACCACTTCAGCTGACAATGAGAGGTGATCAGTGAAAGCACAGCACAGAGTATGGATAAAAATTGACATCACAATAAAAATGCAGTGAAAATGGTAGGTGTGGTTGAAAATCACAAATGAATATAATCTTCTCCACTTTGTTCATTTGGTCATATTCTCCACTTTTACTTGTTTTCAAACTGAAATGTTATTCATTCTTTTGCCACTACTGAGACATGAGGCAATTAGAATTTCCTTGTATTCATTCCCAGCTTTTGCAATAAAGGGGCCGAAATCAGCAAAATAGGAAGGCAGTAGGTTTGTCTATTGGCGCAGCCTTGCTCTGCTAAAATATCTGGTTGTTAATCTAGCACCATCTCATAACCATGGTGGTTTAATTGCTAGGTCCATTGAAACAGCTTGCTCTGGGTCTCTGCTGCAAAGCAATCGGAACTCTGGAGATTTCTCTCCACTGTCACTCCAAATTGCCCTAGTGTGTCCTGTACGCTCCTTTTTCCCAGCATTGAAGGTTCAATTCTGCTGCCACTGAACACTAAGAATGCTGCTTGGCATCCACTGTCCCGTCTCAATATGTCACTTAGGGTGTTGTTTGCAGCAACAGCTCATATCCAGGCTCGGAGCAGCACTTGTAGATCCCCTGGTGAGGACACGCTGGTGAGGCCCTCACATCAGATGCTTCAATGAGGGGTGTTGGGGTGAGGGCAAGCAGCGGAGTGTCCCGCTTCTGCTCTGCCCCACAGCACCTGCATTACCACAGCAGTGCAAACGGGGCAGCTAATGTCAGTCCCACCTCCATGTCTCTGAGGGCTGCTCACTTCTTCAGACCTGCAGATGGTGATCTCGGAGGAGAGAAATTCATCTCCAGGGCTCCAATCAAACCGCAGGAGTTTAGTGAGGCTTCCCTTTTTTTTTTAAGAGAGTTGTTGTGGGTTTTTTACCCAGTCCTCATTTTGAATGCTGCACAACAGCACAGAAAATGTGAAATGTTGAAGCTACTAGCAACTTATTTGCAATGGAGCATTTGATCACAGTGGCTCTTTCCTTACTGTGTGTTCAGTTTCCTCCAACATACAAAACTATCAGAAGCACATATATTAGATGAGAGGCAACAGAGGTTTTTTCCAAAGCCTTCAGCAGCAACGTTACTCTCAATCTGTTGGCTGTGTGAAGTCTAGCAACCTCAGGCCCCGCACACATCAGAAACAACACTCCCACTGTGTTCAGCGAGAGCAGAATTGCTTCCCCGTGTGATGCTTTGCTACGCCAGAGGCTGAACGCAGGCAGAGGGTCATTTCAGATTGATGTTTAAGCTGTGCTGGCAATGACTGGCCACACAAACCATATTGTCCATTTGGTAGTTAGATGAGCATGAATGCTCTGGCATACCAGTGTTTCAGGAGCTCTGCTCTGACGGCGGGTCTCACCATAAGAGCTTTGCAAGGTGCGAGCAGGAGGTGCGCTGGCTACATGCAGCTCAGTGGGTGATTCACAGCTGCAGACACGCCGCTTGGAGCCACAGTTTGCTTCCCTTTCAGTGAGCTATGTGGTAGCAAGTAAAACCACCTCACAAATATTCCTGTGTAAAAGACCTTACAACCCTGGGATGAAAGGTAATTTGATGGATTAAAAAAATAGATGACAGTCACGCATATGCATAAGTCAAGGGCCTAGTGAAAGCTCTGAGTTCATGAAATTATAAGCAGTTCAATCAAAGACCTCTTGCATATGATGCACTTGCAAGTTGTTCCAGGTTAAAATAATACTTTTCACTGACAAATTTGCCTTGCCCCCTCAAAAGCACTGACAAAACAATATTGCCAGTTTTTCTAAGACAGGGATCATCATTTATTTAACTCCATTTCAAGAGAAACTGCCAGTGGTTTTGAATCAGTTTTAGCCTGTAAGAAACTTACATAAAGACCTGCAAAAGTACTGAAATACCATCGGACCCACAGAGTTGAGACAAGACCAGGCCATGCAGGGATGGGCTAGTGCTGTCAAACACTGATCCTGATCAGCGCTGAGGATCCTCAGCAGCGTCAGAGCCCATCCTCTGTCACGCATCCCACAGGACACCTCAGTCCAGCTGGTAAGTCTGCTCCTGCCATGCCCAAGCTATTCTGAAACCTGGCAGTAGCAGAACCAGCTGCAAAATTGAAAGCTGGTTCCTGCTCTGTGTTCCTGCTGTGGGCTGGGATGCACAGGAGCTGGGTTCCAGTGCTGGGTCTGATTTTTGCGTACAAACCTTCTTGTAAAATGCACTTTATATAGCTTGTTTTCACCAATTTCCAAGCAGGCTGCGTGCTTCCCAGTCCCAATGACTGCAGAGATGTGATCCATCAGCTTTTATCCTTTGATTTAGAGTCAATAACTGAGGAAAATCAATAATACAGGCCCAGTAAACAGCAACTTGTAGGTGCTTCCCACCACACAAGGCAACAATGAGCCTAGTTACACCAGGTGTGCGTCTACTTTTTATTGCCGATGGAAGATCGAAGATCAGCTTGCTCCATCAGTATTTAAAGTGAAAGAAGAATCTGCGAGGTTGCTTTCTTCCAGAGAGGGAATTACTTGTCTGCTCTTGCAGCACTGGAAGTGAGTGGCACAAGGGAAAACAAACAGGGGGTTTAGCGGATGACTTGCCAATGGTGAATGTTTAATTTTAGCAGTGAGTGAAATCTGATTTAGAACCCTTGTTGTCTTGTGATTGGGGACTGCAAGGAAAGCCTTATGACCTTGAAGCATGCAGAGGAGAGGTCTGAAAGCAGGGAGTGACCCAAAGTTGATTAACAGGTAGGATTCGTATCACACACTCTGTTCACCCTTCAGCCCTGTTGGAAGGGATCTATTAACAAAGCAAGGTGTGATCAGCAGAGCTTGTTAAATATTATACCTGTTCCAAGACCAGACTGAAATAGTGAATCGATATGTCTCTCCCCAGGTGTCAGGCCCTCAGCCAGCCTAGAAGGTCCTTGGGATGCTCGCAGCTTCCTTGCAGTGGGAGCAAAATGAATGGGAGTAAATTCAGAGTCAAATCCATTGCTTCTTGTGAAGCTACTGAAACATAAATGATGGCAACAGTCAGTGTTTAGTTTTGTGTGCTGCAAGATAATTTTCTTGCCATGAATAAATTATCATACTTGAATACTAACCAAGTGCAACAACCTTTCAGGCAGATGTCAGATCTGTTTTATTCTGTTCCTAAAAAAGGATTTGTCTCTGGCATAAGTGGTTGAGTGTCTGAGGATGCCCCACATGCCTGATGCCACAGGGAATTCAGCCAGCACCCCAATCACTACAGGTGCAAGTGATTTACAGGTGCAAATTCCCATTTTGGGTCCAACAGATAAACTAACATCTGCTGGGAAACAGTGTGCCTGATGTAGTAAGAAACGGCTTTGACAGAGTTGTGCAAGATCTCACAGTCTGGAACGTGTTTGTGACGCAGGCCCCCAAGGATATGTTCAAGAACTTAGCCTGGACCATGCCCCTCATATGGCTTTGTGCACAGATCTGCCACCATCCCTGCCAGCTGCTGCTGGGCGGACAGCCAGATTCGATGGCTCACAGTCTGACCTGATACAGCAGCCCCAAGTTTTTGCCAGTCTATGCTTCCCCATCCCTAAATCCAGCTGTCTTCTCAAACCACTGAACAGGAACAGAAACACTAAAGGCAATCTATAAAATTTCAGCCCCAAAATCAGAGATGATGTGGAGGAAAGTGAGGTCCTTGGAAAAAAAGATGTTTTGGGACTTGACTCCAGAGGCTACAGGGGTTCTACAGTCACTGGAATTTTAGAGGGCTGTAGTGGGATTTAGACTACAAACATGATAAGACATATCCCTTGTTAGCTGCCTGTACAATCTTTTGTATTACAAACCAAAAAGGCTCAGACCAAAGCCTGTGGAGTCAGTAAAAAGGGTCTGGCCTTTCCATCTTTCCCCTCTCCATCACAGACATTACAGAAATGAAAATAAAATCCTGACAAAACATCCCAGCTTCACTTTTAGGCTGGGAACTTTTCATGTCCAAAGTTCAAACAACAGAAGGAGCTAATAAATTCCTATTTCCTGAGCAGATGTTTTGGCCCCACACTCCAAGATCTGTCCTGGTGGGCAGTGAGCATCACTAGTGAGAGATGGTCACCCAGGATCACATGGACAGCACTGGAGAAGGCAGATATTCAACTCTGTCAAGGGTCTAACATGATCCTGGAGGGAAAATCACAGTGCATGGCTTTGAAACTTATTCTCCATATTGTCACATTTTGCACATCCAGTCCATAAGTGCTCCTCGCAGATAGCTACTCCAGCTCCTTGTGCCAAGAACAGGCAGAACTAACTCCAGTACAACAAAATCCACCCATGCTCTCAGAGCCATGTATGAGTCCTCTTTGTGGTCATAACTGCTGATGGGGCATCTGTGTGAGCTGCACCCCATCAGACATCAGTCAAAGCAGAGCCTGGGACATGCAAACCATTTCCAGATAGATATTGAAGGAGGAGAGAAGTGTGAAGTGAGCAGAACATGTTGATTGTCACTAATCCTCTGGTTAGCAGATTGCTCTTATTAATTTTTTTTTTGCTTAATATATTGACCTTACTGTATAATATTCACTGCAGTTGTGTTCCAAGGCTCTAAAATAGTCTTTGAAGATGCTATAGGGCAGCACTTCCACGCAAGCTGTGCACATCCATCTGCCCTGTGGGTACCAGCTCTGGAGAGCCGATGGTTGAAGGCCAGGCTGCTCTCCTGGGTGGAGATATTCACACACCGAACAAGAACATAATGGTGGTGTCAAGAGATCACAGGCTTTTGAAAAGTGCATTATTTAGTCTTTCAGTGAGGTTTTATTGCAATGGCTAATTATAAGTTCATCTCATGCACCAAACGCAGCCAAAGTTTATTTGCTGCACAATCACATTGACACGCCGATGCTTTGTTCAGTAGATTAGAATGATGTGCTTGTTTCTAGAGTGGATTAACTATTGCCTACTTCTCAGGAAAAAGAAGCATCACTAACAAATAAGTAAACAAAAAAATAAATCTTTGTCTCTCATGACATGACAGCAGCCTTTGGAATTGCTTTTACATTTGGCTGTTTTCTAATATTTTCCTGAAATCTGGCAAGTAAGTTGCAGTGCAGAGCTGAATGGTGTGGACTGGCCTGCTCTGGGCATGATGAACCTATCTGAATTTCCTTGTGCCTGAGATCTGTCCCTTAGCCCAGCGAGGGCTCGCAGGTGGAACTGCTGCTCTGTGGGTGCAAGGTGCTTTGATGAAGGATGGAGATTTGAGAGGCAGGGCCTCCAAACAAGGCAGCTGGACTGGCTGTAGCCACTTAGGCTGCAGGCAGCAAAAGTGAATGAAGGATTCTCTGTGAGGTCTAATACTCCAGGGTGGTCAGCTGCTCTGGTTCAAGGAGTGAGGGCAAAAAGAGACCTTTCCAGATAAGGGCTTAAATTAAAGCAAATTGCTGAGAGTAACAAAGAATTGCGGCAGAAGGACATCACTGGAGGAAGGGGATGTCAATGCAACTATATTTTTCAACCATCCCACCTAGCAATGTAGACATCTGAAGAGTTCTTGGTGCCTATTTTTAATATATATTTTATGTATATTAAAGTATTTCCCAATCTTCAATGACTGTCAATTTTGCCTACTAATGGATGCCAAATTTCTGTAGATGCCTTTCTCTAAAGATATTTGGGGAAGATATCTTACAGCACTCGCAGATACCACCTGCAAGTCTGCCATGTTTTCAGTGCCTGAATGGCAAGGGCAAATGCAGGCTGGGGCTGGACATGGAAATAAAAGATGGTTTCCCTCCCCTCTGCCAGGCCCCTCCTTCACTCCAGCTTCCGGGCCAGCAGTGGTGTGCAGTGTAGTGGATCTGCTGCTTTCCACTTTGCTCACTGGCAGGAACCAGCTGCTTGCAGGAAGAGTGGCAGCCATCAGCCCAGCAAAAGGGGAGGCATTGCTGGTACCGGTATCCTCCTGCACAGGCAGGCCAAGCACAGCCCTTTCGAGGAGCTGCAATATGAAAAAAATTCTCTGCTGTGATGAGCGGGTAACTCTGAAAGAGCAGGGTGCTGGAATTAGCTCATTAATTAGCTGTCAGTGTCATCAGGGAGCCAGGGCCACTTTTCAGTCAGTGGGAGAGACGGAACAGCCAGAGATCTTTCCAGCTTGCTCTTAATGAAGGTGGTCTGCACTACTGCCGTCCCGGAGCCATGACAGATACATCCAGGAAGAAGATGCGTAGTTTCTGCTAATTAATGTAGCTCTGATTAGTCTCCATACCTGCTTGCAGAAGTGATGAAAAGAGATGCAGTCTGGAAAATTTTTATAAATCATTCTTTCGCTGTCAGAAATACATGAAGAGTTGTTATTTGTTTGCTTTTGAGATGAGAACTTAATTAGAAAGTGGAAGGGAGAGGTGATTGTCGTATACCAAATGTCTGAGAGCCTGGAATCAGATCTTGGGCTGAGCTTCTCCCCAGTCACAAGTAACTGATAGAAAATATATGAATTGATCTGGAAGGAAACAGCACTCTGCATTTCAGAGCTGAAGGCAAACAGCCTATTCAGCCTAGCTCATAAATATCCCTTTTGGAGCTCACAGCCGGCACACAGAGCAACGAGGAGATCCTCCTGGCAATCAAAAGCCATTTCTGTGACTAATGTGTGGAGGAAACAGATTCTTATATCACCTCATCAAGGGATTTGTTCATTCCAAATGTAAAAGCCATTTTAACGTAGTCATTAGTCACAAAGAGATAAATCTGCCAGGTGCAGTGTAGCTTGCGGTGGGAGCAAGGCACAGAATATTCTGCAGAGAGTACGGCAGGGCAGACCCCCTGCAGAGCCCCCCGCCACCACTGGCTTGACGACCCCGACCAAACCACCTTCCCAACAAACACTTCAGAAGCTACAGCAACTGCCACCTTGCAATATATTTCTGTGCTTTGTGGAACAATTTGGTACACTGAGATGGAGATTTGTTTTATAACATCCCATGTAGGACAGATACAGCTGCCTCTTACCTGTATGGACAGCAGAGTGCTGATAGTTAAGCATGAAAGGCTCTAGGGTATCTGTAGGTGAGGAATCAGATTCAACTGTCTGGACAATACCCGTCTTTTTCTGATATGTCCTTGATATATCCTTCAGCCCAGAAGGCCAACCATATGCTGGGCTGCATCAAAAGCAGCGTGGCCAGCAGGTCGAGGCAGGGGATTCTGGCCCTCCGCTCTGGTGAGAGCCCACCTACAGTCCTAGGTCCAGCACTGGATCCCTCAGCACAGGAAAGACATGGGGCTATTGGAGTGGGTGCAGAGGAAGCCACAAAAATGATCAGGGGGCTGGAATAGCTCTTCTGTGAGGAAAGGCTGAGAGAGTTGGGGCTGTTCAGCGTGAAGAAGAGAAAGCTCTGGGGAGACCTTGTTGCAGCCTTTCAGTGCTCAAAAAGAGCCTAAAAGAAAGATGGGGACAAACTTTTCAGCACGGCCTGCTGCTATAGGACAAGGGGTAATGTCTTCAAGTTGAAAAAGGGTAGATTTAGACTAGATATAAGGAAGAAATTCTTTACTATGAGTGTAGTGAGACACTAGAACAGGTTGCCCAGAGAAATTGTGGCTGCCCCCTTCCTGGCAGTGTTCAAGGCCAGGTTGGATGGGGCTTTGAGCAACCTGGTCTAGTGGAAGGTGTCCCTGCCCAGAGCAGGGGGGTTGGAACTAGATGATCTATAAGGTCCCTTCAAAGCCAAACCATTGTGTGATTCTATGATTCTATGATATATCCTGGGCGGTGGTGACCACCCTTCTTTGTGTTGAAATCAGAGTGGAAGTGGAGGACACCTTGCACTTACTGCAAGGTGCCAGGACCGGCTTGAGATGGTCTCATACATGCAGTGTAAAAAGGGAGAACTTCAGGGGGCAGGTGTAATGGTAGGGAGACCCACAGGTGTTGAACCTTCAGATAAACTAGCTTCCGTAGCTATGATGAACATCAATCATAGTGCCCTCAAATCTTTTGTGAGTGGGACAGACACCTCTTTACAGACAAAATCTCTTCAATTTGTCTAGAATCTTAACTTTCAAAATAACTTGGGCAAAAAAACCCCAAAGAATAAAACAAACGCCCAAACTAAAGAAAAAATACCCAACTGCCCAAATCCAGGAGAACCAGGCTATTTCATATTGGACTTAAAAGGCACAAAGCATTAAGTCTGCTAAGAGACACAGAGTTGTTGAGTTTGTTGTCTCAGAAGAATGATAACTGCAGGATAAAGATGTATACGGTCTGTTTTGGAGCTTAGCTTTTCCGTCTTGCTTTGCTTTCTGGGATAAATTGTTCTGCTAATCCACAAATTCAATATCCAGTACAACCTAAATGCAGTCTGGCTATGAATGGCCTCTCAGTATGGTAATCCCACAAAAAACTAATTGAGTATGCTATCCTCAATTTCTGCCAGTCACATTGTTATCTTCATTCCTTAAAATGTTTGCAAGAAGCAAAAAAAAACCCCAAACCATTAGGCTTTCAAAAGAAGGTATCCCTGCCTTACAGACTGAAAATCATTTTGAAAGCTGTCCTTTCACCTTTATCGCAATCTGGTATGTAGTTAGGTGTCTCTACATGGGAATTTTTACAGATTTAATAATTTGTTGATGTTTTTCATTGTTTGCATGAAAACCTGACTCTCTGTGCCCTCTCAAAAGGCAGAGCCAGGAAATGGTGTCAGATCACTCTATTCATGGTACTTTTCTACACAGAGAATTTGAACGCCAGCACCCAGCCTGACATGTGGTTTTGTCCCTGTGTAGGAAAGGACTGCTCTGCCTCTTGGGTGAAGCCTGGTTTATCCTGAAAGCTTTAGCCTCCCTGAAACATTTCAGGGATACAGGTTAACAGAGTAGTTTGTTTTCAATCAGCAACAATGGACTGACTGGCTGAGCCTTCTGTTTTGTGACGTTTCTGGCATTTTGCAGCCGGTATGGAGGTGCGAGGTGCAAGGTGGTACGCTGCAGCCATGGCTGTGCAACCACGGCTGTGCAGTTGTGGCTGTGCAAACACATCCGTGCAACCATGGCTGTGCAACCACGGCTGCTGACTAATGCATTTGAGAGAGCTGTTGTTCAGCATGCGCAGCCAGGGGTCCAGCAGCAAATGATATGCCAACTGCTGCCATGGAGTGGCTAAAGGGTTGGGGCAGTCAGCAAAATGATGTTTTTTTCCATTGCTCCCTTGAAAACGGGAAGAACTTCATAAAAGATAGCCATTAAAGCTTCATTCCACTGTGGAAACAAATTAGAAAATTTCTGATGAGAAGCACAGTGTGTGAGTTGCTGGAGTTTCTTTCAGGTGTGAAAGAGTTCTTCTGATCTCCTCCTCCCTTCCATGTCCTGCTCTTCCAGAGTATGAGCAATGCAAGACCAAGATGCCAGGCTGGGATGTCAGAGCTCCTTAGAGTCTGCAAGCACTTCTCATGGTGCCTGCAAAGGCTCTCCTGAGTCTCCTGGCTTGTACTGGTGTGGGGGTAGAGGCAAGAACACACCATACTCAGAGCATGATGGCTCTCAGCACAGGACCTGGAAACATTTGTCCATCAGCTAGGTTGTCAGAAAAACCCCCTTCCCAAAGCCCATTTATTTTGGGAGGGAGGTAGATGTGCTGCATCATTCACAGTAGAAGCAAATCATCCCTTTGCCAAGGTCACATTGAGACAGGAGAGAGATGTACCTGCTCCCAAGGGGTCCATGCCAGCACCAAGGGGCCACATGGCAAAGAAAGGAAAACAGATCTCCAGGGAAGGTCTCTGGAGAGAGTATTAAGCTGCAGATTCTAGTGTAGCCCATCTGGACAGCCTATGTACCAGCCTGGTCCTGTGCACTGCTGGGATGGTACCTCACCATATGAAACGCAGACTGACTGTATAACATGCAGAATTTGGCAGGGCCCTGGTGAGTTTTGCAGAAATGACTTTACAGATGACAGTGAGCGTGTCCTGGCTGGCCCAACATGAGCCTGGGCTTGAAACCTTGCCCTCCAGCACAGCCTCAGGGCTGCACCTTGCTGGGGCCAGAGCTGCCTGGGACACCGCGGTTGTCCTGGCTCTGCTGGCCAGCTCAGCATCAATGGGAGATCCAGCACTGTGCTTCTCTGGATCACTCAATGGGCGGGGAAAGGGGATTAGAAATTAGAATTTTTCCCTGATCCCTTTTTATCCTGTGGTAGTTTAAGGCCCTGAGTTGTGGCGGCAGCAGAGGGAAGCCTATGCTTGAGTTTTCCTGAGGGTTTTGTGCCGGGCTGGGAAGTTGTGAATTAGAACTAACTGGTAATGGGTGCTACACGTGACCCCATCTTTACCTCACAGAGAGTCCAGTGGTCATTTCACACTACGGTGTTTTCCAGACGAGCACACATGAACAGCTGGTCTTCAGCAGCTGGACTGAAGTAGCTTTTGCCTACACAGGTAAATGTTTTTTGTTGCAGACCTACGTAGCAACAGTCGGGAACAGCAAATGTATTCTTTGGGAGCTGCTACACTGTGCCGTGTGAGACTTAACATATTTTTGTCCTAATTAGATATATGGGAATGCAAAAGGTCAACACCTAGAAGACTCACCCTTTACCATCACCTACCTGGTCATTATGTATCCAGATCAGTGATGACAGCTCATTTCTGCTCTTACAGTAAGAATTCAGGCAAGACTGCAGCAAACCCTGCTGTGGTCACATTGCTGACAAATGTCTGCTTTTACTGGCTGAGCTCAAAACTTCTCCTGCTTCTTAAGCATTTTATACTCTTGTTTGTCTGTAGTATTACTGTGCCACTGTATGTTCCTGAAGCGAGCCAACAGAAATGACAGAGTTATAAATAAATAGATATTTCACATGAGGCTTCGCAAGTCAGTAATCTGTTGGGGTTTTTTTCAGTATTGTTCCCTTTTATGGGAGGACCTGACAGCAAAGATCTGATAGTGATTTTCTATCACTTTCCTCCTGCTCTGTTGAAGGGAATGGTTTCACATCTCTGCTTTGCAATGACAGTAATGTTTCTTCCTTCTGACTCACGTAATAATGTTTTATAACGATTGAATTTTAGTGTGGCCGTGAATATGCCCAGAGCTGAGATTTTTTTTCTACAGACAACCATTCCTCTTCTCGTGGTTTACGTTGTATCTTGAGTAGGTTCTGCTTTGTTTTTCCTCCTTAAAAGTAGACTTTCCATTTCCTTTCCTTGGATGTTCTTCAGCTATATCAGCAGAACAAGGTGCATCTTCTGCTGTTGCCTGATCTCTACTGCTGTGCTGTTGGACATCAGCTGGTAGCATTTATAAACCTGTGCAATTTCTTTTGATGCAAAGTTTTGCCTAGTGATTGAAAATGCAGTACATCTACCTAAAACAATGGCCACATGTGTGGGTGGTAACAGGCCACCATTTGCTCTGTGTTCTGATATGTTCTGTTGAAAGCAGCAAGGCTTTGGCACCGATACATGTTTCCAGGCTAGAGCTGGCTTCGATATGGTCAGCACAACCCTCTGACATGTCTGTCTGCAGTCACCCATCTTGATGTGCCCATAGGTGAAATCATCTACAATCGGAGCCCAGAGCAGGAAGAGCTGATCAATGACCAACTTGCCCCACAATAATAAATCATGGTACTTTGTTCCCACTCTGCTTGTTAAATGCCAGTGGGAGGTGAGTTTGTGTCTAAAAATCAGACCCAGGGTACCTGAAATTGGGCAATCAGAAATTATTACACCCCAAACCTGAGTCTGTTCTTCAACAGTTCAGGCATAGGTCTCCCTATCTTTCAGGTTTGTCCCCCAGAAGGATAACATCTGCTCCCACCCGACAAGATTCTTGTATGCAAAAAGCAGTGTTTATTGTTGCAAGCCAAATGTCTCGAAGCAGGACAGGCCTTTTTAGATTATCAGCAGTAGGCTGTTATTTCCAAATACTTTTGGGATTCCTGGCTAGCTTTCCCAGAGTACAATCTTATATCCCCAGATCTTGTATTGCCAATGGTAGCACTGAACTATTTAATGAGCTATTTGTGGTCAGAAACTCCACGTCATACCAGCTGGCCTCAAAACTGAGCCAGCATAATTGCAGATCAATGTTGAGATAACTGCTCAGCACCAGGACCTCTTCTTTTTATATGAAATACATAGGAACCCTTGACAATAATAACAATCCTTGGTATAAACCTCACTCCCTATTAACCACAAAGCCCATGTCACCATAAACTCACTTAAGATGCAAAATTGTAACATCTGGTATCTGTATGAGTGGTCCAGCATGGAGTGCTGTTATATTTTGTCTCTTTAATTCTTACTCGCAGCTCTACCTCTCCAGCTACTTTGTAGTCATCTGGAAGATCATGAAGAGGTATTTGATTTAGCTTTGTCCCATGAGACTGTCGCATTAATTTGGCAGAAAATAAACCCCCTTGCTTTCTAATGCTCTTCACCGATGTGAGAGGCTAGGGGCGGCTAGGTTTAAATTCTGAGTGCTATCCAATTTGCCACTACCAGTCCAGTCGCGTTTAATACTTATATTAAACTACCGCGATTCTGGATACACTAATAGCAGTCTGCACCTTCAGTCCAGTCGTGCTCATGAACTAGCATGGCCACATTGGGCGGCATTCAGTGAGAAACTGTGACAACTGGCTACTGAAACAGTGCAGTTTTATTTGTGCAACAGGTATATAGGTTTTTTGAATTGTCGGTGATAGTGACTGTCTGCAAGAAAGCACGTGCAAATACAAAACGTGTGAAAAGGTTGTAAATAATACAGCCTGGCTATAAACATTAGGGAGTAACTATTCCTAAGAAAAAATGCTCTTAGTTTAAGTCTCACCCAAGGCATCCCAAGAGGGGGAGAAGCAAGGCTCAGCCCGTCGGCCAGTCCCGGCTGTCGAAGGCAGTCTGAGGTGGAGTTTCCCTTGACTTGCTCACGGTGTTATCTTCTTTTCCTCCAAAGATCTTCTCCGAAAATCTGTGGTGTTATCTTCTTCTCCGAAAATCCCCCATTTCCCTGGCTATTTTTATATCCTTTCTACATTTAAGGTGGAGTTTGAGTGACTGTAGTCATACATACCTTTTATCATGATTGGTGTAAAATTCTCTCGCTT
>Ga0065711_1028970_pt1 | contig 38222 bp, 40 predicted proteins | sample Hoacrofraction12_FD_59098 | JGI IMG/M metagenome (GOLD analysis project Ga0065711, IMG submission 59098) | Hoatzin crop microbial communities from Cojedes, Venezuela - Epithelial fraction 12 v2 (version 2) | ecosystem: Host-associated > Birds > Digestive system > Esophagus > Crop | place...
TTTTTTTTTTTTTTTTTTTTTTTTTTTTTTTTTTTGGATTAGTTTTTCTTCTCTATCTTGTGTCTGAGGCCAGTTGTGTATTAACACTGGGCTTATGATACTGCTGTGCTCTGGCTTTGGGAGGAGGACAGAGGAGGAGATGTGTACTGTGGCGGTACAGGGATGCTAACAGCAGTGGGGAAGGCAGGGGGCAGCGGAGGAGAGCAGAGGCAGATTTTCAAAATCCATACAAATAGCAAAAATAAATTTCCAACAAACGCTTCCAGTCCTGCAGTATTAAGAAAGTGAAGCACTAGAGGATAAGGAAAGCATGAGCAATAACAGCAGGGATTTAGAAAGAATAAATCTTGCCAGACAAACCTGATTGCTTTTGCTTTTTGATGGAATCGCAAAATTAGTGGCTGAGCAGGACGTGGAAATCCTAATATATTTGGATTTAGCAAAGCATTTGATATAGTGTCTCGCCAAATCTTACTCTCAAAATTAGTTCAGTTTGCCTTGGATATGACGCTGCCAAATGGACTGAAAACTGGCTTAGGGCCCTAAACAAATAGCGATGGGCTGCCTTTGGGGAGAGGGGGAGCTGTGGGAGCAGAGGTACGACATGCGTTTTTTTTATAAGATAAAACCCCAAACCAACAGAAAACCCCGAAAATAATAATAAAAAAACCCCTTAGGAATGTGGCCTCAGTCTGAGGCACCTTATTACAGGAATATTGACAAACTGGAGAGAGTTCAGAGGCAAGCATGGGGGAAAAAACCCATCGGAGGGGTCAGATTACCCTTGGAGGGAGGTGGGGGCTGAGAAAGTCCCAGGGCTGGAGGCATTTTGGGGAGGAGCAGGTGGTAGCCCAGGGAACTGGGATGAATGTTTGGGCTGTTGTTGGGACCTGGCAGGGAGCACCTCGGTGCCTTCGCCCCCGCACAGCGGAGAATCGTTAAGCTGCCCATTTCACGGCCCTTTCCAGATATTATCAAATAAGCAGGGGAAAATATTCACCGTGACTGTCAGAAAGAACATCCCTGACCGGGGGAGCTGCGCACGTTTCCTTGGGGAAAATCTGGTGTCTCTGAGCAAGCACAAGGACATGGCCCTGTGTGATTTGGGTCAGTGGGTGGGGATTTTCCTGGGTCATGGGCTTGGGTGGGAAGCCAAGAAGTGTCTGTAGCTGCCCTGAAGTGCTGCCTCCTGTAATATTTATCTGCACCCTGCAGGCGTTTATTTATCATTAGAGAACAACATCGGGGAAAAGGCTGGGAAACTGCTGATGGCAGCTGGAGTGCAGATGTGTCCCCCAAGGGAGGATGGCCAAGTCCCCAAGGGAGGATGACTGAGTCCCTGCACGTTTAAAGGCTTTTGGAGCAGTGATAGCACCCTGGTCACTTTGCAGAGGTAGGACAGGGTAGCTTGATGCCCCTCACAGGATTTTATAAGAGGAGTTGATCCCTGCCTGTAGAGGTCAGGAAGGATGAGATCTTCCAGCAAGTGCATCCATGGAGGTGTCTGTCTGTCTGGCACACTGAACTTCTGGAGTCCGTTAGCACTTTTTTGAGGCCTGGAAGAGATGTTGAGTGTGTGGAGATTCTTGGCATAACTCTAATATCCTCATGAGGTGAGGAGACGTGCGTGTCCATCAGCAATGGCTCTTTCGGATCAGCTGGGTGTACCAGTGCCACTGCACCCCACTGCCAGTGGGATGGCTTGGGTGGGCCAGGCCTTTCAATTTGCCTCTTAAAGCAATTCTGTGCTGTTTCATACAAGTGCAAAGAAACTTTCAGTAGGGGAAAAGCTACTTGCTTAGAAGGGATGTTGCTTTGCACAAGGAGCATCTAACTTGCACCAGTGAGCCAGTGTGGTGGGACAGGAGTTAGTTGGTCTGAAGTAAAGTCAGGGAGAAAGCCATGGAGTGGAGCTGGGAAGGGCTCCTGGAAGATGGGGTGGCCTTGTGTTGGTGTCCTGGTCTCCCTGGGGGAGCACAGGTTTTTTTCACCCCCTCCATGGTCCTTCAAGTGGTACCCCCTTTGCATTGCTCCCTGCACAAGGCTGAGCCTGCTGGGGGGGGTGGTGGGTTGGGGCTGAACCAGGCAAGGTTCAGGAGGTATTTTTAGCTGTTCTAATTGTGGCAAATAAATGCCATTCTTACTTGTTGGGATTGAGCTACAGCTAAATCACAACTAGTTCTAATGATGATAATTACCGGATTTCAATATTTATAGAAACGGGCGCTTCCTTCGTATCGGCGGCTGCTGCTGTGCTCTCACCTTCACAGATCGAAACCATGGCTCATTATCGCTGCAGCTATTTATTTACTTGCACATTTTTAACCCGCAGATGGCAATGTATGAGAGATCTGAAACGATACGGGTCTGCCGGGGATGCTGTAGTCTTCGGGTGAAAGTTGTGGGATCAATAGGGAAGCACCTCCCAAGGACCAGCCGGTTGAATTCTCGCTTTTGGGGCACCCTTTGAGAGATGTTGTCAGGTCTGCAAACTTGCCTGCGTCTGCCAGGGCTTAGCCCCGAAAGGGTGGAGGTGGCTGTGCATATTTTTGCATGTGTTAGCACAGTGGATCGCTGCCTCTGATTGCTGTGTGTGCCAAAACACGCACACGCTGTAAGTGGAAGAGAGCTTAAAGGTGAGATGACATAAATGGCTCAAGTCCTGGAGGAGTTTGTGGAAAGGGGTCTGGGAAGTTCCTCCCTGCAGCAGCTTCTGCATGTCTTGATTTAGTAGCATCCTTCTCCAGCCTGGTATCGCAGAAGGGTGGGCACATTTTGGAGCATGTGGGTGCAGAGCCGTGCATGTGGGTGGCACACGTGCACGTCCCCCAAGCCTGGGAAGGGGGTGCGGACCCGCTGGGGTGTATCAAACCAGCCCCACTGGGTTGATCCCAGCCTGTGGATCCTCACCAGCATCCAGATCCCTGTGCCCATCGGGCCTGAGACTCCCTGCTTGTGTAAGGTGTAGAAGAGATTCACTTATTCAATTTGCTATCTCTCCAGTGTCACATAAGCTGTATTGATAAATTAATCTTATATTGTTGTGACTAAACAGCCCTGCAATTTTTTACACTGTGCAGTCTAATCTGTCTTGACAGCTGTATCATTAGTTTATATTTGTTGTAATCTTATTCGCTGTGTTGGCTGTGGGGAGTTTTTATTTGAGGCGCTGTGCTGCTATGCGAGTGATGGGCACAGGTGGTGGCTCTCTGATGGGCATCTCGGGGTGCTGTGGGGTGCAGCCAGGGTGCACCCAGGCAGTCATCGGGGTGCCCTCCCCAGGGGCCAGCCCTGAAACGCTGCTCTGCTGCCTGGTAGCAGCATCTGCCTGGTAGCAGCATCCGCCCAGTAGAAGCATCCCCAGGGCTGACCTGGCCTCTCCAAAGCATCGCTGCTGCTAAGGTTTTGATGGGGATCTCTGGGCTGGGGTGAAGATGGTGAGAAGCTGGATGCTGGGAGATCTGCATCTAAAGGCATCCTGGAAGGTTTGCTGTATGATGAGGGATAAGTTTTTTTCTCCATCTGTGCTTTAGTTTTCCGTGGTATGGGATGGTCCCTGTTCTGTCATGGAGGTCATCTTATGGTCACGGAAGGGAAAAAGGCTGCGGGCACATGGACTGCACAGCCTGTCACCCAGGCTTTTGGGGATGCTGCATGAGGGACAGTGGTGCTCAGTGGCGTAGCATTGTGAGATGGAGGTGGCAGTGTCATGGGTGGCTGGCCACGTGCCTGGCTTAAGCCGGGGTTTGCTGTTGCATGCCTCAGTGGGGCTAATTCAGGCATCTCTGTTGCTTTCACAGAGAGGCCCTTTGCTTTGCAGGCAGCTTCTTCCAGAAACAGCTCCCCAAAACAGTGGAACAAAATGTTGTGGGCTGGTGCCGTGAGATTTCTGCCAGCAGGGAGCAAAACAGACTGTGTGTTCCCTGGGTATGGGACAAAATGGTGGGAGTGGGAAGGATTTCGGCTGCTGCTTTGTGCTTTAGGTCTTGAACTCATTAAATCTGGATGGGAAACAGCAGTTGCTGGAGCACAGGCTCCTGTTTGTCGCATTTCTGACCAAGCCTGGATGGCTCAGTAACAGCGCAAGCCCATCTACCTCTCTCGAGTGCATCCTTTTGGGAAAGCATTTGGGATCTGGCAAGACTTAAGAAGTGGATGGCTCCCGAGGTAGATGTGCCCCTTGCAGTTTGATGATGCAAATTGTTATTTAGACCTTTAATTAGGCTTGTGCACCTGTGAGGACTGGCAGGGTCCAGCAATGCTCCGTGCTGTGCTCAGATCCACCCTGGCACCAGTAACATGCCAGCCCAATGGACATACTGTAGTGCCTCACGGTGCCGTGGTGGTGTTGCCCATATGCTTCTATGCTTTCCCCTTTGCAGGCAGGATAGAGAGCGGAGCGTGGGATGTGCTGTGTGACAGCCCCAGCGGCTTCGTATGGGATGGGTGGGGGAGTATGGCAAAGCTTGGAGAGATCTGCATGGTGACATCAACATTGGATGTCGGAAAATCCCTGCTCTAGGAGACAAAAGGTTAGGGAAACATCTGTAGCCTGCTCATTGCCAAGGATGCAATGAAGCTGTGAAAGGAGTTGCTCACATGGTTGTCCATGGTGAGTGCTGACAAGGGTTTGGTGATGTGATTGCCCATCGCACAGCTCAGAAGCTTATTGCTATTGCACTAGGATGCATCGGGGTTAAACTGCCATTTGTGAAGTGATCTCATGTTGGGGATGGCTAGGGACAGCCTGTGGTAGTGGCAGAGGCTTGTATTTGCATCCTGCAGCTGGGAGAGCCTCCTGCTGTCATTGCTAGGGGAGCTGCTGTTTGTCACGGGCTGCAGCTGGTGACAAGGTGATGGACAACACCAGCTTGAATAGAGCTGCTCACCATGACTGGAGGCGAGAGGTGTCCATGATGTTGGCAGGGACGTCACATCCTCTCTCTTTCCTAGCCAGGTGAGGTGATGGAGGTGGGGGTCCCTAGCACTTAGCCTAAACTGAGGGTTAATGGCAGATGTGCTGCCTCTATTGGAATGGCCATAGCACGTCTGTGCGCACTGAGCACTGATGGCCTGCTGTCCGCTCCCATGGAGAAGATGCTTTTCCCACCCAGCTGGTCTCTGGTACCAGGGAACCTTGCTCCAAAGTCTAATGGTAAAGGACGATCCTTCACTGGCAATGACTCTGCCAGTGTTTTCAGCAAGGAATCGGCTCGTGGTGTAAAATCTGAATGGTCTGCAGACCCCTCAGATGGGACGGGGTGACTCAGCGGGTGAAGCGGGTGCATAGGAGCACCTAGCATTGCCCAACACGCTGCTGTCTTTGCTGGATGGGAAAGATTCTTGCTCTGCTCTCCACCCTCTTCACAGCACTTGATGGTTGCCCTTCGCACCCTGCTTGTTTATCAGCTTTGTATTAGAGTTGGGGAGGTGTGAGTACAGAGAGGGGCAGAAACCTCTCTGGAGGGGTGCACCAGACTGGTGGCAGGGCCAGTGAAAGAACTCTGCTCTGCTGCCCTTGTCTGTGGCCACCTCCTGCTCGCGGCAAGGCTATCCCTAGGACAGACTGCTGCTTTTTGCTGTTTAGAATCCTCTAGTCTCTTAGCCAGCGTGACGATGTCTTGATTATTTTTTTTTCTGGTTTGTCCCTGGGTGAATTGCAGGTTCCTGCCCTTGACTCGCAGATGAGTCTTTCTTACCCATTGGTGCCAAGAGCTGTTTTAAGCTTAGGGTATCCCTGGTGCAGCTTGATATAATCTCCAGCACTGCCAGTTCATAGGCACTGGTGTTAACTGGGAGCCACAGGGAGTTTTGGCTGATACTGCTACGCTCCACCCATACTGATGAGACTATTTCCATAGCAACTACGGGCTTTTTCAAAGGGGAGATATAGGAAAAATGTGAAAAATCAAAAACAACCCAGCTGAAAACAGTCTTGGGCAGAAGCTGATGGTCAGTATGTGGGGGCTTCAGAGGATCCTGTATGGCGTATCACCCAGGAGAAGTTCCCTGGCTTGGTGTATTTGTGTGGAACCTCATGGCTGGGCAGGCCTGCAGGCAACCCTGATGTTCTCATCACCTAAAATATGGAAACTGAAGCTGGTGCTTGCATCGTGCTGCTCGGTAGGGCTGGGGGCAGCCAGGCTGGGGAAGGGGCAGGAGTGGGCAGGGCCGTGCTGCGTGGAGGCAGTGTGTGCTGCCATTCTTGGGGGGGCCATGGAGGATGCTGCAGCTGCTGATGCTAGGGCACTGCTCCAGCGGTTCTAGGGGCTGTGTCAGCTCAGGTGGGAGTTAGGGATGATTTTCACCTTCCCCAGCTTTTCCTCAGGGCCCAGAGCCCCAGGGAAGGGAGCTGCAGCTCGTGCCCTTGAGCATCCCAGCACTGCGTTGGCTCTCAGCTCTGCCCTCCCCTCTGGCTTCACCCTGCTTCTTTCTCCTCTCCCTTTGCTGGGAGCTAGGGAAACAGCTAGAAGGGCTGTGAATGATGCTTCTAGCATGGGAAGCTTTGGGAATGTGGTGATAGGCGTAAGTCTGGCACAGTGACCCCGTACGTACTGTCCCAGAGGGTGAATGTGAGTCTTGGCGTTGCAGCAGGTGAGATCGGAGAGTGGCTTGACCCAGTGCTGTTGTGGAGTATCTGTGGGTTGCTGGTGGCTTGGGGTCAGGGGCTGCTACTGGGGCTTTGGGCAGGTCTGCTGGCTACCTGGAGAGCCCAAAGGTGGCTTGGGAACTGGTGGGCATCCTGCAAGCTCGGTGCAAGGCTGGAGCAGAGAGGCTGCAGGTGAGGGCATATTGGTGGGTTGATGTCAGCCTTGTAGGTTGGTTACACCAGGCACCAGCCCTCCTGCCTCAGTAGAGGAGGGATCTCCACAGCAGCCGTTCTCTGTCCCGTTGCAATATCCACGGAGGGAGCAGGAGCCAGCATGCAGAAGAACTGCCCCCCGCCAGCTGCTGTCCCCAGTAAGCCCCAACCTGGCACGCGGCACGAGATCTTGGGCCCCAGCTGCTGCAGGCTGCGAGTGAGCCAGCCCACTCCCCGGAGGGCTGCCCGTGGCCGGCGGCAGACAATGTCCATATTCTTTGTGCAGAATGAGCTTCCCTTTGCTGATAACCCTCTGGGCTCACGTAGTTTGCTCTGAGGTTGGGCTGGTGCTGGGACCTTCTGGGCTCTCCAGCTGCCCAGGAACAGAAACAAAGTTTGAGGGGTTCTTTTTTTTTTAAAAAAAAAAAAAAAAATGTCCATCAACAACAACAAAATCTCCCTGGAACGCGTTTGTCCGATGATCTGCTTTCTGGCTTTGAAATTGCTCCATGACCCTAACCAGCGACAAAAACACATGTGTCCCGGTAAATAAATCTTCAACCCAAGTGATGTAAGGGCAGGCGGTGTCAGGAGGTGCAGCCTGGCTTCTTCGCTTGCTGCTCTCTGCCATTACAGCTGAGCAGGACCTCTGGATTCCTGAAATGCTCCTGTGAGAATTTCATACCTGTCAGTTTAATGCCAGCCTCTCGGGAATGCTTCAGAAAGAGGAGGCTGGTTTCCAGGAGCACCAGGCTATCAGGCTGCTTGTGTCTATGAGGGGAGGTGGCCTTGGGCTATCAAGAGGGGCATGCGTGGGCTGCCACAGCCCCTCTGGGATTGGGTGCTATCGCTTCTCACTGCTGTGGTCTTGAACCTCTGTGCAAGCCCCCAAGCCCCAGTGATGAAGAACATCTTTAAATGGTGTAAGAAGAGCCCGCAAGCGAGGGGTGGAGATGTCAGTACTGGGCTAATGAGTTGCCATGTGTTGGCCAAGTTGCAGTAACTCGGGTTGTGCGCTCCCGCCTTGCTCCTGGTATAAAGAAAAATGTATTTGCTTAACAGCCAGTGCAGCTCCACGGCAGCGTTTTTAGATAGCGTGACCTCAAGGGTTTCACCCCACATTTGGTGAAGGAGGTGCCCATGGGGAGCAAAGGGCAGGGGCTTGGTCAGGGTGACTGGTTTTACAGTGCTGGCAAGGCCTGGCTGTGAGTGCTGCTCTCTGCTGAGGTGCCAGGCAAGCAGAGGCTTCTCCATAATTCAGTTACGCCTTTATCTGGAGGAATGGCAAACTGAGCTGCGATACAAGATAGAAACCATTCCTAGATTTGCTGTTCACGTACCTGGATCAGCTCAAACACAACAACCCAGTTAGCAGCGTCTCTGGCTGTCAGAAAGTCTTCTCCTATAACCTTTTTGCAAGGCACTTTTTTTTTCACGTTTATATGAACAAAGTAGAGCACTGGGAGAGGAGCTTTTATAGTGTCTGCTCCCTCCCTGCTCCCCTTTCTTCCCTTCCCTGCCTCCTCCTGTCTGTGTCATGTTTATAGGCATGCTGGTTAGCTTTTCCTTTTCAGAGCCAGCTCACTTCCCACAAAATATCTGCTATCCCGGGAAGCTTAGAGGTCCAAGTCACCGTGTGTTGACGCGTGCATCCCCCTGCTCCCGAGTGATGCTTCTGCTCTTACACCTCTGTAATAAGAGCAAGCCAGTGTGTGTGTCCCTCGTAGGAAAAGCTTGGGGGAGGGGCGGAAAAGGGGGAAGATTTTTTTCCTGGCTGGGGAGAAGGGGACTGAGCCCTTCTCATGGGTGATGGAGGAGGCCCTCCATCACTGCTGGGCAGGGTGGACAGAGCTGGCTGTTATTTATTTGCAATGCAGATACAAGCCTGGGGAGTGTCATGGCAGTTGGCTCAAAATAAATTAAATGGAGAGGTTTCGCTGTCCTTTGGCTTTATAGGGAGGAGCTGATGGGCTGGGCAGGCAGATCTGCTGTGTCGTGGAGGTAACGAGGACTCTGGCAGGTCTTCTTGCAGGTTGGAGCTGGTCTGCCTGTGGCCATCCCGAGCGGAGCGGCTGGGAGCCTGGACTGCGGCCAGCCCAGCTGGGCATTGCTGCCCGCTTGTTCGAGCCTCATAAACATCTGAGGAGCCAAAAAGCTGCAGGATCAAAGTTCAGGCTCCTTGGGAGCCGTTTGTGAAAACAAATGCTTCATGGGAGCGGGATCAGAGTCCAAGAAAGATTGAAACTCCCTTCCTCTCACTCAGCACCTTTCCCGGTGTTCGGGGTGTCTGGGAAAGCTGGAAACAGGATGATGTGCTGGACTCTTGCTCCTGCATCCTTGTTTGCAGCGCTGTATATCACAGTAACAACAAGTTTGTGGGAGATTTTATGTTCTCCATTTCATCTTCCATCCATTTTCTTGTCTTGAAGCACAGCATGAAGTGCAATGCATGCGTGTGGCTGGCAGTGCTCCCCTTTGGGTCCTTGCTGAGCTAATGTGGTCTATCAGGACATCGTCTTGTCCCTCACCAAGACCATGTGCCTTTTTGGGAGGCTCCTTTCCACCTCACACTCTTTGGCACTACTCGGTACCGAAAGTTATTCCTTCCAAGCTGAACTCTAGTGATCTCGTACCTTTAGTACATCTTCTTGTCTTGCTAACGTGTGTAGGCACTGTGCTTTCCAGGAGAGAAACACAGCTGCCTTTGGAGCAGAGCTTGGCAGCTCTGTCTGCCTGTATTAATTTTTATATATATACATATTAATTTCTGAGAAGCCCTGGATCTGTACGGAGATGGGAGTGTGAGGGAATCTGACCTCAAGTTTGAATTTGCAGGGAGGGTTTAATAAGGCAAAACATGATTACTGAAGCTGATTTTGACCAGAGTGCAGCTTCCTCTATAAAATGCCGTTTGATCTTTAAAGACCACAAAACGCTGCGCACTGCTGGCTCTCATTACATATAAAATTCTATGGATAAAAACATTCTTTCCTTTGGCATGGCAGGTGCCTGGGGAGCTGCCTAAAAATGGGAGCTCTTCTGGTCTCCTGTGTCCCTTAAAGCAAAGGGTGCTGCCTCACCTTGACGTTTGTACTTGGGGTAAAACTCCCAGGGGAATGTTTTTTTTTCTGCGCTTGGATTGCCCTCCCATCCCAGCTGCCTGCAAGGCTGTTTCAGAGATACGATGTGATTAGGCATGTGCAGGTTGACGTTAGCAGTCCTGAGCAGAAGCCTCTGCTCTGTGCACCCCAGATCTGCCTCTGACGGGTGGGAAGCACCTCTCCGGGCACAGAGGACTGGCTTTGCAGGTTCTCCTGCTGGCGACTAATGAAAGACATGCCCTTTTGGGAAAATACCATAGTTTTCGAGTCTGCCACCCAGAAGAAAAGGGGATCAACCACGGCTGATGCTGCAGGCGGGGAGTGAGCTCTCGCTCTTGCTGATGCTTCACCCCAAGGTGGTTGCATTTGTTTGTGTATGTTCATGTCTGCAAGACTAAACTGCTCATCCCATCTCGTGCTCTCTCACTTCTGGTGGTGCCCGAGACTGTGCAGGGGTCAGATAGTGACAGACAATAAATAAGAGGTGGGGAGAAAGCCTGCAGCAGCTGGGAGGTGCCAAGGTGGTGGGCAGGGAGCTGGGGCTGAGCCATGAGCCCAGGCTATATGCAGAGGGGCCCCCCCAGTCTTGTTCCCTGTGCAGCAGATCCTGCAGCCCTTGGGAGTTTCCTCCTGAAGCTGTTGCTCCTCTCTGATAAATGAGGTTTCTTCAGCACTAGGATGATTTTGGACACCTTGGTTCTTGCTTGGGATCCCCAGTCTGCTTTCTCCCAGCACTAGCTGAGTAACGGTGATGGGATATTAGGGAGGGTATTTGTTGTGATGGCAGCTGAACTGGTACCCACAGCACTTCTTCAGCTCTGCTGTCTCACTTGCATCTATTTCTTCCTTTCTGAAAGCGGGTGACTGGCCATAACTCTTCCTGCACTGAAAAACCTTGGATATAGTGTGCGATAAAGGGAACATACTGCTTCCTGTGTGCTGCAGCAATCTGTCCCTGCTGGGTCCAGGCAGCCCGCTGTCCTCTAGTAATATGGACACATTGTCCCTGGAAGGGGTGCTTTCTGCTTTGTAACTCACCAGCCAGAGCTGGTGTGGGATGTGGCGGCTGTCCTGTGGTGGCCTGGAGGCTTGTGGAGATCGTAGAAAGAAAACGGGTGAATGAACAAACATGGACCATCATGCACCCTGTGCCTGAGATGGTCTTGTGTCCCTGGGGACAAAAGGAAAGGGTGAGGTCCTGGTCGTGTTGGCATTGATGTCTGTTTTTTAAAAGCATGTACTTCACTATCTCCTTTAGGTACAACTCCTAAGCGTCCTTATGGGTGCCAGGCAGCACGGCTTAATTGCAGTGCCTGGAAAAAACATGTAATCAGTAGAGCTTAAAGCTGTTTGTCAGGGTATCTTCCTCAGTAGGGTGTCTTTATATGGCAATCTTGTTAGGTAATGCAGCTGTAGCACCTCTTCTGCACCTAGTGGTTACCCCCAGCTGTCCTGGGGCCAGGCAGACGCTGTGGGGTTGAGTGTGAAGCTCATCTGAGCTCATCTGAAAGGTGTCCTGCAGGGAAGTCCTCTCCTCTGACTGCCTTGTGTCCTGTGAGTTGCTTGTGTGTAGCAGCTGTGTTTCTCCAGGAAGACTGTTGAGGTGCCACACTGCGGTGGCTCGTGCATGGCTGTATCTTTCCCATGCCCTCCCCACCTGGGGGGATTGGGGGCTTTTTCCTTTGCCCAGCCTTTCTGGAAGGACCTGGTTTGGATCGTTGGGTTGGATGGGGACAGGGTGCATCCCCCTTGCATCCTCTGTAGCACCCATGTACCCCTACGTGGCCTCAGGAAGAGGAGCAGATCTGCTAGTGCGGAGCGAGCTGTGTTGCAGTGGTGTGTTTTATGATTGTTAGCTTGACGAATCACAATTACACTGTGGGGTTATGCTCATAATTGCTTCTACAAAGCTGGATTTCCTTTCTCCCCGCCCCCCTTTCCCATTGACCTCAAATTATCCTCAATGATGCAAAGTTATCCACCGCTGGGTGACTTTTCAATGCATTTTTGGGAAGGGGAAGCCCACACTTTAACTGGGGAAAATATTGCCCTCGTAAGTCTTTATTCAGCTGCACTTGCCTTTAATGCTCAGTTACCAATTCACTTTTATAACTTCCATATTGAGGGAATCAAGTCCTTCGTGCCTCTGGTTATTAAATGTATGCGATAAGTGCGTTATAATACTGTGAAAGATGGCTGATTCCTTTATGGCTTCCTCAGCTCTCTGTAGGGTGTGAGGGATGGATAAATGGAACCGGCAGCCCCCACAGTGGCTGTGCTTTGCCCTGGGGTGTGGGATCTGCCCCAGAGCCATAGGTTTCCCAGCCTCCAGAGCTTCCCACTGACATCTGCAACACCTCTGCTTGGAGGAGGCAGGTCTTACTGGTCAAGGGTTTTAAGAGACGTCTCCTCTCTATTCCTCTCCTGCAATCAAATTCATATTTGCGTGGTCTGGAGCTGGCGTGCCAGGAGGTTTGTTTCTAATGCTAAACATATCAGGTAATTGAAAGCTAATGCTTCTGTCTGGATTGCAAGGTATAATATGCCTGGATAATGAATTAATTTTCCTGTTGCCCTACAAGAGAGAAGAGTCAAATGCTCTGCTTGCCTTTCCTATGTGTATATATATAAATAATACTCTGTGTGTGTCAGGGTGCTGCCTACTTGCTGGCACACAATTCATTCGCTGCCCAGCACCCAAACATGAGTGGTGGCACTTGCACAACATGGCTGTAATAGAGACGTGTCATCTGCTCTGGCAATGAATGGAGCTGATGCCATCCCGATGAAAAGTCACTCCGCTCTGGGCTAGATATAGATTTGGGTAGCATGTATGTACACATGTTATAGAATACTTGGTGCTTATCGAGTGCCTTTTTTAGCTGTTGACCACAGCACTTGAAAAGCTGAGAGATTACATAAATATTGTTCTTGTTGTATGAGGAGGGTGAAGGAAGGCCAGACACATTAAGTAGCCTCAATCTAATCACTCTATAAATTGGAATAAGAGGCTGCTTTTCACTTCTGCCATGTGTGAGGAAATGAGACTGGCTGTGTTTAAATCCCAGTGGATATTCTTGTCTCCCTTGCTGCATTGGCCCTGGGCTGGAAGGGGAGCATGTGAAGATATGCAGGCTTGCTGTGTGGTCTCAAGAAGGTGACAGCAGCCTGTGTTGTCAAACACATCCTTGCGTGGTGTCCTTCTGGATAACTAATGGGCACTGTTGTTCCAATTGGGACAGTGGCCACTGATACCATTCCAGCAAGTGGGGCAAGATCCTGACACTCCTGGAGACCAGCTGAAACCTAAACCCTGTGACTCTGGTTACCATACAGTCAATAAGATTGCTGATCTCTCTCTGTGTGATGCAGGGGCAGAGACAGCTGCCTTCTTACTGGCTTCACACAGTGCCCTGGAGTCTGGGAGTAAGACATCATGTCCAAGAGCCGTGAAGCTGGCAAACAGGGCTTTGCACTTCACGAGTTTACTGTTAACTGGGACACAGGATGCCACTTGTGGATTGACCATTGGTCTGACTTTAGTGGTCTGCAAGGTGTTTACCAAGTTGTAAAGGCATGGCTGTACATGGAGGCTGAGATATGGCCCAGGGCTGGCCTCCTAAATATAACTTTTGTCAGGCTAACCTCATATCCTCCTTTGGAAAGGTAACTGATTGCCTCAGCAAAATGATTACTTCATGGTGAGAGGTTAATATGGTGCTGCATTACATCATAAGTGGTTTGTTTTTCTGGAGAAGACATAGTATAGCCCAGCTATTGTAGGTGAAGAGCTGGATAAGAGAGAAGTGGTGGTGGGAGGTGTTGAAAGAGGAGATGACTGCTGAGGTTCCTTGGAGGTGATGTTGTTGACTCTGCTTTTGTTGAGGACACTGGCAAAAAAGGCAGGAACACGCTCTTGGGCTTTGCTGCTGGCACAGTGCTGGGCTGTGGGAACACAAGGTGGGGTGAGGATGGCCAAGGGGAAGAGCTGCAGTAGTAAAATCAAGAAAAAGTCTGTAATGCAAAGTGGGATGAATGCAAAAGTGGGTGTAACGGGGCTTTTGCTGCAAGCTAGGAAATCATATCAGTTGGAAATGACCTGGTGGATAGAAGTACTTGGTGCAGTGCTGAATTATGTGCTGAAAACAAGTGTCCAGGCTGATGGGGCTGTGAGAAAGCTCAGTGTGATCTCAGGGTCTTTCCAGTATAACTGGGGTGTTACTTGTGCTGTTATAGAAGTGAAACCTCCTGGAGACTGCTCTGTGTTTTTGGTCACTCTTTTTTAAGAAAAAGGGAATTAAATAGTCTGATGAAGAAAATGGAGATCCATTTTCTGTTACAGTATCTATCACAGTGGTCCTTCTTGCATAGGTCACCAAGCGTCAGCGTCAGTTATGTTGGGTCTGAAACCAGAAGCAAAATAACCTCTCCACCAGGACTCTGCCTGAGCAATATATCCGCTTCACTTCTGGGACTTGAGTTAGTATCTCTTCAAGGCACTTGAGACAATTTGCCTTGCACTTCACTGCTTGGTACAGACGCGCTGCCTTAGAAGAGCTGGCCTCGTGTAACTTATAAATGATAGGTGGGTGGGTCTGGCTCTTGCTTGTAAAGGAAGGAGGATAAAATGCTGGGAAACGAAAAGAGCTGCTTAAGCAAAGACAGTTTTGACACAAGAGAAAATGAATGTAAAATTCTTGTGGGTAAGAAATGAGAAGAGCAGGGGAGTTCTGGTGCAGTGTTTCAGTATGAGTCGGGAGGGCAAAGCCCTAGCTGCTCCTAAGGTGGGCTTTGATTGGTCTGTAAAAGGGATGGTGTGAAGGCAACTCTGTAGTGCAAGACCTGGAGCACCAGGACCCTCCAAACAGATAAGAAGTATAAGAAAGAGGCGAGTATTTAAAGAAACACCTCCTTCTCGCCGTTCCCCGCCATGCTCCCTCTATTCCCCCCACCAAAAAGTAAGCACTCTCATCTGTGTTAGCAATGCATCTCATATGGTCTCGATTAGAAGTTGGAAATGGGTCTGGATGGATGTGTATATGGTGAGCACTTCAGGATTTGTGAAGTATGGTATTGATCTTGAAGCTATAGCATCTTGCAGAAGAGCAGCTCACCTAAGTGTTAACTGAGGAATGCCACGGGAATATATGCTTAGAGATGTTTACAGGGAGGAGTGAGTAACCTGCTGACTGTAATTCATATCTCAAAGCTTGATTGCCGAGACCAGGGCAGGGCTGGGAGCTGTCACATCTGTATTTGGCATGAACCCAGCACCAGTGTTCCTGTCAGGTTAGTGAACCGAGGCAGGGGAGAAGGGAAGGTCTCAGTCTTTGGCAGCAATTGGGAGTATATAAGATTTCTAGGGCAAGCAAAACCCTGGAAGGAAAAGAGGGGGAACTAGTTGAGATGCTGAAGCACATGAAGAGGAACTTCTGTTTTAGGGGTGGAGTTTCTTTGCTTGATTGGTTTGCTTTCCTGTGGAACTACTGCCAATTTTGCAATCACAGCTTGACTCCTTGAGCTTTCAGAATAAGATGCATTTCTGTTTTGTTTTTAAAGTGGGTTCAGGCGAACCCAGCCAGCACAAAGTTACACTACTCATTGCAAAACAACAGGGAACTAAAGAAAATGTTTTTTCTGGTGTATCTTCGCTGTGCCTGTGAACCAAGACTGATTTGCCACTTCTAGGAGCAAGGGTGCAACTCCTGCTAAATTGAAAAATCAGAGGAAAAAAGGGAAGAGCCATTTTTGGACGTCCCTGAGAAGGGAAGTGTCTGTGTAGTTTAAAGGACTCGGAGTCCTTTGCTGACCTGTGCACCTAATTCAAAATGACGCTATTTCCCTGTATTATACTCTACATGAAGCAGCTGCTGGGTTGAGGGATTATCCTGTATGTAAGTGTGTGTGTATTTATTTATTTCCACTGTTGCTTCTCTTGTCTCTCACTCTATGGGTGTTGTGTGTCTATGTTAAATAATATACCAAAGCGTATCTGGCTCAGAAAGCTCATGGGCTTTGTTTGAGAAGCTGGAACACAGGTTGTGGAGTTATATTTACAGTCTAGTGTAATGTCACTTCTGGGGAGGGCTTTGCCACGGGGGCCTCCAAGACCCTGGTACTCCAGTGCTGAGTCACCAGAAAGTTATGCCTCTGCATATCGCTGGGAACAAGCTCGGGTCTTTTTCTGCCTCTTCTAGAATGCTGCCCACATGGCTTTGAGTGTCAGGTCAAAAATAACCTTGACTTTTTTTAGCAAACACAATCAATAAAACAAGAGCAAATCTGGCCGCCGCCTCCTTCCCAGCTGTGGTTGCTCCATAGCTCCTGGCCTGGGGCTGCTCCATCCCTCCCCGAAGGTCATTGCTCAGATGCTGTAGCTACAGCATGCGCTGGTGGTAAACTCGCACCACCCCGTTCCTGCTTCTTCCCATGTTCTTTCTTTCTCCTGGAGGACCCTGTTATTTGGGTTGTTGGAGCTGCAGGTGGAAAATGTCTTCAAGTTGTGTTTCTAGCCTTGCTCAGTCCTGCAATCTTGTGGCCCAGGACCTGAACTCGCAGTCCTACCCAGTCTCGGAAGGGTTTCAGTGAGCTATTGGATCTCTCGACTGATGACTTCCAGTCTGTGTTTTGTTCTGCAGGTGTTCACAGGGGCCTTAGAAGTTGGCAGGGAATACGAAATGGCTGTAATAATGTCCTGTTTCTCATTCTGTCTGGGACACAGGCGATCCAAGCCGATGAGCAGGTCATTGAGGATGAACTGTAACTTACGCTGTCATGCAGCAGCCAATTGGGAGCTTATGCTGTGTCCTTACACTAACCCCTCAGGGTATGCAGACAGTTATGGAACATGTGGAAAGCAGAGGTGACTCTTGTGGGTCTCTGCTTGTCTTGGATCTGCATGGTGAGAGAAGAGGAATATGTTTAGGTTTAGTCCAGGCTTTTTATTTTTATTGCTTGATCTGGATGGTATTTGGGATAAGTCTCAAATAGGTCCATATACTTCTGTCATGCAAATTGGTCTGTTCTTGTGCAAGCACATGGTGTAGTGAGTGCTGAAGGAGGAAAGTACGGCCCCTGTGACTGCTCTGGAAGTGGTCAACGGTCCTTCTTCTCCTTACCCTCTGGACCACCACATGGGGTCCTGTAACCTTCTTGCCTAGAAGGGATGGTTCTCAGTGATGGCTTATCATGCCAACCCTTCATCACTTGGAAACATTTCCCCTCTCCAGGGCTGAGCCCAAAGCCAACTGTTGCATCAGGGCAGATGTGAGCTGGGGAGCACGTGTTCGTGAACCTTAAGGATGGGCTTTTTACATATTGTCTAAGGGGACCAGCCAGATGTTTCTCCCACTCATCTGACTTTAAGAGAGGACTACCTTCACCTGCTACCCAGCAAACACCCTCTTGAAAATAGTTGTGCTTTCTGGTGGGATGGTATCTGAGTTCAGTCTGGGAGAACTGGCCAAGGACTGCCTGGGGGATGAGGACCGAGCTACTCCTATACCACGCAGTGTTGCAGCTGTAGTAGAGGCACATGGCCACAGCGAGCTGGCCATGCTGCTGCCAGCATCGCTTCTATGCTGTTGATAAAAGGGGACCCCGTTCTCTGGGGCTGTCGATCTGTCACCTTCCCCCAGCTCTAATATTTACTGAATAACAATCCCGTTGTGACAGATCTATTTCTGGTTTTGTTCTATATAACATATCTGCCAGAGCGCCCCGGGCGACTGAGGAATTTATAATAAAGGCACTGTTTCCAAACCAAGTTTGGCGCTCTCCTGCCAGCAGCACTTCCAGCCAGCAAAGATTAGGACCCTGTTTGTCCACCCCAGTAAGAGACTGGATAAATATGACTTTTCTTTTTTTCCATTTAGGCCCCAAGTTTTTGTTGAGAGGTTTTATTTTCTTTCACTCCTTTTGCGTCAGCTGTCTCAATCATGTCTTTGTTTCATCAATGCGTGCAGTGAAGTGCAGAGAAGGGGCAATGGCTTGGCCAAGGATGTTCAACAGTTTGGTTGCATGTTCCATGTTCAAAACTGTGGGTAAAACCATGTTATCTGGCTTTCCCAAAATCCTGGGAAAACAGAACAAAAAGCAGCATGAGAAACTGCTTGTTTTGGCAGCGTGATGCGTGCCAGGTGTGGATATGGAAGCCAGCACAGGTCAAGTCCCCAGACCTGTTGCAAGAAGGTTTTGACTGAAGGAAGGTGGGAAGAAGTGTGGGGCTGGGTGGTAGGGTATGATGCGCTTCCACTGTGTGCTGTTCCCTGCATGGGCAGAGCGACCACCTGGTTGTACCACAGCTGAGCCTTTCCTTCTTCTCCACAGACACATAGAGAACTGGAAGAACTTGCAGACGCTGAACGCTGTCGACATGGAGCTGTACACAGGACTCCAGAGGCTGTGAGTATGTCCTGCGTGTTGGGGAGGAGAACAGCACTGTGCGGCCACTTCCTTCCAGTAAAGAGCTGCAGCTTCCACAGTCTCCTTGCCGTGGTGTTCAGAGCCTGTTTAAGCTACTGGCTCTGCTGTATTTTGCTACGAGATTCCACAAAATGGAGATGAAGTGCTTTTTGGTCCTTGCTGGGTCTGTGAGAAGGAAGATTGCTAGCTCCTGACAGCACTGTCAGTGCACATCAGCCCTGATCTCTCTTCTCCCCTGCTGTTCTGGGCTTGTGCATTGGTCTGATTCATTTCAGCCCCACAATGCAAAATTCCAGCTGTCTCCACCCATCCTTCAGGGCTGGGTTTTTGGTCCTCATTTAGTGCAGCTGCTATCACAGTGGTGCTGCATGATAAGGGAGTTGCATCACCCTGCATAACACTCCGAGCACCAGGAGAGGTCAACGGTGTGAATCACGGAGGGGAAACTGAGTTCTGTGAGGTTGAAGGGACTGGCCGGGTGCTTGGGAAGCCTGGCTGAGCGAGGGTACCACTTAATCTCTTAATTCCCCCTCCCATCCTTGGAGCACCCTGGGTGCTGCTTGCATGAGATGCACAGTGTTGCTCAGGGTTAATTGGAGACTCTGCTAATGAGTTTCACTGGGAGATTTACGTTAGGTACAGTTTGCCTGCAGGTTGGAGGAGAGGTGCACATTGCTGAGGGCTCGATAACCAAACCTCAGCAAGCTGTGCTTTTAACACACACGCCTTGTAAGCAGTCTGGCTGCTGTTCTCACCTCACCTAAGAAAGCAGCAACAGAGTTGAGCATACTTTTGTCTGCAACTATGCCCCTGGTCATAGTGCTAATACAGCTTCTCCAAAACAGGGTGGCAAAAGGATTCCCCTTTCAATGTCCATAACTCTGTACACAAAATACTCGCCCCTCCTTATCAGGGCTGCAAGTCAGAAGAGTTTTGTCCTGGGTTTGAAGGAGGGGAGATGGTGGTGCTGGGAGTTAAGTTTGCTGTGGGAGCAGGCAGTGCTGCTCATGAAGATGGAGGGAGATGAGCAGGAGATGTTTTGTGCCACTCAAGCAAGCCTTGGTGGATGTGGGGGGAGAGTCACACCCAGCAGCCGCTCTGCGCTGAGCCTGTGCTGTCACCATATCAGATGAAGCTTCTTCTCTTTGCTTGTAACTCATAAAGGCTGTCTGGGGACAGAAGTGCCTCCTGGGGTGGCACCCCAGGATTCCCAGTGCACCTCGGGTGCTGACCGTGGGGTGTTAGAGCAGTGGTCACCCTTGACTCCACTGCTACCATTCTGCATCTCTTTGCAGGACAATCAGGAACTCAGGACTACGAAACATCCAGCCACGCGCCTTCGCCAAGAACCCTCACCTGCGCTACATGTGAGTGCTGGCGGCTCCTGCCCCCTTTTCCCTCTGCTCCCTGCGGAAAGGTGATCCCCAGAGCAGATGCCCAAAGTGCCTCTTGCGGAGAGCAGTGGGAGGGAAGGGGGATGCTGACAGTAAAAGGGAGGGAGAGGTGTAAAGGTGGGGAGAAGGAAAAGCGAAGGCACAGGGAAGTGCAGTGGGCTCCGACACAGGACTGGGTGGGCTCCTGCTGGGATGCTGACTGGTTTTGGTGTCTAATAAGTAGTCTGGCTTTGATCAGTGCTCTGAGTGCTTGCTTCCTTAGCAGCCTTGTGGTGGCTGGTACACATTTCCCTTTCTGCAGAGTTCGGGGGATGGCTGCACACCCCAGCACACAGCTGGTGCCTGCCTCACTACTTACCTTTTAACCAAAGGGCACTTTTCCGGTACAAATCCTGGGGCGTGGAGCTGCCAGCTCTGCTCCTAATTACTGACTTCTTAAACTGGCGTCTGCAGTGGGCCGGGGGTAGGGACGTTTTTGTGCTGGACTGGCTGGAGTCTTGTTATCACAGGACATTGCGTGGATGTCCAGCTGCTGGGGCATCATTAGCCGGTGGGTACAGTGCCCTGGGGAATTCCTGCATCCTTGAGGTCAAGGGCACTGATTTCTTTCCTGGATGTGTATTTACTTCTCCCAAGGCAATAAAGGAAAGCCTGTATTTCAGGCCAGTGTGCAAGTCGCTCTGTAGGCTTGAAATATCTTGTCAAAGTGACTGTGTCCGAGATCAAACCCCTATCAGCTCCGGTATAGATATAAAAGGTGAAAAGGGGTTGGTGAAAGCCCACTGGTCTTGGGCATGAACTGATGGGCTGGATGGAGAGTGTGTGTACCCCTGCTTTTTGGAAACCAATGCTAGTGGCTTCTTCCATGAAAAACGGCAGTAGCACACATCCGTTAGAGTCTGCGGATGCATGCGGCCATCGATATGGGCATGTTCCTGGTGGAGATAGATGCGACCTGCAGAGCAGGATAGATTTGTCTTTTGATGTCTGCTCGGAGATTATGTGAACTGAAAAACCCCAAAAGCTGCCTTTTTGGAAAACCATTACAGTTGCTAAGTGACGGTAAAGTACTTGCTAAATAGGAGATCTGCAGTACCAAAGGGCAAGAATAGTTAAGGGAGTTGTGAACAAGTACAGAGCCTTTTTGAGTTTAAATAAGTGTATATTTTGTCATAATAAACCCTTCTTAATGCTGACCATTGGGATTTTCCTGGTTTCTGCACTTTGTTATTTTGATTTTTAGTGTTTGTTTTGTGTTTTCTGTAGTTGTTTTTTGATGGGAAGCATTCTCTCTGAATACCTCTCCCATATGATTTTTTTGGGGGGGTTGTTGTTTGTCAATTGTGCAGTTGCTGTTTATGTATCTAGCAGATAAGACATAACTTTTGATTCTTGATGAAATTAGTTTGGATGTTGTAGGAGTTTAGAAGGCCATGTAGGCTCCACTCATTTTGAGGCTGAATATGTCATTAATGTGTACATATGTGATTGTTACTGCTTTTTCCAAAAGTGTTTGTTTTTGTCTTTTGAGATTACTTTTGAGATGGAAAAAAACGACATCCATCTTGTGTCAAGAGTTAAGGTTGGTATGTGGTGATGAAATATGTGTTTGTTTACTGCTTGGGCCACGGAAGATTGATCATGTTCTTAACATCTTTCTTTCCTTGCCTTTCGAAGCTCGAGGCAAGTAAGTGTATTACTTGGTTAGTGTTGGCCGACGGGTTTTGAGGCTGTTCCTAGGACCCAGCAGTCTGGAGGTTTACAAGGTGGATGTCCCCCATGGCAGATGCCGGGCATCCAGGGATGGAGACCTGGTGCTTGCAGGGATGGTGGCTCCATCCTGCTCCCCAGAGGCTCTCAGGCCATGGTGCTGCTGGTCCCTCACAGCTGGGCTTCTGTTCCTGCGGTGCTCTTGCCCTGATGGGGGGAATGCAGTGGCTCCTGAGGCTTTGCACAACCTGGCAGGCACCTGGTGCCACCCGGGGTCCCCTCTGTGGTCATGGCACTGTGCAAGTGCATCGAGGTCGCTCCTTGGGTGCTCTGCAGCCACTGCTTCCCAGGCAGCTCGGCTTGCTGAAGGCCTGACATTTTCTACAGCTGCTGCACGTAGGACCCAGGGATAAAAGGATTAATGGAAATGTCACTCTGCTTTAAGTCTTGGGCTGCTGTAACCAGGTACAGTAACTGGCAGAAGCAAGGGATACTGTCCCAATCCCCTTGCAGCAGGCCTGGCTGCAGCTGGATGAGTGCAGGGCTGGGGACCATGGGATGGTGTGCTTAAGGTTCATTGAGCTCTTGCTACAAGTTTTCACTGCTGCGCTGGTGTTCCTTCTCCTTTACTGGCTGTTTGAATTGTTGCAGGTGGGCTTGAGTCAATAAGATGGCAAATGTGTCTAATAAATTACAGAGAGCTTTCACTGCCAGGGATGTCTGGCACAGGGTGGTGGGGACCCTGGGCTGGAACTTTGCAGGGTGCTACAAGCTGGGTCTGAGCAGCAGCAGGCATTTTTCTGCATGAAGCTTGTGTACAAATTGTAAGGACTCAGAAGCTGTTGTGCGTGTGTGTCCCCCATCCTGGGTTAAATCCCAGCCTCCTGCTGAAGTGAGTTTTTACTCAGTGCCTTTCATCAAGGTTTCCTCCTATCAGATGGGCCAGATAGCTCTGCCTTCTCCCAGCAACTTCTATTTCTGGCCCTTCCTCTGTACACGCAGTTGTCTTCAGACCCCAGCTGTGCAATCACAAGCAGATCACTTATCCCAGCTCTAATTGCAGGAGCTCAGGTTTGTGGGGGTTTGTTTAAGATAATGGTTCTAGATGAGGTTTGGCTTGGATTTTTTTCCCCCCCTTCCCCATCTCAGAGTCAGGGAGGAAAAGCAAGAAACCCATGAAGCAGATTTTCAGCATTCAGCTGCCTGAGTGGTAGACCGCAAAGTGCTCCAAAGTGCAGTCTGGCAGGGGCATGTCTGTCCTTTAAAGTTTTAAATTAGCTGTATAAGTGTGAGGGGCTTGAGGCCAACCTAATCAGTGGAGGAGCAGTGGGTGACTGGGAGCCAGAGGCGTGGATCCACAAATAGCTTTGGTTCCCTCTCCCCTTTCCTTGAATGAGGAGAATTAGGGCTCCATCGCTTGTCTGATCGTCGGCGCTGTGAAGCTTGCCACTGCTACAGAGGCAATTACTCCTGAATATAACAGTGGGGTTTGCAACATAGATCTACCTCTTCTGCTGGCTGTTAGGCTGAGGCAGTTGACTCCTTCCAGAACAAGTACTGGCTGGATGTTGAATGGGGATGGATGAGGGTCTGATCTAAACTGGGTATCATCCAGTGTCATTTTGTGCTCTCATTGGAGGTCTTCTCACTAGGCAAAGTTGCACTGGTGGGTTTCTGGTCCCATTTCTGTGCAGCTTTGAGACCCCTTTGGCTAATATGGGGATGGTCCTGGAGAGCATCATGCACTGGATGTGAGGCTGTGGAAAACAGTGCTGTTGTAGCCAAGAATTGTGGAAGTTAGTGCTAGCAGGTGATGTAGGTGAATGTAGGAAATGCTTAGTGTTGACAGAAAACCTCAGTCTTTGGCTTGAGGATGCACAAGAAAACTTTCGGATGATATAGTTCCCAAATTTGAGACTCATTAACCATCTGAATACATATTTACTATGTCACTGTGTTTAGCACAGCTTATTAGAAGAAAAAGTCTTGCATGCTCTCACTCTGTCTTTCTCCTAATAATACTGGAATGCTTTGGCCAATTTATTTGAACTTCATAGAGGATTACATGTCATAAGGATATCAAGTTCCTATGCATATCATTAAAATAGGCAGAGGAACAATAATGAGAGAGGTTGTTGTAGTGTCTTGTGGGGAAGAACAGAACATTATCACATTCCTCCCTCATCAGGCACTGGGAAGTCCACAGGAGAGCTCAGCTTCACAGTGCACCAGGAATCAGTGCATAGGAGAGGACAGGACCTGTTTGCTGCTGGCCAAAGTGTCCAGCCTGCACTGGCTATGGGGCAGTAGAGATGTGTATGTAGGAGAGAAGGCTCCCAGCAAGTTGTGCCTAGAGCTAGACAAGTTTGCAGTGCCTGAATCCCCCTTTACCGGGAAGCAGGTACTTAAAAGACTGTGATTCCCTCTAAATGCTTTCCTGGGCGGCTGCGTGCTCAGTCAGCCAGTCAGGAGACACTGCCTTGTATTTGCAGAGGGTAATTGTGCACACCTTATTTATTGTGTAGTAAAGAAAACAAATTAAGGCTGTGTAATTACAGAGACAGGCACACTTTTAAATAAGGCTTAAGTAGTCAGATTTCTGTTTAGAAAATTAATAATTGCCATTTCTGTCTGCATTCAGAGGCTCTTCTTAAACTGTCTTCTGGAGGTTTATACACACTCTAAATTGGTTTGTGGGCTGGCCAAGACACAGCTCCTGTCAAAGAGCTCTTTCTCAGAGCTGCCTGCCAGAGTAAGGATGAGGTTGAGGATCTCTTCCAGTCTTCACCCAAGGGTGTTGAAGATGGGAGACCCTGGAGTGCTTTTTGCTGAGTGAAACTGGTTTTTGAGCATGGTATAGTCACATCACCTTCTGCTCCACAGTAATTTTTATCTGTGTGATCCTGTCAGTGTTTTTGTCCCAGGAGTGAGGACTGGGGAAGATCCGGAAGGTGCTAGAGGGAATGCACAGGGACCTGCTTTGCCTGGTGAAAGACAGCTGGCTGATCTGTGGGCTGGTTTTCATAGGTAAACCTGAGTAGTGATTCATCTGGAGCCTTCCAGAACCTCCTCTGTAGGCTGTGTTGCTTTCTGTGGGTGGGTTTAGCTTCAGTGTCCTGGTTGGGTTCATGGCAGTTGTGCAGTGTTATATGAACTGGTACCCTGCTATTGGATATAGTTTGTGGCTTTGACATGGAAATCCCCAGAGATGTGTTATGGTTTCAGTCTTGACAGGAAACAAACTGGGCTGCATCCACTGAAAACTGAGGTGGCTGAGGTTGGTGAGTCACTCTCTGCCCTCTTCAACGCTGTTTCGGGGCAGCGTTTGAAGCCCTCCAGCAACTGAGGCCCACATGCTTTCAAAGGGCTGCAAGCAACAATCTTGCAAGGCTGGCAAGTTTCACCTTCTTTGCTCTGTGTGTTTGGGAGCTTGATTGAGATCTTACACTAAACAAAGACGTAAACTAAATATCAGAATGCTGAATTACTGCACGTATAGCACTGTTCACTCTCGGTCGTGGCTTGAGGGTCATTTTCCCCTGCTTTGTAGTTAATGATTGCCTTGCTCTGAGCGAGCCGTTCCTACATACGAAGCAGGGTTAAAGTCTCTTTTGCTCTCTTCCTGTAACCTGCTCCAGGCCCTGTGACTGCCTGCAACCCTCCACTGGATTCTGGATGTCCTATTACCCTTCCTCCTCCTTCCTGATGATTTCTTCCTACTGTGTCCTTTTATCACTGCACTGCTGTCATACCCATCCTGGCAGTCTCCTCCTAGGCCAAACTGTCATGTGTTAATTGCTCTTAATTTCCTGTCTGTACTCTCGAGTGAGTGCAGCCTAACAAGTCTGTGTGTATCATCTGAGACACAGTATATGAGTACATGTAAGCTCTTCGCTCACTGGGAGGGTGAAGTAAAATGCATTTACTTAAACCACCTCCTCGATAGTTTAATGTGTTTTATTTTGCATTTGCAAAGGACTAAATAGGAACTGAATTTCTTCATGAATATAGGCAAAATAAGTATGAGAGATTTAAACAACCTTTAATTTGCATGAAGTGAACGTTACTTTACTATCCCTTAAGAGGCAGGTAGTTTGGGTACCCTTTGACTCCCATTTGTGCTCTAAGGATGTTCATGCTTCAGCCCCTTCTGGAGCAAAACTCTGTGCTGCAGTTTACTCAAGGAAGCATTTTCCCCGACGCATCTCTAGTTCTTCTATAAAATGCTGGGCATGCTTATGGTGCAGTCACTGAAACAAACAAGAGTAACATCTCCTCTGCTTCCATAAACTTTCCTGTTCTGCCCCCCATCTGCTTTGTCCCCTGGATGCCAGTGTACTGCAGATCCTTGCTGATGTGCTAATCAGCAGCAGTGGTTTGATGGCATGTTTATTCCTTGTCCTTACCGCAGGTGACTGATAAGCAGTTAAATGCAGCTATTCTTTTTTCTGCAGCCTCTGAGGTGGATCCTGTGTTTTACTAGCCATTGTGTACAAGGCCAGAGGAGAGACCAGTTCCCTGCAGGACTATGGTTTTCCTTCAGGCTGGGTTGAAATAATTTGACCTGTATTCAGAGGGCTGGGCAAACAATTCTGGACTGCAGACTGCTTTGCTTGGCTGTGGAAAGGGTTTATTGTATTGTAATAGGAGGTGGAGTGGTGAGCTTGTGACTGATGTACTCTAGTGGGACCTGAGAAAGAAAGGTTTCAACTCCAAGCACTGTGCACCTTGCAGCAAGACTTTTGTCCTGGCTTAGTTCCCCATCTGAAAGCCTGGAATAATAACATTTGTTTTCTCTGCTTTTATTTACCTATTTGCAGAGTAGCACCTTGTGCGATTTCTAGTGAAACCTAGCCTTGAATTGTGGGATGCTGTTGCAATGTAAGATGAATTTTAATAATGCTATCACCAATATTTGTTGCCTGCTCAGATTCTCGTGTTATGCCTATCACTCTGGTTCCTGGGCTCTCAGGATTTTGCTGTGGCTTTGTCTTTCCTTCCATGTTTTGAAATGTTGAGATGTTCTTTCCAGCTGCATTGTGTGGCTGTGAGGCTTCTTTTCCTTTCTGGAGTTCGATCAGTTTTCTTTTGGCAGATATGTGAAATGGGTAATGGTGATTTTTCAAAGGTCCTGTTTTTTTTCCCGTTCTCTCTTTAAAAAAGGCTGCAGACAATGCTGGAGATGTTTTGAATGAGGCTGTTCCTACATGGAGGGGGGTGTGTGTGTCTTTTAACTAGCTTTATTTTAGCATTGGGGTAAAATGTGAACTTTAGACGTGTTCATATTTTGGGGGGTCTCATCCTCTGTGACATAGTCCTTGCTGTGCAACAATGGCCTGATGGATGTCTTGCTGTGAGCTTCACTTCAAAGAGAGGCCAAACCTTCTTCTCAGATGTGGTCCTGAAACTGAGATTTAACTGAGAAACAACTACACATCATCATATCTCTGACATCATCAGACTAGGGCAGGACAAGGACCAGATCTTGTTCCTTAGCTCCTGAGGTCACTGCAGTATGAACATACTCCAGAAACAGTCTCCGGCTGTCCCTTTTGCTTGCTCCCCAGACTGTGTAGCTCTGTTGATTAGATGTGGTGCAAGGCATATTCTGCCTGCCTGTGCCGGTGTAAGAGGTGCTGCACAGGGAGGACTACCCTCCCCAAGAGGGACCAGAGGACACAGAAACCCCCTTGAAAGCTGCTGGGGGGGGGGGAGTGAACAATCATGGCAGGATAAGTGTAAGTTAAGTCACCACACAAGTTCTCACCTGGAATTTTTCTTTCCATGATACTGGTTTACTAACAGTATGATTGAAGGGCTGATTTTCCCCTTTTGAAGTACAGGTAATAAGCACCAGGGCAAAAAAAAATAGAAACATTGAAATCATATGTTATTTGAGCAGTAAGGTATGACAGGTCATGAATGATGGGACATTAATTCATGATGGTGTGTGACCAGAAAAGAATTTAAATGTCATATGTTAGGCAGTCATGTGTTTTATTGGAATTATAAAATTTTATTAGAAAACTGGGCGGAGGTGTGGAGTTTCCCACCAGCCCCCACCCCTCATTTGTGTTTGTAAAGGCTTGAGCTGTGAATTATGTCGGATGCAGGAGACCATGGGATATTTACCAGTCTGCGGTAAGGGCCCGAGGTTTGTCTTCCACAGGCGCTGTGGGTAACGTTGTTTATATGCTTCCTAGCGATAGAAGGTGAGGATGTTTCACATCTGCTCCCCTCCGGCATGCCACGGGGCCATGCATGGCCTTTCCCCAGGCAGCTCCGCTGGTGCCCAGCGGTGTCCCTGGGGGTGGTGGGGTCCTGGCCAGCACCGTGCTCCCCGAGGGGCGGCGCTTCAGCACCACGGACAGTGCCGGCAGGCTCCCGGCCCCCCCGCCTGCAGCCCCAGCCTCCCGGTTTCCAACCCAGATGCCCGTTTTCCTGCCTGCAGCTGAGCTTCCCAGCATCCAACCCAGGCCTGGCCTTCCTGCCTGTGACTGGGTCCCTCTGCCTCCCCACCCATCAGGTTTCCAGTTCTCCGACCTCCTGTCTCTGTCTGCAGCTCGGCCTCCATGCCTGACCCTGCTGCCTCCTTCCCTCTTTTCTTGGAAGCCAAGCACCCCAGGGCAGTGAGTGGAACACTGGCTGTGCACACTTGGTTGCAGGTGCGAGCTGGATCCAGCCATCAGGTGTGAGCCCAACTGAGGGGTGACCAGCCTGGTTTCACTGCCAGCAGCACCTTTAATCTCCTGTCTCTCCTGCTATGAAGCCAGTCTGCCGAGGTGCCTGTTTGACAGATGCGGTATAAACTTTCTCAACTGCAGCGGCTACTGGTGCTGGCTTTGTTCTGCAGCGTGAATGGAGTCGTCCTGCAGCACCGCTACCCGGCTGCTGTCTGTGGGTTTCTCACATGAGTAGTTCTCTCGGAGATCTGCCATCCAGCCTCACTGCAACCACAACCTGTGGGCTTTGGCTAAATGTTTGTTGTATCCAGTTGTGCGTGTTGATAATTGTGGGTAATTTGCTGTCTCAGAATAATGAAGGAATGCCTGCTGCAGTCTGAAGCACTCGGTGCTTCATGGTGATTAGTCTTTTCATTTGAAAATACTCCTCACAGTGACCAATATTTGAAGATAAATGCTGGGTGAAAGACATTTCTCTTTTTAAGTACATTGCGTATTGAGAAGAACAGGAAAAATGTAACTACCATGACCAGACATTCTTGTGTTCTTTTGATAGAGGTAATTGTCAAAGACAAAACATGTTTCTGCTTTTGGGGTGGTGACAAGTGTGGAGTGTAGCAAGCAGGTTTTGCTGGACTCTGAGTGTATTAAGTTGCCAACAGTTCCCTGTCCCCATCAGCCAAGTGTGCCTGGGGCTGTGACGAGACACATCATACCACAGCTCAGGTGTAGCTGCAGGCAGGTCTCTGCTCTGAGCATTACTCCTCCTTGTGTGCTCAGATGCTGCAGACAGGACCATTTCTGCACAAAAGGCTGTGCCCATGCTCAGGTGTGCTCCAGGCATCTGCTGCTTCCCTACTCCCCATCCCCCTGCCATGGGCCCCTGGGGGGAAGCAGCAGCCTGGTGCGAGGCAGCTCCCTGCTTGATGCTGTCTGTCTCCTAAGCTGAGTACTTTTCTTTCTGTTTGATGAGGTGTAGCTGGAGCAAGTCAGCCTCACCTCCTGCTGTGGCCAGCAGCCTCCACGGAGCATGGGGAGTGGCAGCTGCCATCTCCGCTGGCTGATAGCGTGGTCCCTTTGGTCCTCTGATCCCCACGCCAGCCCACTTCCCCTGAGCGCTCCTCAGCTCTGGTCCCTCATGGGGTCCAGCCGCTACTCCCAGGCCCCGTGTGCTGTGGGTGCAGGTAGCTCTGCTCCCCGCTGAGGTGGGGCAAGTGCTGTAGGCTAATGGCAAGCTTCCTTTTCATTAGCTGGTGTAAACACAGCTCTCTGGCAGCAGCCTGCTTTTCTGAGCCCAGGAAGACAATTTTTCCTTTTATCTATAATTTAGTGAAGTGTCAAGCCACAAAAGTTTTAATGATAATAAGCAGCAGAGGAAATTTATTTGCTGCAAAGGTGGGTTTCATTCCAGAGCTGTAGGGTGTTTGTTTTTACGCTTCCCTTGTGAGATATGTTGGCTGCTCATGCAACCTCCCTTCCAGTGTGTCAAAGCGACCTTCCCTGCGAAGTTCACCACTGCAGTTCCTGCCTGGCTCGGTGACTTTCCAGCCCCTCTCCCACACAGGATGTGTAGACCAAGCGAACTGGAAAAGGAGAAGCAAGGAAAAATATAGTGAGGTGGGAGTATTTGTGTGCTTGGTGCAGTGTAATGGGAGAAAAAGGATTACATGTAGCGCTTGCCTTCTGTCAGCCTATGAAGCTGCCAGTGGTGACTGGAGATAAAAAATGGATCCACGTCACATAGAAGGAACAGGCCTTCTTCCTGAGGTGCAGGAAGGCAGAGAGTGGAGCTTGGGGCTGGTTAAAGACGAGCAGGGGATGGGATGCGGCTGTGGAAGGGTCAGGGACCAGTCTGGCCTGATAGGGTTGCAAGAAAGGGTTGGAGCAAGGAGTCATTAGGAAAGCAGGTTGAAATGGAACAGAAAGAGATTGTAGATAAGGTGATGGGCAAAATGGATCTGGAGTGGAGACGGAGGCTTGGCTGGGGTAGGGAAGAAGCATGTGTGTGTGGGAGCTCTGAGGGGGAAGCAAGTGTAAGGGAGAAATGGGTTTTCTAGCAAATACTTGGGAACTATGCCTCAATTAACCAGAACTTTCCCCCTTCGATGTGGCTTTGGAGGGAATATTAGAACCTTCCTAATTATTTTTCTTGGACGAGTTTTGCAATCCTGATGATATTAATTATTCTTAAAGGTCAACAGCACTCACTTGAATCCCCTTCTGTTCTATCATGTAATCAGTTAATTAATTGGAAACCATTTAGCAGTGTCTGCCGAGAGCTTAGCCTGCCTTATGCCCTGTTGTTTTGCTATTGCTGTGAGATATATGTATGTGTGTGTATATATATTCATATTTGTACTCCTTCCTTTCTTCAGAGGCTCTGCAGAGTTATCGGTACCATTCCAGCCCCTCGCAGCCTCTGGCACCCCTCCCCGTGGCAGGCAAATCAGGGCTCAGACACAGCTGTTACTTTTCTCTTTACTAACCCTGCAAGAGCAGTGTTTGAGATTATTCAGGGCTCATTGATTTCTGGGCATCCAAGTAGGTGGAGTGTTTTTTTTTTTATACAAATTTGATGCAAGAGCCCTCTATCAGCTAAGAGCACAACCCTAGTTCAGGAGGGAGCAGGAGGACTGGATCCTGTCCCATCAGCTCTGTGCTTGATGCACTGAAGTTGAGGCTCTTGTGTGGACCTTGTTCAGCTCTTCCAGTGCCCATCTGTGCATTTGGGGTGACCCCCCCAGCTGGGGTGGTACCTCCTGAGAGCCTGTCCCTGCTGCTTCAGTGTATTCAACGGGGAGGTGGTGGGAAACACCCGGGAGCCTGGAAGGGCATGGATTTGGGGTCTGGTGTCACAGTGTACTCGGCAATGCTGGGAAATGCCTGTTGGGCACTGCTTGTCTTCCCACACCGTCTCCTCCTGCTATGCCTTGCCGCAGCACAAAGCTCTCCTCTCTCGCAGTGGTCGGGTTTTCTCTGGGTCCACTGGAATGCTACGAGTGGGAGGCATTCCCCAGTCATTCTCTGTTCCTAGCTCAAAGAAACATGCAATTTGAGGCAAACAGGCAGGATAAACCCAACCCCTTGCTGGAGCTGTCAGCTGGCAACCCTTGTTCTCAATCGGCACAAATCTCCAATATTACTTCTGCATGCTGAAGCAGGAGAAAAACCCAGTATACAGTTATCTTCTAGGATAAAGATGGATCTAAAATTACTACAGTTAGGGAGAGAAGAGGTGGAGTGAAGCCAGAGCAGCCCTGAGGAAGTCTCAGCTGCAGGAGGGCAGCTGTGGGGAAGGCATCTTGCCCATTGCAGGTTGAATTGCTTTTCTTTGAGCAGAAGACTGGTGTGTTCTGTGGATGCTGCTGGACTCTGCCCTGCAGGGAAGCTGGCAGGCAAAGGGAAAGCAACTGCAGGGCTGACCCAGCTTTTAACCTTTCCTCGAGTTCTCTGAGAGCCCAGATGTCTTTGGAGAAGAGCAGTGGAAACTGCACGCAACAAGCGAGAGGAGTGTAGTCCAGAGGGCCAGATCCCTGTATCTGATCCACCTTGAAGCATAGCAGACATTACTCGCACCTGGCGATGGCTTCGCATCTGTACCGTGTGCTGAACCAAAACTGTGAGCAATGATAATCTCCGAGAGGTGATTTGTCTCCAAACAAAGCCTCGTGCAGCTGGGACATGCTTCAGCAGAGATGACTTGAAGGGTGTGGAAGCATCATGGGGTTGGAGATGGCCTTTAAAATGGCCTTTAAAGTGTTTTGGGATGGGCTGAGATGAAGGCAGCAGCAGGAGATGGCTTGCTGCGTTGGCAAAGGCAGTGGGAGGAGAGGTGGGGGGCAGATGTGCCGCTGGCGCTGGCCATGGGAGCCCTGTGACAGAGGCGTGGTGCCTCATGCCTTTCCCACTTGCTCTGCAACTTCTGTTTTGTAATTTTGTTGTTTAAAGAACAGCGCAGGAGACCCACCCCTTCTACCTCCTTCAGCCCTGTTTCAGTGTCAGCTGGGATTTTACGAATCAAGATTGTGCAACTGAGAAATACAGAGGGGTTGGTGGTTCCTCCTCCAGCATCGCACCTTCAGGGCTAGCAGTGGTGCACGTGGAGTGGCAGGGTCTCTTCTTGTGTGTCACTGACGATGGTCTCTTGCTCAACTCTGATGCAGGATGCTTTAGTTTGAGATATTATTGCAAATTCTGGCTCTAGACCTAGAACAACAAATAATCTGGGGGGAATGAGACGATAAAGTGACGGGACATGCTGTGTGACACATGTTTTACAAGGCACAGGACAGTACCCATGGATGTGAGAAAGGAGTTAGTTACGTTGTTCAAACCCACAAAGGAAGGTTGAACCTTGGAAGCTTTTTGATTCTGCTGTGTTTGCGGTCAGTAAAGACCTGGATGTTGCTAAGGAATTGCTTGAGGAGCAGAACTGCACTGTAGGTAGTGCCAGACTATGACTGGAGGACCTCTTACTCCTCCATAGCACTGATACACATGTCCTGGTGCTGAGCCCAGACAGGGAGCACAAACGAAAGAACTGCTGGCAGCAATGAAATCTCAGGCTGACCAATGTAACATTGTGTCCCGTTCTGCTAACTCTGCTTTCTGGGCACGTGAGGCTTGCAGGCGCTTGGCATTGCCTGGTGCTTTTGCAGGCTCTATCTCAAGCATGTCCTGCTGGGGCTTTGTGCTGAGCTATCGGACATTTCAATTGAGCCTAATATTTGCAGAGCCTGATTTGTGGGGAGGCCCATACTGCCACAGCTTCTGGGACTTGCTGGGGTAATTTTAGCACATTCATTAAGGGAGGACAGTACATTCTTTCCCTTAATGAGCAAAGCTGCTTACTAAACAGGAAAAGGAGGGAGGGGGAAAGAGAGGGCAAGGCAGGCGATGGGGAGTGTAATGTTGCTTTTAGAGGTCACTGAAGTTATCTGGCAGGGACAAGCAAGTCCCGGAGTGACTTTCCAGCATTTCTCTGGTTCAAACCCAAAGCTTTAGCAGCTTACTTGCTGCAGAAGCAAAGCCTGGATGGAGCTACCCTTACACCTACAGCAGCATGTGAGGCTGCTGACATTTTCCTCTCCTGCTGTCACCAGCACCCGGCCAAGGCTGCAGTCAGCTGTGAGATGATGGGAAGCACCCGTTGTGCCCAGAGAACAGGGGATATCAAGGGAGTCCCATGTGGTGCCACCAGCATATCCAGCGCTGGGGACCGCAGCTGAGGATGTGCATTTCGCCTCTCATTTCTGCCAGGCAGTCGCTCGTGCTCCCTCAGCCCCAGCTGCTCTGTGCAGTTAATTCCCCCCCCCACCCCGAACAGGATTTTCAGAGTGGCACCATATTATTAAAATGTGTGAAAAACTTCTCCCATGCAGAAATAAATGTGTCAGGATGGAAACAAGGGCAAGTGGAGGACGGAAATGCGTGGAGGAGGGACAGGCACAGAGGGTCCCTCCCCAGCAGCAGCGTTTCTGCCATTGCGTTGGGCTGAACTGCATAATATAGCTTACGGTTTAATTACAGGGGCTCCTGCTCATTGGTGTCATTAATGAGGCATCTGGCTTAATTTAGCTGAATAAAAATGGCTTTAATAGCGGAAACACTTTTGGCTGCTGGGTAATTGTGGGAGAAGAAAACATGTTATCTCCTTTTGCACTGAAGTCCACTTGTTCTGGGCTGCATGGACCCAGATTCCTCTCCTGGCCCACGCCCATCCTCCCCTTTTTCAGTGCACGATCTTGTTCAGCAGATGTAGCTCTGTGCCCCCATCTGTCACTTGTGCTGGGACAAAATGGCAATGGTCACCTACCCTGCTGGTCACCAGCAAGGTCTCCCCAGTTCCTGTGGGAGACCTTGCAGGACACAGCGTGTCCCCTCCTGAGACACAGGAGGAGGATGGTGGGAGAAAGCAAGAATTGGGACTTTGCTGTCACTGGGTGATAATGTCCCACCTTTGAGGTATGCGTGGGGTTGCTGGTGGGGATATGGTGTGATGAGTCACCTGCAAAGCACGAGGCTCAGGAGCATGGCTGCTGCGGCAGGAGGAGAGCGGTGTGGTGCTGAGTCTGAGTCATGGGTGGGTTGGGTGTCTGTTGCCCTGGACCTGGTCCAGGTGAGCTCCATCCAACACCCTCTCCCTACACAGCTCCTTTGAAACCTGCTCTGGAGACAAAAAAGAACCTGTCAGCTATTTCTAAAGACTGTCTCTGTGGAAAATGGCATCTTGTGAGTGATGGAGAAAATGCCCTATGGCAAAGAAGTAGTTTGAATATGTTCCAGGAGCGTTGATGGCAGGTCTATCCTGAGACAGACAGGCTTCTGTTCACCACTGAGAAATATGCAGGGAAGGTGTTTTGCTTCTCCGCCTGTGTTTCCTCAATGTGTGATGTGCTGTATTTTATTACAGGTGGGGCTGATGCATAGGATGTTATAAAGGTTGTCTGGCATGCTCTGCTACAGGACTGCTTCCACTTTCCTATAACTCTGCCAAATTTTAATTGCTTGGGTTGAAGTTTTCTGTGTTGGGTGTCTGCTCCTGGCTAAATTAATATTTTTTATTATTATTATTTCTTTCTAGTTTCAAATAAAAACCTGCTCAACTGTTTGAGGTAATGGAAGGGAGGAGGGGGAAACGGGCTATTTTGCTTAAGCTAGAAAATACAGGGGGATGCTCCTGTTACAGAGCACATGCACCCTCCTTTTGTTGGGGGAAAGTAACTTTATCAAAGGGCAGATTTTGCTTGGAAAAATGGATTTTGTTCTGGGATATCTCCTTATGTAGGCAGAGTGCCTCTTGATCCAGTTGGAGGGGAGAAGTTTTGCAAAGGGTGTTTGGGAGGAGATAAGGAGCAGCAGCTCTTGTTGGGACACTGGGGTTGGACTGGGAGAACATAAAGACAAAGCTCACATGAAATTTGGGCATGGATAAGGACACTGGGGCTGAGAGGTAATTGGGAGTGGCTGGAGAGTGATGGGTAGTGTGATTCAGCCTGCTGAGGAGAAGCAGCTGAGTGGGAGGGAAGGCAAATGGGTCGGGGAGGAGAGACCTGGTGCTGCCCAGTCATGGGTGCAGGAGGGTGGGGTATCAGGTCACTGCAAACAATGGGGATCTGCATCTGACAACAGACTTTAGGCCTGGGATGCAGCAGTGGGAAGGCAGAATGGGCAGCTGGAGCTGGGAGAGGATTAGTCCCGGCTGGGGAGGGCCTTGATTTTCCCCAATCCTCCCCAGTTATGCTCTGCAAAATACTGGGAAATTCAGTGCGCACAGTCAAACTTCAAGCACCGGGAGATCTTTGTAAGCACTGAACAGGAGTTACAAACTGTCGGAGCTGCGTTTACCCGTGGAGCCATAATTTACTCTCCTCATGTGCATGTACTGCGATACAGTCTCTAATTACACATTTCCCTGGGAAACCTACCCCATCCAGTGTGTGGGATGGATCTGTGCTGGGGAGAAATCAGTGCTGTGCTCTCTGTCTTTTATAGCAGAAGCTGGAAAGATGTACCCTTTGCATGTGGAAACCTAATCCTGGCATCTCTCACTTCTGGACTTTTTGTGACCAAAATGGTGTATTTTTAATGTGTGTTTATGTGTGCAGCCCCTTTCTGTCTCTGTGCTGAGATCAGGAACCTTTCTGACATTTTAAAGTGTCTGAGGTGTCTGTTTCCAGTGGCAAACATGTTCCTCCCTGTGTGTGTCTTGTCCGATCTGAAATGGAGCTGTTGGTGCGCGTCCCTCTGACCGGCTCTGCAGAAGTTGATGGTCAGATCGGATCGGACACCGGCTTTGCCCTTCGAAAGCAGTCTCTCCTACAAGATGTGTGCAAGTGAAGACCCATTTCCTCTTTGCCTAATACTTGCTGTGGTTTGTTGTCTGGGGGAGGGAGGAGGTGGTAGGAGTTGGTTTCCAGGGACTGCAGGAGATGAGAAGAGGAGCACATCTGCCTGGCAAAGCTCCTTGCATTAGTGAGGATGTTTCCTTTCTCCATCTCTGTGTCCTAAATTGTAATAACACGATCATGCTATTTTTGATTCTCTTATTTGCGTGGAAAGCCTGTTGTTTTTTCTCTTCTCTTTCAGAATCCAATTTTCTCTTGACATTTCTGCCTAATGTAGCAAAACATGACCTTTGAGAAAGGACATTCCAGCAAGATTCACTCCCTCCTCTGCATCTCTGCCTCTCTCCCACATCTTGCTGTCTCTCATGCATCCCCCTTTACGCTTCCTTCTTCTCCCTGGGTTGGGGGAGGGAGTTTACTGTCTCACTTTTCAGTAGCAGTGAGCTGCTCCTTCCCCTCCTACTTTTCATCTGTCATTGCAAAGTTTCCAGGTGCTCAGTGCTCTGGGGTGGATAAAAGAGGGAGTTTTGCAATACTCCTCCCCCCTGCTTAGCTTCACCTGCTATTTTTGCCACCTTTCCAAACTTTGTCAGAGGCTGGAAGCAGTTTGTATACAGCTGTAGGAGTGGTGGGATCTTAGTCATGTGAAACGAGGTACCTGTGGTTTCCGCAGCGGGGTAGTCTACTGTGAAGCAGAGACAGAATTTAATCATGCAGTGCTGTGCCATCATGGTGTTTGGGCTTATTCTTCTGCCAGGCTCATGGAGAGCCTCTGGGATGATGGGTTGCTGTGTGAGCTGCAGCAGCTTCCCCACTCCTCATTGCAGAGTTTTGGGCTTCAGAGCACCGCATGGTAGCAGGTGGGACAGGACCAGAGTTGCTTTTCCCTTGTCGGTCCCTGGGTTGTGCCCTCTCTGCATTTGCCCAACACATCTCCACTCTCGCTGCAACTCAGTGTAAGATGACACGTGAATCTCTCATCCCAAATCCTTGTGCACCAGACCTGCACTGGCAGGATCCATTCTAGGATTTGCACTCTTGGTTTTAGCATGTTCCGGCAAATTAGACAGGAATTGTGTGATGAGCCTGGCATGGCTGGGCTGCCCGTTGTCACCTCTGTGCCACTTTGTCCCGTACCTCCTCTCTGGCCAGCCAAGGGTTTAATGAACCTCTTGATGGTTCATACTTCTGGCCCTTCATTACTCTTTCCAGCTAGCAGGGCTGTGGCAAGAGGGTGCCAGCAGCCTCGCACCGAGCTGCCCTGCCCACCCACAGCCCACCCGGGTGGCTCGCAGTGGGGAGGGAGCTGGCGGGGATATGGGTGGATTCAACAAAGGATGCAAGGCAGCACCTCCTGTGTTTTCTGGAGGCCTGCATAGGTATGGGAGGATTTCGGTTTCTTCCAGAGCTTGTGACCACCTGTCCCTCTGCTCATCCCATAGGCTGGTCCCTCATTTGGAGGCTCTCAGGCTGGCCACATGTCCCCAGGAAGGCTGCCCACTACAGAAAGATTTTCATCATCATCTTCTCAAGCCATTAGAAACCTGGGGCTCTTCTCTTTCTATTCACTCTGCCCCAAACACTTTTCTTCCTCTTGTTTTTAGTACTTCGGTTGCTTTTACGCTCTTTCATCATCTCTGGCTTTCAGCTGAAGAGGCGCTGTCTGCTGGGTTGCAAAGCTCTCCCAGGTATATGAGATTTATGTTTTTGCAAGTTTGGGCAGATGGAGAGAGGGATGGGAAGCTGTTGGCTGCTGTAGCAGCGGTACCCCTGGGTGCAAACAACACAGCCACACCAGGACACTTTGAGGGCACAGCTATTGCAGGTCATATGATAACATCTTGGGTAATCATCGTGCTGTCATTTGAACCTGGCTGTTACTATTTTTAACATGAGGTTTGTGCTTAACTTTTTGTCCAAGTTATAACATCAGGCTTGTTCTTTCTGCTCATGGTTGGTCAAACTCCAGATTCACGAGCAAGAATCAGACGCATCTTCCTCTGTTTGGATTTTTTTTCTTAGCATTGCAGCAGGATATAAAACATTTTCTCCCATGGTAAAAAAAAAAAAAAAGAGCAAAATGAGAAACTTCCATTTGGGTTTGTCCTCATTAAAATCTCTCATTATGAAATCTAAACTTGGGTCCTAAACTACTTAACAGCCTCCCTATTGAGGAGGACGATGAGCTCTGCAGAGGCGATAGGGCCACGTGCAGTAGGAATTATTTACCGTGACTTCTTTTTTTTTTTTTTTTTTTTTTT